>Ga0190265_10000138_pt1 | contig 70474 bp, 54 predicted proteins | sample Popmic124T_FD_133135 | JGI IMG/M metagenome (GOLD analysis project Ga0190265, IMG submission 133135) | Populus adjacent soil microbial communities from riparian zone of Indian Creek, Utah, USA - 124 T | ecosystem: Environmental > Terrestrial > Soil > Riparian zone | place: USA: Utah | collected... | reverse complement strand
GGTCCCGGTCGCTGTAGGTATAGGTCGTCAGGTTTCCCTCGGCGTCGGTCACCGTCTTCAGGTGGTCCTGGACGTCGTAGGTGTACGTCGTCGCCGCCGCGCCGGCAGTGCCGGGACCCACGGCCGTCGAGGTCAGGCGGTTCAAGACGTCATAGGCATAGAGCTGTGTGGGGTTCGGGTTCGACGCCCTGGGATGATTGGCGTCCCAGACCTTCTCCAGGTTGTCGTTAAGGTCGTAGCAATACTCGGTCACGCTCGGCGCCGCGCTGCCCGAGCCTTGCGTCATCTTGTCGAGATGGCAGGTGTACTCGTAGGCGGTCTTCGAACGGCTCTCCCAGGCGGAGCCGGTCCAGCGTTCCAGGCTCTCCTCGATCCGGTGACCCAGGCCGTCGAGCTGGTAGACCGTGCGCTCTCGCGGTTGGAGGGAATCGAGGCAGGTCATGCTATCGGGAGTCGCCACGACGGTTCCCCGGCGGATCTCCGCGAGCCTTCCGGCGCCGTCGTAGAGGTACTCCATGCCGTTGCCCCGCGGCAGCTTCGTGCAGAAGAGGTCCCCGAAGACGTTGTACGAGTAGGTGGTCACCAGGTCGTCCGCGGGGATGGCACCCTTCTGGCGCATTTCGGTCACCCGGTCCAGGCTGTCGTAGCTCGTCACGGTCTCGACGCCGTTCGGATCGGTCGTCGAGGTGCGGCGGTTCAGGCCGTCGTAGCCGTAGGCGGTTGTGCCCACCAGCGGATCGGTGCGGCTGTCAGGCACGTGCCCGTTGCGCCCCGCGAGGTTGTAGGTGAAGGTGGTCGCATCCGCCGCGCCGAAGCCGGGCGGATCGACCGAGAGCACCTCTCCCGAGGCGTTGTTCGTGTAGACCGTGGTCTTGAAGCCGGCCGGCAGGGCGGCTCCTCCTTCCAAGCCGTCGATCGTGCGCGAGGTCAGCGTGCCGGTCGTGGGATCGTAGGCTGAGTCGGTTCGGCGCTTGTTGCTCCCTCCCGAGGTCGAGGGAACCTCCATCCGTGTGACGAGGCCCGGGAAGTTGGCGTCATAGGTATAGACCGTCGTCCGGACCAGCGCGGGGACGTTGGCGGCCTCGGTCTTCGTCAGCAGCCGGCCATCGGCGTTGTAGGTGTAGTCGGTGCGGGTGCCCTTGGCATCCGTCATCGACGAGGGCATGAGCGGGTTCGTGCCGGCATAGGCGAACGTCGTCGAAGGCGTGAGCCCGCAGGTGGGACACGAGCCTTGGACGGAGGTGACCTTGGGCTTGCCGCTCGCCGTGTCGCGGCCGAGGTTGTAGGTGGTCACCTGGTTGAAGGTCGCCGTCACCGCGCGGGTGGCGACGGCCTGGGTGGGCAGAGCCGGATTGGTGTAGCTGTAGGTGACCTTGTCGACCGCCTCGGGACCGGTGAAGACGGGATCCCCCCGCCAGCTCCGCTCCACGTTGTTGGAGCCGGCCTGGTACTCGAAAGCCGCGGTCACCCGGCCCTGCGGCCCCGAGAGGAGGTCCACGCGGGTCAGATAGCCCGGCCGTGTGGCGTCATAGAAGAATTGCCAGGCCGTGCCGTCGGGCCGCATGGCGAGGGTCAGGTTGTCGCCGGTCCAGGTGAAGCTCCAAGTCCGCGACGCCGTGCCCGAGCCCGCTACTGGATTCTCGGTGACGGAGGCGAGCTTGCCGCCGGGATGATAGGTGAAGCTGTCGCTTCGGCCGTCCGGGAAGCTCACGGACACGAGCTGGTTGCTCCCGTTGTAGGTCCCCTGGATGGGATTGCCCGGATCGCTCGCGAAGGTGGTCCTGTTCCAGCGGCCGTCGGAGAGGAAGAAGTCCTTGCGGCCGTCGAGGGAGTGGAGCTGCCAGCCGTTCGTGGCGGTGTCGAAGTACAGCTTGCGAAACTCGTCTGAAGGCGCGCGGTTCTGGTAGGGGCGCAGGCCGCTGCCGGCGGCGAGGTTCGAGAACTCGCGGAAGCTCCCATGACGGGTGAGCAGCCAGACGTGGCTGTTGTTGGGATCTACGACGATGCGCTCGGCGAAGTCATGAGAGAAGAAGCGGCCCAAGGTGGCACGCCAGGCGACGGAGCCGGGAAGGCCGTCGCCTCCCACGCCGCCGGCCGCGTAGCGGAGCTGGGCCTTGCCCAGCCATGAGGGCGCGCAGCTCGGACCTCCTCCGCCAACCGGCACCGAGCACCCCGCTTCGCCGCCGACCGGCTGGCATGCGGGGCAGGACGTCCCTGCCGCGCCGCTCGAGCTGCCGCTCCCCTCGGTGCATGTAGCCGGCAGCGGAACCGGACAGCCAGCGGCGGCGGCAAAGTCCAGGGCAACGGTCCTGGTCTTGATGCATTGAGGGGGCGTGCCAAACCCGGGCGGGCACATCTTGAGCTGCAAGGTGTACTTGAGGTTCGCCGTGTTCGAGCACGTGACCCCTGCCGTGACCGTCGCGGTTCCGAGATCCTTCAGGATGACGGCGCTGAAGGTCCCGCAGAGCCCCACGAACGCACCGGCCGAAGACAGGAGCTGCACCTCGGCGAAGCTGTAGGCAAAGCCGCTCGCTCCAGGATTGTTCTGGCGATTGCCCGGGAACTCCACCGGCACCGTCGCGGTCATGCCGCAGGTGGCGCTCAGGGGGTTGCACCCCGCGACGTCGAAATTGTAGGTCACGTTGCCGGGAATGGGCTCCTGGCACCTGCCCCAGCTCGAGCACACGGGAAAGCTCGTCGCCGTATTGCCGGTCTCGACATGGGAGAGCTGCGAGCCGGTGCAGGATACAGGCTGCGCCGCGGCCGGGAGGCCGCCGAGGGTGGACAGCGCGAGCCACAAAAGGATTCGCCGCATCGCTAATAAGGCAAAGAAGCTGGAGAGAAGCCTAACCTTCTGGAAGGAAAGGTGTCAAACGGCAGAGTCAGGCTCAGAAGGGGCCGCGGGGGAAGTCCTTGGCGAACTGCGCCACGTGTTGTGGGGTCAGCTTCTCCTGCTCGGCGAGCCGGCAGAAGAGCTTGAGAGAGGCCGCGGCCCCGCGGCTCAGGCGCGAGCCGGCGAGCCCCTGCGTCGTCGCAGCCAGATCCTTCAGCTCCGCGGTCTTCCCCTGGCTCGCGTAGAGCACGGCGACCTCCAGGGAGAGCAGGGCGAAATCGGCGGCGGCTCCGTCCGGGAGGTCGGCGCGGAGCTTCCGGAGGGCATCTTCGGCCTCTTCCAGACGGCCGAGGCCGGCGGCGACCCGGCCCTCCAGGGCGAGGAGGCGGGCCTGCTCGGCGGGGAACCGGCCCGCCTGCCTGCGGATGCCGGCGGAGAGCTTCTTGACCTCGCCGTGCCGGCCGAGGTCGCACAAGGCCGAGCCGGCCTCGATCTCGATGCGCATGAGGAGGCGCAAGTCGGAGGTGCGGGAAGCGTCCCGGGCGGCCAGCGAGAGAGCCCAGAGGGCCTTCTCGGGGTGACCGAGCCACCGGTGCAGGCGGCCATCTTCCAGGAACAACGCGATCTTGGCCTCTTTATCGACCAGGCCCCATCCGAACTTGACCTTCTCCAGGGCTTCGCGGAGGCGCCCCTGGTCGCGGAGCAGGGCGGCTTCGATCAGAAAGAGCGGGTCGCGCCGGATCGGGCTGGGGAGAATCCCCATCGTGCCCGCGATGAAGAATTCCTGCGCCCGGGTGATGGCCCTCTCGGCTCCTGCCAGATCGCCACGAGCGCGGCGGGCATTGCTCACGTGCGCCCAGACGTACTCCTGAATCCGGCAGCGCAGGTTGTCGTCGCCCGGGGCCTTGGAGACGAGCTCCAGCGCCAGGTCTGCCAGCTCTCCGGCGTGTCCGGCGTCGTCCTCGGCCGCCGCGGCGCTCTCGAGGCTGAGCTTCTCGCAGAAGGCCCAGGTCCAGAAATCCGGGTCGCCCACGGCGAGGTCCCGCCGAGCCGCCGGATCTCGAACGTCCTGCAACCTCCGCCAGAGCCTCTCCGCACGGGCGCGCTCTTTCGCCGCCTCGGCGTCCTGCCGGGCGAGTGCTGCGTCGTAGTCCTCGTTCGAGCGGATCGGCATCGGCCCTGTCCTCCCCGGATCGCGAGATTTTATCCCGGATGGCATAACAAGGGAAGACGGCTGCCGGTCTGAGCGGCGAGGCCCCCCTGGCCGTTCTCCCGCGCTCCGTGGCGTAATACGCCGGCACCGTGAAAATTTATGCCAGACACTAGACGGAAAATCAAAGCCGCTCGTAGAATGCAAACAGAGAGACAATCTCAGCGCCAATGAAGGCGCGCAAGCACAAAGAGGAGAGATGCGATGGCCACACGCAATCGATCGTTCGCGGACTACCTGACGGCATGGACCCGGCTCATGCAGTCCATCGAGGAGAACCAGCCGATCCTTCCGGACCTCACTTTCCTGACGATGACCCTGCAGGGGCTGATCAACGAGCTGACGGTGATCACGGCCCGCCAGGACGCGCACCGGGCCGGCATGCAGGCCGACACCCAGCGGCTGAACGAGCTGATGGTACGCGGGCGCGACACGGTCCTGCAGCTCCGGGGCGTGATCGTGAGCCACCTGGGACCCCGCAATCCGAAGCTCGCCGAGTTCCGCGTGCGCCCTCTCGGCAAGCCGCGGGCACTGCCGCAGGTTACCCCGGATCCCGTCGAGGCTCCCGCCGCGTAGCCGTGATCCCCTCTGTACCTTGAGAATCGAAAGGGGCGGCGATCAGCCGCCCTTCTTCGCCGGGCGCTGCGGGGCCTTCTTTCCTTTGCGCGGGGTGCTCCTGGGAGATGGTTTGGCGGGCGCGATCTTGAGCGGGCCGAGGCCGGCCTCGCGCATGGCTTCGATGACGACGCGGCGCACGTCCTCCTCGGTGAGGGCCGACGGCTCCGGCTCCTGGAACTTCCGCCAGGGCCGCCTGCGGAGCGTCTCGACACTCTCCAGCAGGCGGGCGCCGGCCTGCTCCTCCTCGCCCTCGGGGACCTTGAGGGCCTGCTCGAAGAAGGCCAGAGGCTTGACCCCCAGCGCGTCGAGCACGAGCAGGATGTGCCGCACCTTCAGCTCGATCTTGCCGCTGAAGATCCGGTTGAGCGTGCCGCCGCCGAGATCGAGCCGGCGCTCGAGCTCGCGGACCGGCACCCGCTCCACCTTGACCAGCGCTTCCAGCAGACGCGCGAGGCGACGGACTTCCTCGTCGATCATGAGCAGAAGTCTACACCACCGAAGGGGCTGACATCAGCGTCAGGCACCGGAATGCAGAGATGGTACCGCTTGATCTACACCTTTGATGGCAGGTTTGACCGCACGTTTGAACGCACGAGTGACCTCAGGTGTCGCCGGGGACGTTGCGGCGAGACCGGGAGACGCCGCGGCCCGCCTGGAACCGAGGACGGCCACGCGGAGGTCCTGGCGAGAAACGGGTCCCCGACAGGAAAGCGTTTCTTCGGGATCAGGGGCCGGACCAGCCACTCCGGGTCTTTCATGGGCTACTCCGCGATCCGCCCATTCTGCCGCAGGCGGGCCAGGTGGGCGAGGATCTGACGCTCGGCCAGGGGCCACGCCTGCTGCGGCGTGTCCCCGTACACTTTGGGCAGCATCGCGGACGGCTCCCGCAGCCCCTCCTCCCAGGCTTCGAGCACCTTGGCTTCGCGCCACAGGCGGTGCTCGTAGTACTCCCGCAGCTTCGCGAGGCCGTCGAGGATCGCCGGCCCGTGCCCCGGGAAGAGGGTGCCGGGGCGCATCATGGCGAGCTTCGCCAGCGAGCCGAGGTAGTCGTCCATATCCCCCTCGGGAGGATCGATCACGATCGTGCCAAGGCCCGCCACCAGGTCGCCCACGAGCGTGGAGCGCTGCTCCTCTTCCAGGAAGCAGAGGTGCCCGCGGGCGTGGCCGGGAGTGTGGAGCACCATCACGGTCATGGAAGGCTCCCCGGCGAGGACGACCCGCTGGCCGTGCGTCAGCTCGCCGTCCACCCGCATTCCCCGGACACCGCGCGCCGCCAGCCGCTCGGCCGTGAGGGCGTGGGCCAGGACCGGCACCCCCAGGGACTGCCGCAGCCGCTCGACGCCGCCGATGTGGTCGGGATGGTGATGGGTCAGCCAGATCGCCACGACCCGCCGGCCGAGCCGCTCCCGGGCCGCGGCGAGCGCCCGCTCCAGACGCTCGTTCTCCTCGTCCAGGTGGGAGCCCGGGTCCACCAGCACGGCCTCGCCGTTGCCCAGGAGATAGACGTTCGTGGTCGCGGCCGGCGGCAGGGTGTGGGTCGCCACCGGGAACATGAGGACCCCGGGGCGCATCTCGATGCGGCGGAAGGGGCCCAGGTTCGTGTCCGAAGGGTCGCGCAGCCGGCCGAGTCCGGAGTCGACACCCTGGTGGGCCAGGACGTCCAGGATGTGGAGGATCGGCGGCGCGGCCAGCACGTCGCCCCGGCGCCACATCTCCCAGGCCGCGGCGGGGTCGATCCACTCGCCCTTCTCGAGCTCACCCGGGATGATCGACGGCTGGACGGGCTCGCTCTCCGGCCATTCCAGGAGGAAGAAGCGGTTGTCGAAGCGGAGCGGCGCGAAGGGGGGAGTTACCCAGCGGCCGGCCCAGACCAGGCGCGAGGCGTCGGGGACCGTCCCGAGCCGGGCCAGGAGATCCTGGAACGATTCCTCCCGGGCGCCAGCCAGATCCTCCTCTGGAGCCTCCGGCTTCGCGAGGAGAATGCCGGTCTCCTCGAAAAGCTCGCGGATCGCGCAGGCGAGCAGCCCGGGGAGCAGGTCCGGCCCCGGTTCCTCTCGCAGGGATTCCGGAAACCCGGCCGCGGGCGGCAGCTCGCCCAGCCCCGCCGGCTCGCCGGTCACGCGGATGGAGGCGTCCGACCGGGAAAGCCCGCCGCCGGGAAAGGCGTGCCAGCCGCCCATGAAGGGCAGGGAGTCCGCCCGCCGGATCCAGAAGACCTCGATCCCGTTCCCCCGGCGGCGCCAGGGGATGACGGCCGCCGAGGCGCGCACCGGCGGCATCCCTGTCCCGCCGGCCGCGTGTCGCAGCACTTTCTCGTACAGGCCCCCCGGCTCTTCGCTCATGGCCGGCTTATATCAGATCCCGCCCGGGAAGGATGCCCGCCGGGGTGCGGTTACAATGGGGTGACGAGAGGAGAACGAACGAGGATGAAGCCCCCCGACATCATCCGTCTGAGCCCTGGCAAGCGAATCCTCTTCCTGACCAAGGACCCCGAGCTGATCCGGCGCCAGCTCGCCGGCGAGCTGGACCTGCGCATGGAGGACCTGACTGTCGAGGATCTGCTCGACGACATCAACACCGACGCCATGACGCCGGCCTGGGTCTGCTTCAGCCACCGGCCCGCGGACCTGGCCCGGGACGCCTACGCCGGCCTGATCGTGGACGGCAAGCGGCTGTTCGAGCGCGACGCCCTGATCAACGGCAACTTCGAGGTCATCGTCTCGGGCTACCGCAAGGGCGTGGGCAGCTCTAGAGAGACCGCGGTGCAGGCCGAGAAGTGGTCCGGCATCCGGCTCGCCGTCGCCGCCTCGTTCGCCCCGATCCACGCGCGCAACAACATCAGCCAGGGCGTGCTCATGGGCGACCATGGACAGCTCCGGCGTCTCCAGGCCGGCGAGGGCATCTCCCTGGAGGAGTTCACCCGCGGGTACGACCCGATCACCAAGCTGGTCATCCGGCAAGGCGGCCTGTTCCCGTTCTCCAAGGCCCTGGCCGCGGGCGAGCTCGAGCTGCCGCGCCCCGACACCGGCCCGCGGCCCATGACCATGGCCGAGAAGATCCTCGCCCGCCACATGCTGAGGGTGGAGGAGGGGGCGCGCTACGTGAAGCCGGGCGACGCCGTGGTCGTGGGGGTGGACGGCGGCTACTCGCACGAGTTCACGACCGCCCAGGTGCACTACTTCCTGGAGCAGGAGTACGGGAAGGGCTACTCGGTCAAAAACCAGGACAAGTTCGCGGTCTTCGAGGACCACCTGGTCTACGCCGACGAGGTGCCGAAGATGCGGCCGTTCCTCGACAAGATCGAGACCCTGCGCGAGCTGCAGCGGGAGTTCCAGGTCCATACGGGCGTGCGCGACTTCTCGGCCAAGGACCGCATCTCCCCGGGGATCTGCCACGAGGTGGCGCGCGAGCACCTCATCGACCCGGGCGACTTCATCCAGGCCACGGACAGCCACACCTGCATGGGCGGGGTCAACAACGCCCTGACCTGGGGCGTGGGCGCCACCGAGTACGCCGACCTGGTCCACCAGGGCTTCACCCAGGTCGAGGTGCCGGAGTCGATCCGCTTCGAGCTGACCGGCAGGCTCGGCTCGGGAGTCACGGCCAAGGACCTGATGCTCTACATCCTCCTCAACTACGCCCGGCCGCAGATGACGCTCAACCGGGTCATGGAATTCACCGGCCCGGGCGTCGCCACGCTCTCGATGGACGAGCGCGCGACCTTGACGAACATGGCCACCGAATGCTCGGCGCGGACCGCGATCGTGATCGCAGACGAGGAGACCTTCCGCTGGCTGGCCGAGTGGCGGCCGGGGATCGATGTCGAGGCGCTCCGCGCCCGGGCGGTCCTCCCGGACGAGGGGGCCGAGTACGCGGGCGGCGTGCACGCGATCGACCTCTCCCAGATCCGGCCCATGGTGGCCCACCCGGGCGATCCGGACCGGGGCATCCCGTCCGATCCGACCAACGGCGCCTGGATCGACGAGATCGGCGACGTGCCGGTCGACATCGCCTACGGCGGGAGCTGCACGGCGGGCAAGATCGACGACCTGATCTTCTACCACCAGGTGGTGAAGGAGGCGCTGGATGCGGGCCTCCAGGTGGCGCCCGGGGTCAAGTTCATGATCCAGTGCGGCTCGGCGGCGGTGGAGGACTTCGTGCGCCGCAACGGTCTCGCGGACACCTTCGAGAGGGCCGGGGTGACGCTGATCCATCCCGGCTGCGGAGCCTGCATAGGCTGCGGCCCGGGAGTCTCGGAGACCACGGACCAGGTGACCGTGAGCGCGATCAACCGCAACTACAAGGGCCGCTCCGGCCCGGGCAAGCTCTGGCTCGCCTCGCCCCTGACCGTGGCCGCCTCGGCCTTCACGGGCAGGATCACGGCCTACGAGCCGGGGATGTTCCGGAAGATTGCGGCGCAGCGGCCTGAGCTGGCTCCGGCGTGAAATTGACCCCGTTCCCTCTCTCCCCAGCCCTCTCCCCCGTGCCGGGGGAGAGGGAGTAGCGCTACCAGCGCCGCCGAACCGAAAACCCCCACACCTGCGAGCTGGACGTGTATCTGCCGTCCACCCCCGGGTTCAGGGCCTCCTGGCCCGAGGCTCCCTGCGGGTCGTGGTCATGGAACGAGTAGCCGAGGTCGAACGAGATGTTTGGCAGGCTGTAGCTCACGCCCGCGGCGTAGACCAGGGCATCGCCCCGGGGGAAGCCCGGCTCGATCGTGCTCCCCGGGACCGGCGAAGGCTCCCACGCGACGCCGCCGTAGATCATCAGCGGGTCCGTGATGTTCCCCTCCGCGCCCAGGCGCAGGGAGAGGGTGTCGTCCCAGTCGCGCGGAGTCAGGACGACGCGGCTGTCGGCGGCGGCAGGGAAGCTGTAGGTCACAGCGGTGGCCTCCAGGCTCGACCAGCTCTGCCAGGCCGTGTCGAGCTCCAGGCGTAGCTCCGGATAGGGCGCGAACCAGACGCCGCCACGCAGCTCGCGGGGGATCTCGAAGGCCTGGCGGGCCCGGCCGTTGCCGAAGCGCTCGCGGAGCTGGGCCTCGGCGGCCGTGTGCCCGATCGGGCGGAGCACGAGATCCACGTCGCCGGACCCTTTCAGCTCGGCGTTGCTGCGGTAGACCGCGCCCCAGCCCCAGGAGGGGTCGGCGTAGTGGACCGCGACGTCCCAGGCGAGGGTATCCACATTGGAGCCGGCATCGAGCTCGCCCTCGAGCTGGATCGGGACCACGGGACCGCCGGGGGCCGCGGGCACGAAGGCGGTGAGGATCAGGTTGTTGCCCCGCTCCAGGTTGCCGTAGACGTAGCGCAGGCCGCCGCCTACGCTCCAGCCGTCACCCAGGTCGTAGGCGAGCACGGGATGGAGCTCGACGACTCGCAGCTCGAACTGCTGCGTCAGGAAGCGGGCGGGGAAGGCGGCGGGGAACCAGTCGACCCGGTACCAGAACGGGGCGTCGAGCCCGAGTCCGAACGCCCAGGGGCCGTCCTGCGAGTTCCAGGTGGCGTAGAAGGCCGGCGGGAAGTCGATGATGTGCTTGGCCGAGAAGCTGCCGGTGGCGCTCTGGTACTTGTCCTCGGAGTTGGAGAAGTCGAGGCCCGCCTGGATCTGGGTGCCCGGGAGCTGGGTGATGGCCGCCGGGTTGTAGAACACGGCCGAGGGCTCCGAGGCGCGGGCGGTGAAGGCTCCGGCCTGGCCGAGGGCACGGCCGCCGTGCTGGAACAGGCCGAAGCCGGATGCGGAAACGTGCCCGGCGCAGGCGAGCCCGGCGGCGAGGCACAGTGACACGAGGCGTGTTTGGCGCATGAAACCCCTCCCTTGAATGAGCCGGTGCTACTCCACCGACAGGATCTCCGGCACGATGCGGTTGTCGGCCACCGTGAGGATAGCGAGCGTCAGCGGCAGATGGAAGCGCCGCGCCCCGCACGCGCCGGGGTTGAGGAGCAGGCAATCCCCGCGCCACTCCAGCTCAGGCCGGTGCGAGTGGCCGAAGACGAGGAGCCGCAGCTTGCGCGGCCAGGCCGGATCGATCTCCTCGCGGCTGTGGACCATGCGGAAGGGGAGGCCGCCCAGGTCCCCGGCCAGCGCGGGCGGTAGCTGCGCCGCGGTTTCTCCCGTGTCCGTGTTGCCCCGCACCGCGGCCACGGGCGCGACCTGGCGCAGACGCTCCAGGATCTCCAGGCCGCCCACGTCGCCGGCGTGAAGGATCCGCTCGCAGCCGTCGAGCAGCTCCAGCACCCGCGGCCGCAGCAGGTTGTGCGTATCCGAGACCACCCCTACTCGCACCCGGTTGATCCCATTTCCCTTCTCCCTATCCGGGTCCTGTCCCCTTCTGCCGGCATTCCCGCACTGCTCTTCTTGAGGGGCCGCCGAAACGATCCGCGTGGGGAGCATGCACGAAACTTGCACGGACGTCGATCGATGCGGGAACGAGCTGCGAGCATGATGCTATCCACACCGGTCATCGCGGGAAGTCAGGACATCGGGCCCTACGCCGTCCTCGAGGACCTCGGCCCGGCTCCGTTCGGCACGGCCTACCTGGCGCTCGACACGCGGAGCGACAGGACGGCCATCCTCAAGGTGATCCCTCCCTCCCGGCCCGGCATGTGCCAGGAGATCACGCCCTGGGAAATTCTGCTCGAAGAGACGGCGGCCCTCACGCGGATTTACCACCGCGGGCTGCCGGCGCTGTTCGAGGTTGCCGAGCACGAGGGCTCGCTGCTCGTCGCCTTCGAGATGATCGAGGGGCGGACCCTCCACGAGCTGCTGGGGCAGGGGGTCCGGCCGGACCGGGGGCAGCTCATCGACTGGGGCTGCCAGGTCCTGGACGTCCTGGCCGAGGCGCACGACGAAGGGTTGCTGCACCGGCACATCGGGGAGGACGCGGTGCTTTTGACGCCCGAGGGTCAGGTCCTTCTGACCGGTTTCGGACTGACGCAGCTCGTGTTCGACCCGCTCACCGCCCTGTCGCCCGAGCAGCTCGCCGGCGAGCCCCTGTCGCCGCAGAGCGACCTCTACGCGGTGGGCTCGCTGCTGCGGCGCCTGACCTTTGCGAGCCGTCTCAAGAGCGGCGGCGGGGTGGTGAGCGCGAACGGCCGGGACCCTCTGCTCAAGGTGCTGGCGCGGGCGACGTTCCCCGATCCCGCGGCGCGCTACCGGAGCGCGGCGGAGATGGCCGAGGCGCTGCGCCAGGCCGGCCGCGCGCGCAAGGCAGTGCCGGTGCCCGGGCTGCGGGCGGTGGCAAGCGCCAAGGCCGCAATAACCGCGGTTGGCGGCCGTTCTGAGGACGGGGCGGTGACCCCCTTCCCGGTTGCCGCGCGTCCCCAAGTCGAGGAGAGCGCGACCGGCGACCGGCGCTGGGCCCTCCTGCTGCTGACCGTGACCCTTCTCCTCATGCTCTCCGTGATCGCCACCGGCTGGTTCCTGATCGGCGGCGACACCCTTCCGGAGGGCCACGAGACACCGAAGACGTCCGTCGTTCTCCCTTCTTCCTGAGCTTCCTTGCCGCATCCCACCTGGACCTCCCGCCCGGCGGCGGGTAGGATGCGGCGCATTCTCTGGAGGGTCCGCGCATGAAGCTCCGCATCCTCGCTCTGGCCGCCCTCGCGCTGCCCGCTGTCCCGGGGCTGGCGCAGGAGACGGCTCCGAATCCGGAAGTCGTCGCGCTCAAGGCGGCGCGGCTGTTCGACGGCAAGGGGGACAAGACGGTCCGCAACGCGGTGGTGATCGTCGAAGGAGGGAAGATCAAGGCCGTGGGCTCCGGACTGGAGGTCCCGGCTGGCGCCCGGGTGGTCGACCTCGGCGATGCCACGCTCCTGCCGGGGTTCATCGATGCCCACACCCACGTCTCAGGCGAGTCCGAGGACGACTGGACCGCGGCGGCCATGGCCGGCCTGCGTCGGACCCTGCCTGAAGCCGCGCTCCGAGCCACCGACTACGCCCGCGACCTCCTGATGGCCGGCTTCACCACCATCCGCGACCTGGGCTCGGGGGAGTGGATCGACGTCGGTCTCCGCAACACCTCCCGCGACGGGATCGTCACCGGGCCGCGCATGCTCGTGGCGGCCCATCCCCTCGGCGCCCGCGGGGGCCACTGCGACGGCACAGGTTTCCCCTACCGGCTTTTCGGCGACGAGCCCGGCGTCGAGCAGGGCATCGCCAGCGGTCCCGACCAGTTCCGCGACGCGGTCCGCTTCCAGATCAAGTACGGCGCCGACGTGATCAAGGTCTGCGCCACCGGCGGCGTGCTCTCCCTTGCCGACGAGGTGGACACTCCCCAGCTCACGCAGGACGAGATGAATGCGATCGTGGAAGAGGCCCACCGCCTGCGCAAGAAGACCGCGGCCCACGCCCACGGCGCCGAAGGGGCCAAGGTCGCGATCCGCGCCGGCATCGACTCCATCGAGCACGGCTCCTTCCTCGATGACGAAGCCCTGCGCATGATGAAGGAGCGCGGCACCTGGCTCGTCCCCACCCTGCTCGCGGGCGAGTACGTGACCGCGCCGGAGCGGAAGTACCCGCCGGAGATCGCCGAAAAGGCCCGGGCCGCCATGTCGAAGCGCTCGGACACCGTCCGCAAGGCCGTGAAGATGGGAGTCAAGATCGCCTTCGGCACCGACTCGGGGGTGAGCCCGCATGGCGTCAACGCGCGCGAGTTCAAGCTCATGGTGGACCACGGCATGACCCCGGCCGCCGCCCTCCGCTCCGCCACCTCCGGGGCCGCCGACCTGCTGGGGATCTCCCGGATGGCCGGCACCTTGGAGGTCGGCAAGGAGGCCGACATCGTGGCCGTGCCGGGAGACCCTCTCGCGGACGTCACCGCCACCGAGCGCGTCAGCTTCGTCATGAAGCGGGGACGGATCTACAAGCTGAACGGCGCCCCCACAGGCTTCTGATGAGGATCCACAAGGTCTACACGCGGACGGGCGACGAGGGGATGACCGACCTGGTCGGAGGGGAGCGCGTCCCCAAGGACACGCTGCGGATCGAGAGCTACGGCACGGTGGACGAGCTGCAGTCCGTGATCGGGATGCTGCGCGCCGCCCTGATCGACTCGACCGAGCCCGGGATCGTCGGCCATCTCCACCGGGTGCAGCAGGACCTCTTCGATCTCGGCAGCACCCTCTCCACGCCTCCCAAGCATGCCGACCGGGTCAAGAACCCGATCACCGGGGAGCGCATCGCCTGGCTCGAAGAGACCATGGACCGCTGGAACGAGGAGCTGCCGCCGCTGCGCTCGTTCGTCCTCTCCGGCGGCGGACGCTTCTCGGCTCTCGGCCACGTGGCGCGGACGGTCTGCCGGCGCTGCGAGCGGATCGTCCTGCGGCTCGCCCGCGAGGAGGAGGTCCCGGCCGAGGTGCCGCGCTATCTCAACCGTCTCTCGGATTTCCTCTTCGTCCTTGCCCGCCACCTGGCCCGGGTCTTCGGCGAGGAGGAGCCGCTCTGGGAGACGCCGCTGCGGAAATGAATTTCCGTCTTTGAATCCAATCGTCGTTTAAACTTCGGACATGGCTGAAGACCAGGACCGCTGGATGGCGGATCTGCTGGCGACATCCATTCAAGTCTCCGGGCTCTCGGAAGAGGACCTCGAACGGAGGCTCGGGTGGAGCTCCGGCTCCGTAGCCCGGCTCCTGGAGGGCGAGGAGCACCTCGATCCCGAGCAGGTTCTGAGGATCCTGAGCGAGCTCAGCGGCGAGTCGGGCTTGGCCGGAGGAGCGGACTTCAACGAGCCTGAGGAGGGCAGGACCCGGCTCGTGACAGACCTGATGGAACGGTACCGCCGCCTCAACTATGAGGAGGTCGCCGTTCCGGAGGAGGACCTGGACGTCCTGGAACTGGAGAGAAGGGTCGAAGCGATCCTACGGGGCGCGTTCGGGAAGAGCAGGGACTAGCCAAACAGGATGAGCTGCGTCCCCCCTCTCCCAGCACGGGGGAGAGGGGGAACGGGATCAGATTGCGGGCCGGGCCTCAAGGCGCCGGAGATAGTTGCGCACGGTCCGGAGCAGCGCGACCGAGCCGGTCTCTGCCTCCAGGGCGTTCTTGAGAAGCAGCAGGGCTGCCAGCGCCTCGCGGGCGACCCGGCGGGACCGGAACGTCGCCACCATCTCTTCCACGAGCCGGCGGACCTCGAGCGTCTTGCCTTCCGGCAGCCAGATCCCGGCGATGTCCATCGAGACCAGGGCCGCATGATAGCCCAGCCCCATCTTCGCGAAGCTCGCCTGCGCCTCGACGAGGGCTTCCTCGGCCTGCTCCGTCTCGCCGAGGCCGGCGGCAATCCGGCCTTCCAGCCAGCCCATCTTGAGCAGAGCGAGGCGGTCACCCTCGGCGAAATAGCCCTGGCGGGCGCGCTGCAGGATGCTGTGAGCCTCCTCGAAGCGTCCACAGTCCACCAGGAAGCTGACGAGGTTGTGGACAGCCGAGAGGACCAGCTTCGGATCGGTCGCCGGGTTGATCATCGCCAAGCCAGCGCTGAGCAGGCGGATTGCCCCCTCGGGGTCGTTGGCATATCCGGTGTAGAGGCCCTTGCTGATGAGGGCGCGGCCGGCACTGGAGCGGTCCCCGTGCCGCTCGTAGATCGTGTAGACCGCGTCGAGCAGAGACAGGGCCTCGGGGAAAAGGCGCTGAGCGCTGCGAAGGCCTGCGGTCAGCCGCATGAGGCGGGCGAGCAGGAGAGGATCCTGCGTGCCGCGGGCGCTCCACTCCACCGCCCGGCGCAGCATCCGCTCGGCAGTGTCCAGGTCATCGGCGACGCGGTACGCGTTCGCCAATTCGGCCAAGGTCCGGGCGCGCAGGTCGGCGACCTGCTCGCGGCCGTACTCCATCGGGTCCAAGCCTTCTGCCACCGAAACGGCCCGATCGGCGAGCAGGATCATCTGCTCGGGGTCCTGCCAGCGGCAGGCCTGGCTGCGGGCTATCAGGGACTCGCAAAGGCCCCAACTCTGGGTCGACGTGCTGCGGCGCCAGAGGTCAAGACCCGCCTCCCGGGGCGAGTCCAGATTAGCGAAGGTGAAATCCTCTCCGTTCACACACAGATCCTCCGCACCGAAAAGAATGCAGCTCTCGTGCCAGATCTTCAAGACTACTTTCCCGAGGTCACTGCCGAGGGCAACCCTCGGGATCGAGACCAATGCCGGCATCGCAGTTGCCGGTGGTGGTCGACGGCGGAGGTGTCGTCTGCGAAGAATCAAAGACGGAGGTCATGTCAGTCCAAGCACTGGTCAGCCAGTTGAACGCCTGCTCGAAGAGGCCGAGCTGTCGCTCTGCCCGGGGGCTCGAATCCCCGCCAAGGCCGAAGAGATTGCTGGCCTCGGCGCTGCCTCCCAAGAGAAGGGCTGTTGCGAAGACAACAGCGACAATGAACTTGATGCCCGCGTTCCTCTTCATTTTCCTCTCCTCTTTCACCGATTCGTCCTAGACACTGAAGATTGTGCTGAACCCTGATGTTTTCTAGAACCGTACCGTTCTTTTGCTCAAGCAAGGGACGTGCCACTTCAGGGCTGGAGAGAAGAAGCCGGAAGGCGGGACGGGCGGGCCGTCCCCCTCGGAGGAAGGGCCCTTCGGTGGAGAGCCCGAAAGAGAGACCTATGCTCTCTTGCTGAAATTGCAGAATGGCTAACGGATGAAGAGTATCTTCTACCTGCCCCGATTTACCTTTCGGGACAAGGACGCCTCATTTGTACCGCTCCCCGCGCTTGAAAATGAGGTCGACGTCCTGCAAAAGATCCACGTGACGTAAAACGTCACCCCGGACCGCGATGATGTCCGCCCACTTGCCCGGGGAGATCGTGCCGACCTCCCGGTCCACCTTCATGTGCACCGCCGGCCAGTAGGTTGCGGCGCGGATCGCGTCCATGGCGGGGACGCCGAAGGTGTTGACCCAGGTGTCGATCTCCCGCCAGGTGGAGTCGCTGTGGAAGTTCAGCGGCACGCCGCTGTCCGTACCGATCAGCAGGATGGCTCCCGACTGGCGGAGCTGCTCGAACTTGCGCGCCAGGGTCGGCCGGCGCTGGGGCACGTGCTGGAAGTAGGCGAGGCGGGGCAGGTGCCTGACGGACTGGCGGATGTCCGCCACGATCTCGGGCGGGAGGCCCACCTGCCAGCGCGGGTCGTCGACGCGCTCGGGGAACTCGTCGCGGGTCTCCTGGTAGAGCAGGAGGGGGCCGATGGTGGGGGTCCAGAAGAGGGTGTTGGCCCGTCCCTTCATGAGGGCGAACACGTCCTCGGGGTACTCGGGCGCGGTGCCGAGCCCGGTATGCTCGAAGCAGTCCACCCCGGCCTGGATGCCGCGGCGGATCTCCTCGGCCCGGTGGGAGTGGGCGACCACCAGCAGCTTGTGCTTGTGCGCCTCGTCGACGATGGCGCGCACCTCGTCCATGGTCATCTGGTCCTGGTCGATCAGCTTGATCACGTCGACCTTGGCCTGCGCCAGCCGGCGGACCTTGGCGCGGGCGTCCTCGACCCCCTTGATCCCCCAGCGGAACGCCTCGGTGCCGGGGTAGGGCTCGTGCTGGAGGAAGGGGCCGGAGACGTAGAGCGTGGGCCCCGGCATCTCCCCGCGGTTGATCGCGTCGCGGACCGAGATGCTGTCCTCGAGGGGCGCGCCCAGGTCGCGGGCGCTGGTGACCCCGGCCAGCAGGAGCTGCTTCGCGGCCGCGGGCATGATCGTGGAGCGGAAGAGCTTGGGGTAGGTGCGGTCCCAGTGCTCGTAGTCCGCGTGGCCCACGATCATCAGGTGGACGTGCATGTCCCAGAGCCCGGGGAGCACGCTCATCCCTTCCGTGGAGATCACCTGGGCTCCCTGCGGGACCGCGACCTCGCCCACCCGGCCGACCTCCCTGATGCGGCCGTCCTGGACGATGACCACGCTGTTCTCGAGCGGCTTGCCGCCGTATCCATCGATCAGGCGTCCGCCCACCAGGGCGATGACGCCGGACGAGGGCTGCGTCGCCTGTGGGGAAGACTGGGGGATGGCCGCCCGCGTGAGCAGGACGGCGACGACGGCGGCGGCGAGAGCGAAGGCGGTTCGTCTCATGTCTCCGGACCTCCCGGCAGGAGTATCTCAGAGCCGAGGAGGTCAGGCCATGGGCCGCCGCCGGCGGAGAGCAGGTCTGCTCAGGAGGAGCCGGGCCACCAGGGCGGTCGGCGCGATGCCGTCCAGCCGGACTTCGGTCTGCGGATGGACCTCGCCCAGCAGCACCTCGCGGGCGCGCAGGCGCCCCAGCTCGATCGTCTGCAGGAGGACCGGCCAGCGGCGCTCCAGGAAGGGGATCGGGAGCCGGTGCCGCGGGCGGATCACGACCATCCGCTCCCGGAGCTCCGGCGGCACGGCGTGCTCGGTCTCGTGGGGGCTTCGGTGGGGCAGGCCCTCGCTCTCTCCCTTCATCACGATCAGCACGACCGCATCGCATCCCTCCGCGAAGGCCTTTTCATACGGGATGTTGTTGGTCATCCCGCCGTCGCCGCAGCGCTCGCCCTCGATCCGCGGCGCATGGGTGTAGAAAGGCGGCAGGTAGTTGGAGGCGAGGAGCACCTTCAGCGGGTCGTCGGCGGTCCGGAGGTCGTAGTAGAGCGCCCTCCTGTCGGAGAGGCGGGTGACGCCCACGAAGACAGGCAGCGTCTCCGGCCGCCGCAGCCGCTCGGGGCCGACGTAGCGGCTGAAGGTGCGGCGGTGGATCTCGTTCCAGCGGTAGGGGGAGTGCTCCTTCAGAATGTTGCGCAGGTCCAGTCCGGGCATGCGGGTGAAGGCCCGCCAGTAGGTGCGCAGCCGGTGGGCGTGGCCCACGGCCACGGCCGCGGCGTTCCACACTCCGGCCGAGACCCCGACGCAGAGCGCGGGCTGCACGCCCAGATCCAGCAGAGTCTCGATCGCCCCGATCTGGAAGGCGCACCGCGCAGACCCGCCGGAGAGAACGAGCCCGACGCGCCTGGCCGAGCGGAGGAGGCGGAGGTCGGCCGTGCCGTCGCTCATAAACTTTATTTTAGCTCAGCGATAGCCTGTCGCCTGCAGCTCGAACAGCTCGGTGTAGCGCCCGCCCTGCGCCAGCAGCTCCCCGTGGGTGCCCGTGGCCTCGATCTGCCCCTCGGCGAGGACCAGGATGCGGTCCGCCATGCGCACGCTGGAGAAGCGGTGGGAGATCAGCACCGCGGTCTTGCCCTCGCTCAGCTCCTTGAAGCGCTGGAACACCTCGAACTCCGCGCGGGCATCGAGCGCCGCGGTGGGCTCGTCGAGGATCAGGAGCTGGGCATCCCGCATGTAGGCGCGGGCGATCGCGATCTTCTGCCATTCGCCGCCGGAGAGGTCCACGCCGGTGCGGAAGCGCTTGCCCACGACCTGGTCATACCCTTGGGGCAGCTTGCGGATCACCTCGTCGGCCAGGCTGCTCTCGGCCGCGGCGGCGATGCGCGCCCGGTCCTCCCGCGCTTCGATGCGGCCCACCGCGATGTTCTCGGCGGCGGTGAGGTGGTAGCGCACGAAGTCCTGGAAGATCACGCCGATGTTGGCGCGCAGCTCCTCCAGGGCGTACTCGCGCAGATCGTGGCCGTCGAGCAGGATCCGTCCCTCGTCCGGGTCGTACAGCCGCGCCAACAGCTTGACCAGCGTGGTCTTGCCCGCGCCGTTCTCGCCCACCAGGGCCAGCACCTCGCCGGCCTGCAGGGTGAAGCTCAGGTGCCGCACCGCCCAGCGCTCGGCGCCCGGGTAGCGGAAGCCCACGTCCTCGAAGGTGAAGCCCTGGCGGATCGGCATCGGGAAGGGGCGCGGGTTCTCGGGCGAGACGATCTCCGGCTGGATCTCGAAGAAGGAGAACAGGTCGTCCAGGTAGAGCGCCTGCCCCGCCACCTGCGAGAAGCCGATCAGCAGCCCCTCGAGCAGGTTGCGCAGCCGGCGGAAGGAGCCCGCGAGGAAGGTGAGGTCGCCGATGCTGAACTGGCCGCGCAGCGTGCGCCAGGCGATGAAGGCGTACGCCACATAGTAGCCGAGGGTGCCGATGGCGGTCAGCAGGCCGCCCCAGCCGGCCCGGCGGGCCGCGAGGCGTCGGTTTTCCTCGTAGATCTTGCCGGCCAGCACGCGGTAGCGCTCGATCAGGAAGGCGTTGAGGCCGAAGATCTTCACTTCCTTCGCGCTCTCCACGCTGGCGCCGGTCTGGCGCACGTAATCGAGCTCGCGCCGCTCCGGCGTGCGGGCGTAGTTGAGCGAGTAGCTCTGGGCGTTGAAGTGCGCCTCTCCGAGGAAGGCCGGCGCCAGCGCCAGGAGCAGCAGCGCGATCAGCCAGGGCGCGTAGACGACGAGCCCGGCGGCGAAGCCGGCGATGGTCACCAGGTCCTGGGCCTGGCCGAACAGCTGGCCCATCAGGTTCATCCTGCCCATGGTCTGTCGGCGGGCACGTTCGAGCCGGTCCTGGATCTCGCTGTCCTCGAAATCCTCCAGGTCGAGCGTGGCCGCGTGCTCCATCAGGCGCACGCTGGTCGCATTGGTGAACTGCTCCGACAGGAGCGTGTCGAGCAGCGAGACGACGCGGCCCAGCGCGTCGGACAGCACCGCCAGTCCGAGCTCGGCCGCGAGGAGCCAGCCGAGACGGTCGAGCAGGCCGCTGTCCAGCCAGGCCCTCAGGCTCACCGGCGCGCCTTCGGTCCCCGCCAGGGAGACCACCTCGTCGATGATCAGCTTGCCCACGTACAGGGTGGCTACCGGCAGCAGGGCTCGGACGAGGCGCAGCAGCAGGTTGGCGAGGGTGAGGCGCGGGCTGGTCTCCCAGATCAGCTTCAGGAACGGCGGCAGGTTGCGCAGCGCGCCGAAGCGCTCGCGCAGCGATCTTGGCGGCGGAGGCGCCGAAGGTGCACCCGGCCCCCCCGAGCCTGAGATCCCCGCGGACCCCGCGGATGCAGCCGCCCGTCCGCCCATGCTGTAGTGCCTCGGCATTCCCGTCGCTCAAGCCAAAACGATGCCATTCCTCTTCCCTTCCTGCTTGACCTTGGTTACACTTTAGTTGCGACTTAAGTATAGGAGTCCTATGTACACATCTTTGTATCCGAAAGAGGAGGGGGGGCAGATCGTCTCGTTGCAGGAAAGAAGACAACAGCTCCGGCCGCGGAAGAAGCTGCTGTTTGCCGGCATCCTGGTGCTCGTTTCCTGCCTGCTCGGCTTCATCGGGCTCGAAACCTACCTGCGCATCGCGAAGCCGGTGGACCTCTACGTCGCCACGGGCAGGGTCGCCGGCCCGAGTCCCATGGGGGCCTGGGCTGTGGTCGACGGATTCTCCGCCTATCGGGCCAAGCCCGGGGTGCAGGCCGCGGGCAAGACCGTCAACCGGCACGGCTTCATCTCCACTCCCGATCTCCCGATGAGCAAGCCGCCGGACACCGTCCGCATCCTCTTCCTCGGCGAATCGTCCACGGCGGGGATGGGCGTGAACCTGAAGGATTCCGACACGTGGCCGTGGAAGACGGTCGAAGAGATCCGCCGGAGGACCGGCAGGAAGGTCGACTTCATCAACGGCGCGGCCGGGGGCTACACCACGTTCGAATCGTATGGCCGCTTCTGGAGCCGGCTCCGCCACTTCTCTCCGGACATCGTGGTCGTCCATCACGGCTGGAACGACATGTACTACTTCGGCGAGGTGGACAGGATCACCTCCTGGCGGACGCTGCCTGACGGATCGTGGTCGTTCGACCGCCCTGGAAAACTCGGCGGGCGCTACGCTCCTTACGCGATCGATCCGTTCCTGCGCTGGTCCCAGGCGCTGACCCGTGTCCGGCTCGAGCTGTCCAGCCACATGGGCGGCGAATATGCCTCTCCCGGGAACCGGCCTCCCGCCCACGATTTCGATCACAGGGGACTGGAGATCTTCCGGACGAACCTGAAGCTGTTCCGGGAGACCAGCGAGGTGCTGGGTTCCAGACTGGTAGTCGCGAAGCAGGCGACCCTGATGGTCCCCGGTGCCTCTCCGGAGCAGAGGGAGCTCTGCCGGTACGATTATCACGGGTTCGACTACGACGCGCACGTGGAGGCATTCCGGGGGCTCTACCGGGTGATCGAGGACGAGATCCCCGCCGATTCGATCGTCGACGTCACGCCGGTCTCCGGCAGGCCCGACCTCTTCTACGACCACATCCATCCGACGCCGAAGGGGACCACGGAGGTCGCGCGCATCATGTCCGACTTCCTCGTCCCCCTGATCGAGCATGGCGTGACCTTCCCCGGCGGATCCGCGCCGGGAGCGCCGGGCGCGCCGATCGCGAGAGCCTCGAACAGGAGCCCTCAGTCAGGGCTCTGAGCTGCGGTGAGCTGCTCGACAAGCCATCCGTTGCAGTCGTCGACCAGCCAGAGCCCGGCGCTCTTTCGCGTCGGCGGGTGCAGATTCAGCTCATCGCCCCATTCCGAGGCGCCGGGGTTCTGGTTGACCAGCAGCGCGCGGCAGGCGTCCGAGTCCGGGGAGGACCGGGATCTCCAGAGCAGGGTCCTGATGAAGAGCCGCGCCTCCCGGCCGCCGTCGTCGCGCTGACGGGGAAACTGGAAGTCGGGCGCGGGCACGACCACGACGTCGGAGTCGCGGCTGGCGATCTCCCAGAGCCGTCCCACCATGCCGCGGCGCTGCGCCTCCGCGGGCCACACGCGATCGGCCGGCATCCGCCAGGCGAGCACCACCACGCTCGCCGCCATCAGTGCCGACTGGACGGATTTCCGGTCCGAGACCGCTTGCGCCAGGTGTTGCGCGCTCACGGCCACGAGCAGGGCAATCCCGGGGTAGCTCAGGTAGGCGTACCAGGGAAGCTTGTTGACCGAGGCCGATGCCAGGAGCGGCGCCGCCAGCGACCAGGCGACGACGCAGGCCACGTCATGGCGGGAGAGGGGCTGGCCCTTCCGGCGCCCGGCGATGCCAACGGTCACCGCGCCGGCCGGCAACAGCAGCAGCGGACCGAAATCCTGCGCGGTGGTCTCCAGGTAATAACTGGGGCTCTGCGCTTGATGCTTGCCGAGCCGCCCTTCGACCCGCCGCACGTACTGCTGCAGCAGGAGCCGCTTGGCCACCGCGCCAGTTGAAGTCGCGGCGCTGAGCGTGCCGAGCCAGAGGAGATATGCCCCCACCCAGAAACCGGCGACCAGCGCCACCGTGACGCCGAACCGGGGGGTGCCCTGGCCTGCGCGGCGCGCCGGCAGCTCCGTGGCGAGCAGATAGACCACGAACACGATCAGGGCAAACGGCGACTTTACCCAGGCGGTCGCGGCCACACAGGCCACCAGGCACGCGAGCGACCAGGAACGGCGATGCCGCCGCCAGACTTCGAGAGACACGATCGCCGACGTGATGAGCAGGATCTCGAGCGAGTCTGGAGTGGCGCTGCGGATGCCGTGCAGCATCAGCAGGCCGGGGGCGAACACGAAAACCAGCGCGGCCAGGACCCCCACCGTCTCGCCGAAGACCGCCGCTCCGAAGAGGTAGAGCACGACCGCCGTCGCCACCGCTGCCAGGATGCTGGGCAGCCGGGCCGCGAAAGGGCTGGGATCCAGGACCTCGGAGGACAGCCGCATCAGCCAGAGAGAGAGCGGCGGCTTGTTGATGAACAGCTCGCCGTTGCCCTGCACGGGGAGAACCGTCCCCTGGACCATGGACTCCAGAACACTGCTCATGTAGGTGATCTCGTCGGTGTGCAGCTCCGGGTGGGACAGGCGGGCCGAGAGCGCCGCGGTGAGCCCGATGGCGAGAAGGACGGATGTCAAAAGCCGGCGGCGAGAGATCGGGTACCTGGAGCGTTCGCTTCCCATCTGCGGGAACAGATCGTAGCATCCGTCCGGACGCTTCTTGGAGGACGCACCATGGCAGACGAGACGAGAGACTACGAGGCTGGCGGTTCAACCCGCCGCGGTTTCCTGCGCGGAGCCCTGACGGCGATGGCGGTCGTCGGCTTCGACGTCCACTTCCGGAGCTGGGTCACGGCGGCGGAGCTCGCCACCGGGCGCGCCGGGCTGGCCGATGATTTCCCTCAGTTCGACGGCGAGCTCCTCACCGATGAGGCCTCGCTGACCGCCGCGGCTGACGATTACGGCCATTTCATCCACCGCCGGCCCCTGGCCGTGCTGAAACCGGGCTCGGTCCGGGACATCGTCCGGCTCATCGACTTCGCCCGCCGGCAGGACATCCAGGTCGCGGCCCGCGGTCAGGGGCACAGTACCCTGGGCCAGGCCCAGGTCGAGGCGGGCGTGGTCATCGACATGTCCACCCTTTCGGCAATCCATGAGATCAACGAGGGCGATGCCCTGGTAGGCGCCGGGCTGCGCTGGAGCGACCTGCTGCGGCAGACGCTCCCCCTGGGGCTCGCACCGCCGACCCTGACCGACTACATCGACCTCTCGATCGGCGGCACGCTCTCCGTCGGCGGCGTGGGCTCCCAGACCTTCCGCGAAGGGCCGCAGGTGGACAACGTGCTGGAGCTGACCGTCGTCACCGGCCGGGGTCAGATCGTGACCTGCTCGCCCACCCGCCGCTCTCAGATTTTCGACGCCGTGCGTGCCGGCTTCGGCCAGTTCGGCATCATCGTGCGGGCCCGGCTCCGCCTCGTGCCCGCCCTGCCGAGCACCCGCTTCTACGACGCCAAGTACGACGACCTCCCTCTCTTCCTCTCCGACCTCCTGCTCCTGGTCCGGGACGGCCGCTTTGACACCGTCCAGGGCTTCGCAGCATCAGATAACGCGGGAGGCTGGATCTACACCCTGGAAGCGACGAAGAACTTCGCGCCGGGTAACGAGCCCGACGACGCGGCCCTCTTGGCCGGCCTCCACTTCCTGCCGGGCCAGCAGACGGCCCGGGACATGCCTTACTTCGACTATCTGAACCGTCTCGGTCCCGTGGTCGAGCTCCTCAAGGAGCTTGGAGTCTGGTTCTTCCCCCATCCGTGGGTCGACCTCCTGGTGCCCAGGCGCCACGCGGAGAGCTTCATCGGCGGCACCCTGGCGGCCCTCGATCCCGCGGACGTGGGGCAGGGACCCATCATCATCTATCCCTACCTTCGGGACCGCTTCGAGGCGCCGAACTTCCGCGTCCCCAACGGCGAGACCCTCTTCCTCTTCGGGTTGCTGCGCAACGCCATCCCGCCGACGCCGGAGCGCTCGGCAGAGCTGATCGCCGCGAACCGCCGGCTCTTCGAGCAGGCGAGGGCGCTGGGAGGCTACTTCTATCCCGTCGACTCGGTGCCCATGACCCCGGCCGACTGGCGCCAGCACTTCGGCCGGCGCTGGCACCAGTTCCTCGCCATCAAGAAGGCGCAGGACCCGAGCTTCATCCTGACGCCGGGGCAGGGCATCTTCCGGGCGGATTGATCCGGCGACGACCGCACTGGGCGAGACCGTCAGTCCGAGCCGATGTCCGAGTAATTCGCTCCGGCGATGTTCCAGTACTGGTTCGTCGAGCTGCAGGTCGTCGACAGGGAGCTGGCTTTGTTGGTCAGGTACTCGCCGTTAGCGTAGTTCTGAATGCAAGTGCCGGACGTGCCGTTGATCGTCCACCACTGATTCGACGAGCTGCAGGTGCTGGCCATCGAGGACGCGCTGCTGGTCAGGTACTCCTGGTTGTCGACGTTCATCACGCAGTAGACGTTGGTCTTGCCCGAAACCGGGGTCATCACCCACCAGGTGGTCTGATCGACGCAGGAGCCGGCCATCTTCGTGGCCTTGTTTTCGATGTACTGGCTGTTGCCCTGATTCTGGATGCAGACCCACTCTGGATTGTAGATGCGCCAGTATTGATCCTGGCCGCAGGAGCTGGACAGCGAGGACGCGCTGCTGGTCAGGTACTCGCCGTTGCCGACGTTCTGCACGCAATAGAGCGTTTCACCCTGGTAGTTGTGCGTCGTGACGTTCCAGTACTCGTCGTCGCTGTTGCACTCGCTGGCCAGCTTGGTGGCCTTGTTTTCGAGATACTCGCCGTTCGACTGGTTCTTGATGCAGTAGTAGCTCGTTCCGCTGACCGGGCTCAAGTACCAGATCTCCTGATCCTTGCAGTCGCTCGCGAGCTTCGAGGCGCTGCTGGTCTTGAACTCGCCGTTTGACAGGTTCTGAATGCAGTTGTAGCCCGCGAGGCTCTGCGCGTTTGCGGCCGGCGCGAACGCGGCGGTGAACATCAGACAGAGACCGAGGCAGAGGGCAAATGGGACGAAGCGGTTCGAGGGCATTGTGCGTCTCCTTTTTTCTGGAGGACGCCGGCGAGGCCGGCTCCAATTAAGGCCGACGTTGGTCGGCGATTTCAGAGCCGTAGTGGGACGGCGGCGGCAGATATCCCACCCCTGAGGAGATTTAAACGGAGCCGTGCTCGCCGTGGAGCTTCGCTGCGCGGACGACGTCCTGGGCGAGGCCCTGGCGCAGGGCGGCCAGAGGGGTTTTGCCTCCCGTGGCCGCGTTCTCGCCTAGGAAGAAGGCGAGCTTCATCCAGGGATCGAGATCGGAGAGCGCGGCCAGAGGCTCCTCGATCCCGGTCAGCACGCCGCCATGCGCGAGCTGCCAGGCAGGGAAGGCGTAGCCGTGACGCCCGCAGTCGATGGCGAGGAGCTTGCCGGCACGGTAGCGCTTGTAGACGGCCTGGCGCGAGATGTTCAGGTGCGCCGCGACCTCCTGAATGCCCAGTGTCCCTCCCTCGGCGGAGAGGAGCTTCTGCCTGGCCTCGATTCCTCGAAGACGTGCCTTGGCCAGAGGGTCTTCCTGCTCCAGTGCCGCGAGACCCGGCTCCGACTCCAGGGCCGCCAGCAGGACACCATAGTCCGAAGGGGCCGAGACGGCTTCCCGGAGAGAGACCTCTTCCATCTGCTCGGAGAGGCGCACAACTGCCCGGAGTGCACGGCGGGCGAAGACTCCGCGCAGGGAGACGTTGTTGGTGCGAACCAGACCACGCAGGGTCTGCTCGACATCTTCGTCATAGGGAGACACTTGAGCGGGTGCGGCCATGGCTGGTTCCTCCTGCCGGTTGACGGATTATCAGCCAGCAAGGCGATGATACTCCGACATCGCGTTGCCGTCAACCAGCCTCCCCCTCTTGCGCGGGGTACGGGAGCCAGTATAAAGATATCCGGCTCGCGAAACCGATTTCATGGCTCCCGATATGATTCGAAGGCCCCGGCCTCTCCCCGGCCCCACGCATGTCGTGGCGAGGCCGTTGCCGCTCCGCACCTGGAGCGACCCCCTGTACCGGATTTGCCGAGTCGATCGAGACCCCATCTACTTCGGGAAGGATGCCCGAAGCCGGTTCGATGACCCGCGGTGGGAGTTTGGCGTCCTCTACGCCGCCGGTACCGCCGAGGGAGCCTTCGTCGAGACCTGCATCCGGGACGAGCGGCCGGGGAGCGGTCGCTGCCTGACTCAGGCGTTCCTCGAAGAGCGCCGGTTGACGAGGATCTCCGTCCCGGCTCCGCTGCGGCTCGTCGACCTTACCGGAGCGGGGCTGACTTGGCTGGATGCGGATGCCCGCCTGCCCAGCGGTGCCTACAGTGTCGCGCAACGTTGGTCGCGAGCGTTCTGGAGTCACCCGGACCAGCCGGACGGGGTCCTCTATCGCTCGCGCTTCAATCTGTCCCTCCGATGTGCCGCCCTCTTCGACCGGAACAGCGGCGGGATCTCCATGGAAGATCTTGGTCCCCTCCTCGATGCCCAGAACATCGGGTTTCTCGGGGAGATGCTCGATCGCTATGGATTTGCGCTGTTGTGAAGTCTTCAGCCCCCGAAGGGGGCGACAGCATGTAGCCCGGCGCGTGAGCGCCGGGTAAGGAGGTCAAAATCATCCCCAAGCCGAAGGGGCGACAGAAGGGCCAGGGCATCAGCCCTACGGCTAAATACTGCCTAAACTAAGAGTCCTAGAGGGCGCAGTTCTCGCCGAATTTTCTCTCCAGCACTCTCTATGCCATCCGTTATATCAATGTACTCAATTCCACTGATGTCCGAGGGTATTTCGACCGGACCTTTGTGCAGTAACAAAATTCGGCCACTTTCCCTGCCTAATCTGCCCAGAAAGAAACCTAACTCTAAGATGACATTCTGCCGTGCTCTGCGCTTTAATTGTCAGGCTCGATACCGCTCGCCGCTGTGTCATCTGGTGTAAGAAGGACAAAAACCAATTCGACGCCTTCGGCTTCCCTCTCAAACTTCTCGAGGATTGTCTTGCCGCAACTTGGCATCTCTCACAATACAATAGGAAGATGGGGCCCGGAGAACCCTGTCGTATGTATCTCCAACTCTGCCTCGCAAGCAGAGGCAGGAAGGACGGACCCCGTCCCGTCGGGGTCCATCCTTGGTTGCGAAGGGACGCACCCCGGCCGTACAGGGCCGTCCCCGGTTGGAAGGTTGGTGCTTCGATTGTCAAAGAGCCCTGATGCGCCTGCTTGCCTCCCGCGGCGTCGGACCGCAGTCCGGCGCCCCGGGAGACAACCCGCCGGAGCGAGGAAAAAGTGGGGGCATGCCTGGTACCGGGCACGCCCCCGAGATCACTCAATCGATCCCTTGATCAACCAGCCGGTTCGGCCGGTTTGTCCGAGGCCTGGGCCTCGACAGGCGGCGGGGGAGGTGGAGCCGGCGGCTCCGGCTTGCGGCGGCGCGAGGGACGGCGGACCGGGATGCCGAGCTCGAGCAGCTGCTCGTTCTCGAACCCGAGCTTGCCGCGGAGCTGGGCGACGAGCCGGCTGCGGACGTCCCGGCTGTGCAGCTCCGCATCCTTGCGCAACCGGGTGATCTGGCGCAGCCGGCCGCGCAGCTTTTCCTGCTCGTTATCCAGATCCTTGGCTCCGGCGACCAGCTCGTCGAGCTCGTCGGCGTCCGGCTGCAGATCGGGGTACTGCTCGAGGTACTCGGGCAGGTTCGCGGTGAGCAGCTCACAGTCACGGATGATCTTGTTGAACGACAATCCAGGCATGTGCTTCTCCTTCTTTGGAGTCTTGGGCTCCGTTTCTGCCGAGGCTTCATGCCTTCGGCGGGATTCAAGATGCGCCTTCTTTTTCACATAACAGCAGCAACAGCTTTATCTGACTCGATCGGCACCTCCTTTCTGGTCTATGTCTTCTTCTATTGGCAAGCATCTGACGTGAGATCCATGATAGGCAGGCTATGAGGGGATGTCAAGAGCGAAATCGGTGCTTTCAGAAGAAGGTCGTACGTTTTGCATACACTTTGGTCGAGGTGTTCTTGAAATGCTCTCACCGGAGAGGCGTTGCGACGCGCCATTACGTTGCCGCTACGCGCGTCGCAAGGGAGGTCGTGCACGTCGTGGAAGAGGTCATGCGCGTCGTGGGACGGGTCGGACGCGTCGCGAGGGAGGCGAAGCGTGTCGCAGCGGAGGTGGAGCGCGTCGCGAGACAGGTTTTGCGCGTCGCGACGGAGGTCGGGCGCGTCGCGGGACCGGAAGCCCGTGTGAAATCCGCGCCGCCCTGGCACCACCTCCTGGATAGGATGCGCCTGACCGGAGGTACTACAGCGGAAGGAAGAGGACGCCGGGTTGGGTGCACCCCGGTCGTCTGTGCTAAATTGAGCCGCCAACCAGAAATAGACGGCGTTCGAGATCGAGCGTCAGTTTGGAGGGTCGAAGTGGTGTCTGTTGTTATCGACTCCCCCCGTGCCGTCCGCCGGCCGTGGCCTCCACGGGCGGCGCTGGCCCTGATTCCTCTCCTGCTGCTCGCCGCGGGCTGCGGGCTCCCGAACCGGATGCGCTCCATGTTCGGCGGACAGCTCCCCATCGAGGTCACCATCGCGCCCGAGGCCAACGAGGACAGGCCTCTGGCCGTCGAGCTGATCGTGGCCTATGACCAGAAAGTGGTCGACGAGCTGCTCAAGATCCCGGCGCGGGACTGGTTCGTCAAGCGCGAGCAGTTCCTGCGCGACCATGGCGAAGCCCTGGACACCTGGAAGTGGGAGTGGATCCCCGGCCAGACCGTGGAGCCGCTGGAGCTGACCTACGGCATCGGCGCCAAGAAGGTGGTGCTCTACGCGGACTACCTCGCCCCGGGCGACCACCGCGCCAGCATCGATCCCCAGCGGCCGTTCCGCCTCGTGCTCGGCGAGTCGGAGCTCTCCCTCGAGGCGCTCCAGTGAACGGCGACGGACCGGTCCGCCGCAAGGGGCGCGAGGTGGCGACCGCCTCGGATGTGCCCGCCGCCATCCAGTGGCACGAGGGAATGCTGCTCGCCCCGCAGCACTTCCAGTGGCTCTCCCGGCGGCAGGACGCGCTGCTGCACTACCACCTGTCTGCCGCGTCCCCCTTCCACTGGGGGGTGCGCCACCTGCGCATCGACGAGGCGCGCCTCTCGGAGGGGACCTTTCGGGTGCTCGCCCTGGAGGCGGTGATGCCGGACGGCCTGATCGTCTCTTACATGCAGGGCGAGCTGCCGGACCTCTCCGTGGACCTGCCGGCCAAGGGGGACGCGACCGTGCAAGTGGCCGTGGCGCGCCGGGGGCGCGGTCTCGCCCTGCGCGAGCGCTTCGACTTCGCCGACGGCGGCAACGCGCTCGACGAGAACGACGACGAGGGCGAAGTCCCGGTGCCGGTCCTCAAGCCGCGGCTGAAGCTGCTGACGGACGCGGAGGCGCCCACGAAGTACGTGACCTTCCCCCTGGCCAAGGTAGCCTACGTGGACAACGTCCACAAGCTGGAGACCTACGAGCCCCCCTGCCTGGAGGTGATCCCGGGGACGGGGGTGTACGACCTGTGCGAGCGGATCGCCACGGAGCTGCGCAGGAAGGCGGAGCCGCTCGTGGAGGCGTCGCGCGCGCCGTCGTCGGCGGGCTCGGCGCCCCTGGAGACGCGGGCCATGGTGCATGCGCTCGTAGGCGCCCTGCCTCCTTTCGAAGCTGCCCTGCGCAGCCGCGCCTGCCATCCGTTCCCGCTCTACCTGGCTCTCTGCGGAGTGCTCGGACATGTCTCGGGGCTCAGCGACGCACTGGTGCCGCCGGTGCTCGATCCTTATGACCATGACGACCTCCTGGCCTCTTTCAAGAGGGTGCGGACGGCCATCGACCAGGCGGTCAAGGAGGGCATCCTGGAGCGCTTCGAGCCGCACCGCTTCGAGTACAAGGACGGCGCGTTCCAGCTTCAGTTCGATCCCGGCTGGGCGCAGCGCTCGCTGTACATCGGAGTGCGGGCTCCTTCGGGGGTCTCGGACCGCGAGATGGAGGCGTGGGTGGCGGCCAGCCTGATCGCTTCGGAGTCGAAGGTCCTCGACCTGTGGGGCCGGCGCGTGGTGGGAAGCCGGCGCGAGCGGGTCGAGGCGATCCCCGGACTGACTCCTTCCCGCGGGGTCAGCCTGTATCTCCTCTCGGCCGACCGCGAGTACGTGGTGCCGGACGAGAGTCTCAAGATCCGCAACCTGGACGACCGGGAGGGGCGGCGGCGCCCGGACTCGATCGTCCTGTACGTGGAGAAGGATGTGAAGCGCGATGTTCCTGCTTGACCGGTTCCAAGAGTTCTATCGCGAGGTGCTCCGTCTCAAGGAGAGGGTGAAGGAGGACGCGTACGCCCTGGAGGAGGTGCGGCGCAGCCTGACCTTCCTTTTGGAGCGGCAGGCGCTGGAGGCGGGCCGCGGCGGCGGCGATTTCGGGCTGGAGGTCTACCGCCGCGCCCAGTACGCCATGGCCGCGCTCGCTGACGAGATCTTCCTCCATCTCCCCTGGTCCGGCCAGGAGGCCTGGCGCAACCGGCTCCTGGAGGCGCACTTCTTCGGCTCTCACCGCGCCGGCGAGGAGCTGTTCGAGCGCATGGACAAGGTGGTGCAGGACAGCGACGCCGGCTACCGCGAGCTCGGGCGCGTCTACCTCGCGGTCCTGGCCCTCGGCTTCCAGGGCCGGTACCGCAACGATCCCGAGGCCCCGCGCAAGATCGAGGAGCACCGGTCGCGGCTGTTCCGCTTCATCTTCGGAAGAGACCCCGAGGCTATCCGCGGCCAGGCGCGGCTCATGCCCGAGGCCTACGCGGCCACGCTGGACGAGGGGCGGACGTCGACCCTGCCGCACCTCAAGCCCTGGATCTGGGCCATGGTCCTCGTTGTCGTCCTCTGGATCGCCGGCGGTCACTTCCTCTGGCGCTCGGTCCTCTCCGACATCCGCCCCCTGGTCGACGAGATCCTCAGCCAGGATGATGCGTCCCCGGGCACCGTGGCCGCTGTAGAACCTGACCGAGAGGGAGGCCGGCCATGATCGACCTCCAGTCCGCCTGGCCCTACGCCCTCGCCGCGGTCGTGCTCCTGGCCCTGGTGATCCTGGTCCTTCTGCTTCTCCTGCTGCGCCGCTCCGCCAAAGCCTCCGAATTCAAGGACGCAGAGGAGCCCGAGCCGGCTCCCGTACAAGCGGAGCCGGAGGAGAAGCCCGGGACCGAGATCCAGGCCAAGGACGGGGCCGTGCCGTTCGCCTCCCGGCTTGCGTTCAACCGGGCCGGCCGGCGCCTGGACCAAGCCGCGGCCGGCGACCGCCATCGTGTCCCCTTCTTCCTGATGCTCGGCGCCGAGGGTTCCCGCGACGCCGACTTCCTGGCCGAGGCAGGCATGGAGCTGCCTTTCGGCGCGCCGGCCGAGGCGGGCATGAGCCTGGGCCGCGGGCGCGGCTTCTGGTTCCTCGACCGCGGCGTGGTGCTCGACCTGGCCGGCGACGCGGTGCTCGACGCCGATGGCCGGAGCGCGGACGAGGGGACCTGGCGCGCGGCCCTCCACCAGCTCCAGAAGCTGCGGCCCAAGCGGCCGGCGGACGGCATCATCCTCACGGTCTCCTGCAAGCAGCTGCTGGAGGCGCAGGCGAGCGAGCGGGCGCTGGACGAGCTGGCGGCCCGGTCCGGCCGCATCTACCGCAAGCTGTGGCAGATGCAGCAGAAGCTCGGCTTCCGCCTGCCGGTCTACCTGCTGGTCACCGGCTGCGAGGAGCTGGACGGGTTCTCGACGCTCAGCGTGGCGGTCCCGTCCCGCCTCCAGGGCGAGATGCTGGGCTGGTCGAGCCCCTACAGCGTGGACTCGGCGTACCAGACCGGCTGGGTGGACGCGGCGTTCACCTCGATCGGCGGCCGCATGGACGACCTCCAGATGGAGGTCTTCACGGCGCCGCCGGCCGAGACGCCGGAGCAGGTGGACTCGCTCTTCCTGCTGCCCGCGGCGGTGCGGTCGCTCAAGAACCCGGTGCGCGCCATGCTGGACCAGCTCTTCAAGCCGAGCGCGTACCACGAGTCGCTCGCGCTGCGCGGGATCTGGCTCTGCGGCCGGGAGGAGGCGCCGGAGGGCGCTCCGCGCAAGACCTTCTTCGTCAAAGACCTCCTCAACGAGAAGGTCTTCCGCGAGGCGGCCCTGGCCGTGCCCACGTCGCAGACCGTGGTGAACCGCAACCGCGCCGTGCGCATCGCCCAGATCGCCACGGTCACAGCCGCCCTCCTCTTCGGCGGCGGACTGCTCTGGGCCAACTACAGCCTGGGCCACCAGGAGGCCGTGCTGGAAGAGTTCCTCGGCGACACGCTGGAGCACCTCAGGCAGGTGCGCCAGATGGAGCACGAGAACATCAAGGACGCCGAGCTCCGGAGCTGGACCGTCGAGCTGCTCCAGGGCATGTCCAAGATCGACTTCAACCGCTTCGGCTCCGTCTTCCTTCCGAGCTCCTGGCTCAGCCCGTTCCAGGACCGGCTCGAGAACGCCATGTCGGCCTCGTTCGAGCAGATCATCCTGCAGGCGATCGGTCGGGAGCTGACGGAGGAGGGGCAGAGCCTGGCGGAGACCGCCGCCCTCTATGAGTCCTCGCCGGTGCTGACCTCCACGGGGAGCGGCGCGCTGGTGAAGCCGATCCACCAGATGACCGAGTTCGCCGCGTTCCAGCGCTACGTGCACCGGGCGCGGGAGCTGGAGAAGTACGGCCGCGTCTACAACCGGCTGCCGCAGTCGCGCGACCTGAAGCCGCTGGCCGAGCTGGTGAAGTTCTCTTTCGGCGAGACATTGCCCGACACCTTCTTCAATCGGGCCGATCTCTACCTGATCGCGTTGCGCCGGGCGAAGTATGAGCCGTTCGCGCCCGTCCAGTTCCGCGGCAATGCCTCGCGGCACGCCGAGAGCCTCGCCGCCAACTTCTACGCGGCTCTCTACCGGAGGAGCCCGCTCGCCGCGCGTCTGGAATCCCTTGCCCTCGGTCTTCAAGTGGCGGCGGTGCAGCGGCCCGTGGCCGGGGAGACTGAGCGTTTCGAGGCTCTCGTGAAGCAGATGGAGGACGTGGATGCGGCCCTTTCCGGCACTGAGCTGGAGTGGGCCTTCCGCCGCGAGTTCAACCTCGGCCCCGAGTTCAACCAAGTGCTCGCGGAGATGCGGCAGTCCGATCTCTTCGACGATGAATCGATCCGCCGGATCGAGAGCGCCGGGGCCTCGGGATGGAGCTCCTTCCAGCGCTACCTGGCGAGCGAGGGCTCGCCGCTGACCGGGACGATCCTCGCGGTCCAGGACGGCCGCGCCGAGATGCAGCTCTCGTCCGACACCCTGCTGCTCCAGACAGCTCTCAAGGCTTTCCTGGGACAGGGCTTCGTGGCGGACGCGGGAGGGCGGCGCATTCAGATCGAAGTGCCGCCCGGCACGCGCCTGACCTGGGACCCCGTCCTCCTCGACCAGGCCGCGGCCCTGGCCACGGCCTACGAGCGCTTCCGCGACAAGGGGCTCAAGGTCCTCCCGGCCGAGCTGCAGCCGGCCCTCGACGCCGTGGCCTTGGACCGCACCGAGGCGCAGGCCGAGGACATGATCGGCCGCGCCCAGCGCTTCGAGCCGCTGCCGCCAGCCGTAAGCCTGACCCTGCTGGAGGACGAGGTGCAGGCCGGCATCCGCGCCTTTGAGGCGTCGGCCCGGCCCACGGGCGAGCTCGCGGACGCGCTCGGCCGGGTGCGGCTGGAGAAGCCCCGACGCGACCTCTCGGCCGCCATGACCTCCGAGGCCTTCCGCCTGCTCAGCTCCGTGGACCGCCTGCTGGAAGCCGAGGAGCCGTATCGTCCCCGCCTGGGCGGCTTTGGCTGGTGGGACGGCTCGGACCCGGTCTCCCCCGCGGCCTGGGGCACGAACGATCCGGCCGAGGTGGCCGTCTACCTGGAGACCACCCGTGCCCGCATAACCGTGCTCTCCCGCAGCTATGCTCAACCCCTGCTCACCTGGATCGCCCGCGGCGGGGTCTCGGAAGAGCCGCCCGAGGTCCGCACCCTGGCCGGCAAATGGCAGGTCATGCTCGACGACCTGCGGGACTACGACGCCAAGAAGCCGGGCAACCCCACGGCGGCCCTGGAGGACTACATCGTCAACCGGATGCCCAAGGTCGAGACGCGGAGCTGCTCGTCCGCGGCAGCCCCCGCGGTCATGCGGCCGGCGCGCAGCCTCTTCGCCTCCAGCCTCTACGACCTCTCGCGCCAGCTCTCGACCCGGTGCTACACGCTGGCGGGCGGCCACGCGCTGGAGCTGTATGCCGAAACCGCGCGCTACTTCAACCAGCGGCTCGCCGGCCGCTATCCGTTCAGCGCCCAGCCCCCGGGGCCAAGCGTGCCCGAGGCCGATCCGGACGATATCCGGGCGTTCTTCCGGCTCTACGACCGGAGCGCGGGCGTGGTCCGCGCCGTTCCTGAGGCCGGGGCGCAGGGCAGCACCCTCAAGGCCGCCCGCAAGTTCGTCGACGACATGGCCCGGGTGCGGGCGTTCTTCGCCCCGTTCCTGGACGCGGAGAAGCCGCAGCCGGTGCCGTCGTTCGACGTCGAGGCCGCTTTCCGCGTGCTGCGCGACCGCGAGGTCGGCGCCAACCACATCATCGGCTGGGCCTTGGAGGTGGGCGGCGACCGGATCACGGACCGCGACACGGAGAGCCGCAAGATCCGCTGGACCGTGGGCGAGCCCGTGCGCATCATTCTGCGCTGGGCGAGCGACGGGCCGCAGATCCCGGTGCTCCCCTCGCCCCGCGCCGGAGCCACGGTGCGCGACCGCACTCTCGTCTACGAGTACGCCAACCGCTGGTCGCTGCTCGCGGCCGTGGCCGACCACCGTGCCCCGCTCCGCGACCTGCCGGCGTACGCCGACCGCAGCCCGGTGACCCTGGCGCTGGCCGTCCACACGCAGCCGGCGAACGGCGGTCCTCCCGGAGAGGCCCCGACCCAGGTCTTCCTGCGCATGACCGTGCTCGCGCCGGACAAGACCGAGCTCCTGGACCCGCCCGGCTTCCCGGACCGGGCGCCGATGCCGGACGATCCGACCGTGGAGGACGTGCTGTGAGGCTGACCACGACCCCCGGACCTGGGTTCGAGGAGATCGAGCGCCTGCTCGCGCCCATCTCCCCGGAAGCTCCAGCGGGGGAGTGGCTGCGCTTCGAGCCGGTGTACGACGAGATCAAGCGGCTGCGCGAGGAGGACGACGCGACCCTCCCTCGCGGGGTCTGGCAGCGTGAGCTCAAGCGCGCCGACTGGGCCGGCGTGGCCGGGCTCTGCGGCGAGGCCCTGGCGACCCGCAGCAAGGACCTGCAGCTCGGGGCCTGGCTGGCCGAGGCCTGGATCCACCAGCACGGCTTCCCCGGGCTGGAGCGCGGCCTGCAGCTCCTCGCCGGGCTCTGCCGGGGCTTCTGGGAGGGGCTCCATCCCCCCATCGAGGACGGGAGCGCCGAGGCTCGCCTGGCGCCGATCGGCTGGGCCGCGGACAAGCTGCTGCTGCCGCTCAAGCGGGTGCCGGTCACCGCTCCTTCGGGCGAGGACGCGGCCTCCTACGGCTGGGCGGACTGGGAGGCTGGGAACTACCTGGCGAACCTTGCCCGGCTGGACGCCGCCGCGGCCACCAAGGCCCAGGACCGGGGCATGGTCCCGCAGTCCAAGTTCCTGGTCAGCGTCTCGCTCACCCCGGCGCCCTGGCTGGGCGGGCTGGCCCGCGAGGTCGCCCGTGCCCTCGCGGCCGTGGACGAGCTGGAGACGGCGCTCGCCGACAAGGCGACCGACGCGGCCCCCAGCCTGACGCCGCTCCGGGCCCCGCTCGTGGCCATCCAGGCCTTCGTCACCCGCGTCCTGGAAGAGCGCGGCGAGACCACAAGCTACATACCGGCCCCCGCGCAAGCCGAGGAACCGACCATCATGGAAGCCGAGACCTCCGCACCCGCCCGCACAGGCGCCATCACCAGCCGCGCCGATGCCTATCAGCGCCTCAACGAGGCCGCGGACTACCTCCAGCGCACCGAGCCCCACAGCCCGGTCCCCTACCTCGTCCGCCGGGCGGTCTCCTGGGGCAACATGAGCCTCTCCGAGCTCCTCCAGGAATTGCTTCAAAAGAACGCGGACCTGCCCACGATCTACGCGCTGCTCGGCATCAAGCGCTCCACCTAAAAGAAAAATCAAGGAAATCGCTGCGGGGGCGAAAGATTTCGCCTCCTGGTCCCACGATTCTCTCAGACGCCTTGAAAGGAGGATCGAGTGACCGAAAGCACACAGAAGAAGCTGAGCCGTATCCGGCCGCCGCGGGTGCAGATCACCTACGACGTCGAGCTCGGCGGCGCCATCGAGAAGAAGGAGCTGCCGCTCATCGTAGGGATCCTGGCCGACCTCGCCGGCAAGCAGGAGAACCCCCTGCCGCCCGTGAAGGCGCGGAAGTTCATCGAGATCGACCGTGACAACTTCAACGACGTCATGGCTTCGATCTCGCCGCGCCTGGCCTTCGCCGTCGACAACCGGCTCGACGACGAGAGCAACACCAAGATGAACGTCGAGCTGAAGTTCCGGCGCCTCGACGACCTGCGGCCCGAGAGCGTGATCCAGCAGGTGGAGCCGCTGCGCAAGCTGTTCGAGGCGCGGCAGCGGCTGAACGACCTGCTCGCCAAGCTCGACGGCAACGACGACCTCGACGTCCTGCTCCAGGACATCGCCACCAACACCGAGAGCCAGCAGAAGATCAAGGAAGCCACTCAGGGAGGAAACACCAATGGCTGATGAGACCACACCCGCTGCGGAGGCGGCATCCGCCCCGGAAGCGGCCGCCGGCGAAGCGTCGCTCCTCGACCAGATCATCGCCAAGGGCAAGCTCGCCCGCGACGAGAGCCAGAAGGACCGCGCCAAGGACCTGGTCGGAGAGTTCGTCCACCAGATCCTCGACGAGGGCATGACCATCAGCCGCGACACGATGGCCATGATCCAGGCCCAGATCGCCCGCATCGACGAGCTGCTGAGCCGCCAGATCGACGAGGTCCTCCATCATCCCGACTATCAGAAGCTGGAGGCCTCCTGGCGCGGGCTCCACTACCTGGTGATGAACACCGAGACCAGCACGCGGCTCAAGCTGCGGCTCCTCCCGATCACCAAGCAGGAGCTGTTCAAGGACCTCGACCAGGCCATCGAGTTCGACCAGAGCTCGGTCTTCAAAAAGGTTTATGAAGAGGAGTACGGCACGTTCGGCGGCTTCCCCTTCAGCCTGATGATCGGCGACTTCGAGTTCGGCCGCCATCCGCAGGACATCGCGATGCTGGAGAAGATCTCGGGCGTGGCCGCGGCCGCGCACGCGCCGTTCATCGCCGCGGCCTCGCCGCGCCTGTTCGACATGGACAGCTTCACCGAGCTGGGCAACCCCCGCGACCTGGCCAAGGTCTTCGAGAGCTCGGAGCTGATCAAGTGGCGCTCGTTCCAGAGCAGCGAGGACTCGCGCTACGTCAGCCTGGTCCTGCCGCACGTGCTGCTGCGCCTTCCCTACGGCCCGGACACGATGCCGATCGAGGACTTCAAGATGGTCGAGGACGTGGACGGCAAGGACCACTCCAAGTACCTCTGGGGCAACGCGGCCTACGCGCTCGGCCAGAGGATCACCAACGCCTTCGCGCTCTACGGCTGGTGCGCCGCGATCCGCGGCGTCGAGGGCGGCGGCATGGTGCAGGGCCTGCCGACCCACACCTTCAAGACCGACGAGGGGGACATCGCCCTCAAGTGCCCGACCGAGATCGCCATCACCGACCGCCGCGAGAAGGAGCTCGACACGCTGGGCTTCATCGCGCTCTGCCACTGCAAGGGGACCGACTACGCGGCCTTCTTCGGCGGCCAGACCACGCAGAAGGCGAGGACCTACGACACGGACGCGGCCAACGCCAACGCCCGCATCTCGGCGCGGCTGCCCTACATCCTCGCCGCCTCCCGGTTCGCGCACTACCTCAAGGTCATCTGCCGCGACAAGGTCGGCAGCTTCCAGACCAAGGACAACATCGGGATCTTCCTCAACCGCTGGATCACCGGCTACGTTCTAGGCACGGACGACTCCGGCCAGGAGATCAAGGCCCAGTTCCCGTTGCGCGAGGCGCGCGTCGATGTCTTCGACATGCCCGGCAAGCCCGGGTCCTACCGCGCGGTGGCGTTCCTGCGTCCCCACTTCCAGCTCGAGGAGCTGACCGCGTCGGTCCGCCTGGTAGCCGAGCTGCCGCCGCCGGTCGCGGCGTAAACGATCACGACTCTGACCCTAGGAGATTGAGATGGCTTCCAACATGTACCTGAAGTTCGAAGAGCCGGCGATCGAAGCGGGGAGCACCGCCGCCGAGCACAAGGCCGAGATCGAGATCCTGTCGTGGAACCACGGCTTCACCCAGCCGACCAGCCCCACGCGCAGCACCGCGGGCTCCGGCACGGTGGAGCAGGCCACGCACCACAACATGAGCTTCACCAAGTACCTCGACGCCGCGACCCACAGCCTCCTCAAGTATTGCTGGAGCGGCAAGCAGATCGGCAAGGCGACGCTGACCTGCTACCGCTCTTCGGGCGCCGAGGACAACAAGCCGGTCGAGTACCTGAAGGTGGTGATGGAGCACGTCATCATCTCCAACTACAGCGTCTCGGGCGGCCCCGGCGACATCCCGGTGGAGAACGTCTCCCTGGACTACGGCATCGTGCAGTACAACTATGCCGACCAGAAGGAGAGCGACGGCACCGGCGAGGGCGCCAAGCCCGCGAAGCACAACCTGGAGACCCGCACGATCTCGTAAGGGCGGCCATCCATGGGAGAGCTCAAGAACGAGGTCCGCATGCCGTTGTTCGACCGTCTGGTCGACAAGGACCGCCGGCTCGGCCGGGAGGCGCGCCCCCTGCGCACCCTCGGCCGCCGGGACCTGAAGGAGTCGGTGCGCCGGGAGCTGGTGCGGCCTTTCAACACCCGCTGCCCCATTCCGGCGCACCGGCTCGGCGACAGGCCGCGCACGGTCATCGACTACGGCATTCCGGACCTCTCGGGCTTCTCGGCCCGGAGCCCCGACGACCGCAGCCGCCTTGCCGAAGTCCTCCTCCAGGCTGTCGAGGCCTTCGAGCCCCGCCTCGCCAACGTCCGCGTCCATCTCGATCCCATCCCCGGAGACGACCTTTCGCTCTCCGGCCGGATCGAGGCCGCGCTCGTCTTCGACTCGGTTGCGGAGCCGGTCTCCTTCGTCACCGTCCTGCAGATGAAAGACAACGAGGTGGAGGTCCATGACGGCGCCTAACGAAGACCTGCTCCGCCACTACCTGGGGGAGCTGACCTATCTGCGGGAGATGGGGGAGGGCTTCGCCCAGGCCTATCCCAAGGTCGCGGCGCGGCTCGAGCTGCAGCCCGACGAGTGCCCCGACCCGCACGTCGAGCGCCTGATCGAGTCGTTCGCCTTCCTCACCGGCCGCATCCAGCGCGACCTCGACAGCGACTTCCCCGAGATCGCGGCCGAGCTGCTCAACGTCCTCTATCCCCACTACCTGACCCCCGTGCCCTCGATGGCCATCGCCCGCTTCGAGGTGGACCCCGAGAAGGGCCAGCTCACCACCGGCTACGAGGTCCCGAAGCACACCCGGCTCTTCGCCCACTCCGAGCAGGGGGACCTCTGCCGCCTGCGCACCTGCTTCCCCGCGACCCTCTGGCCGGTCGAGGTCACCGAGGCCGAGCTGGAGCCCGCGGACCCCTACGAGTTCATCCGCGGCTCGGACGGCGTGGCCCACGTGCTCCGCATCCGCCTGGAGTCGCGCACCGTGCCGTTCGACAAGCTGGAGCTCGACCGACTGCGCCTCTATCTGCACGGCGATCCGGTCCTGGTCCACCGGCTCTATGAGCTGCTCTTCGACACGGTGCGCCGGGTTGCCGTCGTTCCCGTGGGAGCAACTGCTCCCTCGTACCTGGCTCCCGGCGCGGTCCAGCCCGTAGGTTTCGGGGAGGACGAGGGTGTCATCCCCTTCCCGCGCCACGCGCATCCGGCCTACCGGCTGATCCAGGAGTACTTCTCCTTCCCGGAGAAGTTCCACTTCGTGGACGTGCGCGGCCTTCTCGGCTGCGTCTCGGGCCAGGCCGTGGACCTCCTCTTCCTGCTCGACCGCGAGCCGTCGTGGAAGCTGCCCGTGACTCCCGAAACGTTCCAGCTCGGCTGCGTGCCGGTGGTCAACCTCTTCCCGCGGACCAGCGAGCCGGTGCGGATCGACCACCGCCGCCTGGAGTACCGGCTCGTGGCCGACATGCGCCGCGAGAAGACGACCGAGGTCCACTCGATCCTGTCGGTCTCGGGCTCGTCCAACCCGGTAGACGAGACGCGCCGGTACGCGCCGTTCTACTCCTTCACCCATGGGATGGCGACACGGGGACAGAAAGCTTTCTGGCACGCCCGGCGGATCGCGAGCCCGCGCGGCGACCTCGGCGGCACCGAGATGATGCTCTCGTTCCGCGACCTCGACTTCGAGCCGACCCGGCCGCCGGACGAGACGGTCTACGCCCATCTGCTCTGCACCAACCGCGCCCTGGCGCAGGAGCTGCCCGCGGGCGGGATGCTGCAGACCGACGAGGCGGGCCTGCCGGTCAAGCGCGTGGTCTGCCTCAAGAAGCCGACGCGGGCGATCGATCCGCCCCTGGGCGGCCAGGGGCTGTGGCGTCTCGTCTCCCATCTGTCGCTCAACTATCTCTCGCTCGACGCGGGGGAGGATAGCCTGCGCGGACTGCGCGAGATCCTGGGCCTCTACTGCTCGGCCGACACCCTGCCGGCGCGCAGGCAGATCCAGGGGATCAACGAGATGTCCACGCGCAAGGTGGTCCGCCGGCTGGGCGACGCGGCGTGGAAAGGTTTCTGCCGCGGCACCGAGGTGACGCTCACATTTGACGAGCGCGAGTACGTGGGCAGCAGCGCCTTCCTGCTCGCGTCCGTGCTGAGCCGCTTCCTGGCTCTCCACTCGTCCGTCAACTCGTTCACCCAGCTCGTCATTCAACGCCTCGGACGCGAAGGGGAGTGGAAGCGATGGCCTCCTATGGCTGGCGCGAAAGCCGTTCTGTAGAGGCGGGGCTCTTCCAGGAGGGGCACCGGTTCGCCTTTCTCCAGGCGGTGCGCCTGCTCGAGTCGCTGTATCCTGGAAAAACCCCACCCGGCGAGGGGCTCGACCCCCGCCGCGAGCTGGTCCGCTTCCGCTCCAAGGTGCGGCTCGACTTCCCGGCCAGTGACGTGGAGGAAGTCGTGGCCGCCGTGGACGGCCAGCCGGCCGAGATGACCGTCAACATCCTCGGCCTGGCCGGCATCCTGGGCCCCCTGCCGCCCTCGGTCACCGAGCTGATCCTCGACCGCAACTGGTCCGGCGACCGGGCGCTGCGCGACTTCCTGGACCTCTTCAACCACCGCCTGGTCTCGCTCCTCTACCGGGCGCGCAAGAAGTACCGGCCCGCGCTCGATCCCAACGCCCCGGACCGCGGGCGGGTCGCCACCGTGCTCCACTCCCTGACCGGCCTGGGCACTCCCCACTTGCGTGGGAGGATGGGCGTCCCGGACCGCTCGTTCCTCCCCTACGCCGGGCTCCTGGTGGACCGTGCGCGCTCGACCGTGGGGATGGTGCGGCTCCTGGAGGACTGCTTCGGCGCGCCGGTCGACGTGACCCAGTTCCAGGGGCGCTGGCACAACCTGGAGGAGCCGGACGTCACGAAGATTGGAAAGACCGGCCAGAACCAGGTCCTGGGCGGAGGCGCCGTGCTCGGCCGCCGGGTCTGGGACCAGGCCGCGGGCTTCGAGCTGCGCCTCGGCCCCATGCCCTTCCGGCAGTTCCGCTCATTTTTGCCGGACGGCGACGCTTTCCGGCCCCTGGCCGCGGCCACGCGCTTTTACGTCCGCGAAGAGCTAGGATTCACAGTGCGGCTGACCGTCAAGAAAGAGGAGATCCCGGAGCTTCGCCTCGGCAGGAAAGGTGAAGCGCGCCTGGGATGGACCTCCTGGCTCAAGACGAAGCCGTTCTCCGAGGACGACTCCCAGGTGAGTCTCACGGGAGGGACATGAGCAGCGAGCTGAAGGTCCTTATCGGAAAGCTCAACCCGCTCTGCCGGCGCGCCCTGGAGACGGCGGCGGCGCTCTGCGTGTCCCAGACCCACTACAACGTCGAGGTCGAGCACCTGTTTCTCAAGCTCCTCGCCCTGCCCGGGACCGACCTCAGCCCGGTGCTGCGCTACTACAAGGTGGACGAGGGCGAGCTCGCTCGCCAGCTCGAGCAGGCCATGGAGAAGTTCGACCGCGGCAACAGCCGCACGCCCGCCATGGCCCCGCAGATCGTCCAGCTTCTGCGCCAGGCGTGGCTCCTCTCCGGGCTCCATCTGGAGTCCCAGGCGATCCGCTCCGGCGCCCTGCTGCTAGCCCTGTTCGAGGATGAATCATTGCGCTCGATCATCCACGACTCCTGCCCGGTCCTGGCGCGCATCAATCGCGAGACGCTGCGCGACGACCTGCGCGAGCTGGTCCGCGGCTCGGGCGAGGACGGCGCCCCTTCCAGCGGAGGCAGGGTGGAGCCGGGCAAGGCCACGGGCGAGCCTGAGACTCCGAAAGGGAACACCGCGCTCGGCCGCTATACCCAGGACCTCACCTCCGATGCCCGCGCCGGCCGCATCGACCCCATCCGCGGCCGGGACTTCGAGATCCGCCAGGTCATCGACATCCTGACCCGCCGCCGGCAGAACAACCCGATCCTGGTGGGCGAGGCCGGAGTGGGCAAGACCGCCATCGCCGAAGGCTTCGCGCTGCGGATCGCCGCGGGCGAGGTGCCGGCGCCGCTGCGCGAGATCTCGCTCCGCATCCTGGACCTCGGCCTGCTCCAGGCCGGCGCCGGGGTCAAGGGGGAGTTCGAGGAGCGGCTCAAGTCGGTGATCGCAGAAGTCAAAACTGCGGTGAAGCCGGTAATCCTTTTCATCGACGAGGCCCACACGCTGATCGGCGCGGGCGGCGCCGCCGGCCAGGGGGACGCGGCCAACCTGCTCAAGCCAGCGCTGGCCCGCGGCGAGCTGCGCACCATCGCTGCTACGACCTGGTCGGAGTACAAAAAATATTTCGAAAAGGACCCGGCCCTCACCCGCCGCTTCCAGCTCGTCAAGGTCGAGGAGCCGGACGAGGAGGGCGCCCTCGACATGCTGCGCGGTATCGCGCCGCACCTGGAGAAGCACCACGGCGTACAGATCCTGGACGACGCCGTGCGCAGCGCCGTGGCCCTCTCCCACCGCTACCTGCCCGAGCGCCGCCTGCCCGACAAGGCGATCGGAGTGCTCGACACGGCAGCCGCCCGCGTGGCCCTGGCCCAGGATGGGACCCCCGCCGCGATCGAGGACTTCGACCGGCAGATCCGCATCGCCGAAGCCGAGCTGGACGTGCGCAAGCGCGAGGGTGGCGAGCCGCGCAAGGGTCCGACCGCCGCCGAGATCGAAGAGGACCTCGTCCGTCTCCGCGGAGACAGGGACAAGGTCCGGGAGCGCTGGAGCCAGGAGCGCGACCTCGTGGCCGAGATCCGCAAGCTGGCCCCCGAGAACGGGAGCTCCCCAAAAACGGCCGAGCTCCGCCGCAAGCTCGACGAGCTGCAGAATCCCGAGCCCATGGTGCCCATGGCGGTCGATTCCCGTTCCGTGGCCAGCGTCGTCTCCGGCTGGACCGGCATCCCCGTGGGCCGCATGCTCGCGGACGAGATCCGCAGCGTGATGTCCCTGAAGGACCGCATGGCCGAGCGCATCGTGGGCCAGCCGCAGGCGCTCGACGCCATCGCCCGCCGCATCTCCACTTCCCGGGCCGGCCTGGAGGACCCCTCGAAGCCCAAGGGTGTCTTCCTCCTGGTGGGTCCCACAGGCGTGGGCAAGACCGAGACTGCGCTCACCCTCGCCGATCTCCTTTATGGAGGCGAGCGCAACCTGATCTCCTTCAACATGTCGGAGTTCCAGGAGGCCCACTCCGTGGCCACCCTCAAGGGCGCGCCCCCGGGCTACGTGGGCTACGGCAAGGGTGGCGTGCTCACCGAGGCCGTGCGCCGCCGCCCATGGAGCGCCGTGCTCTTCGACGAGATCGAGAAGGCCCATCCGGACGTAATCGACATCTTCTATCAGGTTTTCGACAAGGGGATCCTGGAAGACGGCGAAGGCGTGACGGTCGACTTCAAGCACACCGTGATCCTGCTGACCTCGAACGCCGCCGCGGAAGTGATCGCGGAAGCCTGCCGCGAGGGTGCCCGTCCCGATCCCGAGGCGCTGGTGGAGGAGCTCCGTCCCGCCCTGCTGCGCTGGTTCCGTCCCGCGCTCCTCGCCCGGCTCGTGGTGGTCCCTTACTACCCGCTGGGCGAGGCGGAGATCGTGCGCATCGTGGAGCTGAAGCTGCGCTCGATCAAGCAGCGCATCCGCGAGAACCACGCCGCCGAGCTGACCTTCGACGATGGGTTGATCGAATCCCTTGCCGGCCGCTGCAACCCCGAAAGCGGAGCGAGAGAGATCGATCAGATCTTGACGCAGACGCTCCTGCCCGAGCTGTCGACCAGGATTCTGGAGCGCATGGCCAAGGGCGTGAGCTTCACAAAGATCCATGTCTCGGTTGACGAGATGGGGAGGTTCGTGTGACGCAGGCTCGGCTCGTGCTCGATCGGACCACGGTGGTCGTCCTGTTCGTCGGACTGGTCACGGTGCAGGTGCTCCTCTTCTCGGCGGGCTGGATCGTAGGGGCGCAGTTCCCCCTCTCCCGCGCAGCGGGGGAGGGCAGGGGAGGGGGCTCCGTGCAGCGTGCGGAGAAAACCTCTCCCACCCTGGAGACGAAGTCCGTGGCTATCCAGGCAAGTCTCCCCCTCTCCCGGGGAGGGCGTGCTCGGGCGGACCGGGAGAGGGGGCCGGGGGGTGAGGGCCCGGGCGGAGCCACCACCCGTCCGGCAAAGCGGACCGAGTGGGTCTCCCCTCTGGCCAGCGTCGCCTTTGCTCCAAAACCCAGGTTCCAGGCCGTCCGCCGCGCCCCCTCCCGCCCCACCCGCCCGGCCCCCGCGGCCTACACCGGCCTGATCCGCGACGCCGCCCTCCGCCACTCCATCTCCCCGGCGCTGGTGGAAGCCGTGGCCCGCGTCGAGTCCGGGTTCAATCCCCGCGCCCAGTCGCACAAGGGCGCCCGCGGGTTGATGCAGGTGATTCCGGCCACGGGCCGGCGCTTCGGCGTCCGCTCCGACAAGCTTTTCGATCCGGAGCACAACATCGCGGCCGGCGCCGCCTACCTGGCCTGGCTTTCGAAACGCTACCGGGGCAACCTGGACTTCATCCTCGCCGCCTACAACGCGGGCGAAGGCGCCGTGGACGACCACGGCGGCATCCCGCCCTACCGCGAGACCCGCGACTACGTGCGCCGCGTGCGGGCGGCTCTCAACGCCATCGAGGAGCGGGCCGCCCTAGCCGACCAGGAGCGCGTAATCGGCCATCTTCCGAAGGTGGTGATCGAGGATCGCCTCCAGCACCCGGTGGCGCCGCCCGGATTCGACCGGCCCGCCGTCGAGGGCGAGGTCGAGCCGGCCCTCCTCGACCTCTCTTTCGAGGAGGCGGATCAGGGCCTCGCGGTCCCTGGTGCCGTCGAGGTGGGGGAGGAGGAAGCGGGCCATGGTGTCGTCCAGCTTGAGGACACGGCGGCGCTGGTTGGTGACGAGCGGCCCTGCCAGGACCTGGCGGCGGGCCAGGACTGCGGCCCGGGGCGACTCGCTGACGACCTCGGTGCAGACCGGCGGAACCACATGGACCTCCGCGACCCCGCTCCAGACCAGAGACCCCAGTAGATCGGCCAGAATCTCCTCGTCCGCTCGCTCGTCCGCCTCCTCCCCGGCGGCGGCGAGGCGCGCCCGCGTGTCCGCGAGGAGATCGCCAAAGGAGAGCGCCCGCGGCCAGACTGCGGTGAGAGCCACGAGCGTCGCCTTGGCCAGCGGGTGGCCCGAGGAGAAGTTCCCCCCCTTGGGGCCCTGGAAGCTTTCGCTCTTCCCCCCGCGCAGGTCGGGCGTGTCCGAGACCGGCCTGGCAGCCGAAGCCGCGTGCAGCCGCCGCATCCGCTCCGGGGTCGCGGCCCGCTCGACCGCGGTCGCCGCGTGGCAGAGGAGCGTCCTGCGGAACGTCCGGTTCAGGACGAAGTCCAGGTACTGTTCCAGCGCGAGGCGGTCCGAGGCGAGCCTCTGCAGCCCCTCGGCCACGCCCGCGGGGAGGTTGCCGATCTCCGTCAGGTGGGGATCGGCTTCCGTCAGATATTGCAGGCCGTAGCGGCTGGCCCGCTCCACCATCTCGTGGAAGTAGAGCGGGATGTTGTCCTCCTCCAGGTACTCATGGATCAGGTAGCTCGGCCGGTCCTCGTACTCCTCGAAGTGGTCGCGGGCCGTGCGCAGGAACACGGAGTGGGCGTCCTGCCCTTCGCCCGCGGCTTCAGCAAGGAACCGCACCAGCTCGAAGGCGCGGCCGGCCCGCTCCTCGGGATCGGACAGCCCCTTCGTGTGGAAGAGCACCATGTCGCGGACCATGCCGCGCAGGTGCCAGCCCGGAAAGGTGTTGTAGCTGACGTAGGCCACGCCCTGGGGGGCCAGGTTGTCACGGCAGATCGCGAGGATCTTCTCCTGCACGACCGGGGAGACCCACGAGAACACGCCGTGGCAGAGGATGTAGTCGAACTCGCCCAGCCCGGCGTCCACGTCGAGGACGCTCATCGCCCGCAGCTCCAGGTTCGCAAGGCCCAACTCCGCAGCGAAATTCTGTCCGGACTCGATCTGCCGTGGCGACAGGTCGATCCCGGTGAAGCGACTCTCCGGCAGCTCTGCCGCCATGGGGATGAGGTTGCCGCCGTCGGCGCACCCCAGCTCCAGCACGCGGCAGCGGTCGGGCGCCGCGGGGTCGAGCCCGTGGAGTACGGCGAGAGAGGCCAGGTGGTCGGGATGGGTGTGGTGCTGCGAGGCGCTGGGATAGGGGACCTGGTCATACGCCTCCCGCACGCTCCGCTCGGCCTCCCGCGCCCGGGCAATGTCCTGTGAATCGGGTTGCATGGGACTCCTCAGGCTGCCGCCTACTCCGAAGCCGCCTGCCCGCTCTGTGCCTTGACCGGCGTCCAGGCGGTCTTGTCGAGATCGGGGAAGACGACCTGGCACTGGCCGGGTGGGATGCCTTCGATCCGGACCATCCCTTGATCGTCCAGGGTCCCTTCCAGGAGCTTCCCGCCCGGCAGCTTGAGAGCGTACCTCTCGCTGGGGATCGGGGAGTCGTCCTCGCCTACGAGTTGGATCTCCACCCAGGAGCGGGTGCGGAGCTTGTCGCCGCCCGCCCCCTTGGCTTTGCAGAGCTGGACGTGGGCCACTAGCGAGGCCATCAGCTCGTCTCCTCTTCTGGCTCTTCCTCGGCCGGCGGCTCCACCTGCTGCGTCTTCTCGTCCTGGGCGGGATCGTAGAAGGAGAGGAGCTTCTCGCGGAAGGCGTCGTCGACCTCTCCCGTGGCTTCGAGGCCGGTGAGGACCTGGAAGGCGCGGATGGCGCTCTTCGTGTCTTCGTCGATCTCGCCGTCGGGCTCGCCGCAGTCGAAGCCCAGGTTGTTGAGCCGCGCCTGCACGCCGCTCGCCTCGTCGGCGGGGTCCATCCAGCCGATCTTCAGCTCCCAGACCTGGGTGGCCGTCTCGTCCATCCACACGGTGAGCTTGCCCTCGGTGGTGTCCACGGGCACGGCCTGCTCGATCACGCCGTCGGCGGGGAGCTTGCCGGAGGTGGTCTTGCCGGCCACGGCGATCTCGTACTTCTTGCCGGCATAGGCCTCGCCCGCGGCGTCCTTGACCGCGAGGCGGAGCCAGGCCTTGGGCCGGCTGATGTTGAACGTATGCCGGGCGTCCACCGCGGAGGCCTCGTGGCGCATCTCCCGGTTGGGGATGAAGATGCTGTCGCCGGCCTTGAGGATGCCCGGGTCCGTGCGCTTCTTCTTGAGCTCGGCGTTCTCGGGCCGGTCGAGGATGTCCTGCCAGCTCTCGAGGCCGTTCTTGACCGCGAGCCCGAGGAGGGTCTCGCCCTGCTTGACGTCGTGGAAGGGCATGGCCGCTGTTTCCTAGCCTCCTAAGAGGATACCGTGCTTCTGGTGGTACTTCGAAAGGTTTTCGGTCTGCATCCTGAGGATCTCCGCCTCCGAGTAGACGGCCTTGAATGTCGTGCGGTGATGGTGGACCACGTAGGCACCCGGCATGAAGGCAAGCGTATATCCCGCCTGCCGCAGCCGGAAGCAGTAGTCGTCGTCGTCGCCCAGGCCCGTTCCGAACTGCGGGTCGAGCAGCCCGACCCGTTCGAAGACCTCCTTGCGAAAGGCGGCACAGAAGAAAGCGATCATCGAGACCGGGAACACCGTGTTCCCGTACCTCTGCGCGAGATAGCGGCGGACCTCGTCCGGGCCGGCGGCCGGCAGCCAGTCCGGAGTCCGCTCCCCCCAGTGCCCGAAGACGTTGCTCCAGCCCTGCCAGGATCCGGCGCAGGAGGTCATCGGACCCGCTGCCGCGACGGTCGGATCGCGCAACGGAGAGGTCAGGGTCTGGATCCAGCCGGCCGTCACCTCGGTGTCGTTGTTGAGGAGGACCACGTGCTCCGCCTCCGAAGGGAAAGTCTCCAGGACCGCCCGGAGCCCAAGGTTCGTGCCACCGACGAAACCGAGGTTCCTTCCCGGCCAGATGGATAGCCTGCTCTCATGCCGGGCAAAGGACCGGAGGACCGCCATCCGCGATTCTCGCGAGGAGCCGTTGTCCACCCAGACCAGGCGATAGTCCGCGGTGTGCTCGCGGATGGAGTCGAAGCACCTCGCGGTGAAGCCTTCCTGCCCGAACGTGGGGACGATGATTTCCGTTCTCATTTCAAGCACAGTCCTGGAGCACGCGGCAGCCGCCGATCGAAAACGTCCTCGTGCTGCGCTTCGGCTGATCCGAGTCCATGTCGATGCGCGGGATCGACCACACGGTCCCATCCGTCTGGTTGACCGAGAAGGCGGCCTCGAAGCCGGACTCCTTCACGATCTCGACGACCTCCGGCGTGAAGAGGCCCCAGGGATAGCTGAAGAAACGGCAGGGGACGCCGAGGCTCCGCTCGAGCATTTTCTTGGCCAGGTAGATCTCGGATTCCAGGCGCATGCGGTATTCGCCGTCGGTCTCCGGCCGGTCGTAGAGCTGATCGTACCCCCGCGCCACCAAGCCGGGCGCAAGGTCCGCTCCGGAGCGCCTGTCCCTGTAGGAGAGGAGGCGCTCGGGACCCGTGACGTCCGGGCCTTTTGCCTGGGCGACCCTGGAGTGGGTCAGGGAGTGCGCGCCGATCTCGATCACGTCCGTGTTGCGGCGCCAGAAGTCCCAGCTCAGCCGCAGCGAGTCCATCGTGTGCTCCAGCGGAAAGAGAAAGGCGATCGCCCGGATCCCGCGCTCGCGCAGGAAGTCGAGGATGTCCGTGTGCTTCTCCTCCCGGCCGTCGTCGAAGGTGAGCACGGCGTACCGCCCATCCGGATGGTCGCCGCGGATGCAGGTCATCACTTCCGACGGGTCGAGGAGCCGGTACTCCTGCCTGTCGAGGTCCAGCAGCGTGGCCGCAACCTGCTCGACGATGCCCGGATGGCTGTGGAACAGGTAGAACTTCAGGTCGAGCATACGAAGACCGCTCCCTTCTGCCCGCCTTCGTCATACGGGACGAGGGTGACCGACGCGAACAGCTCTTCCATCTCCCGGCGCATCTGCGGCTCCGAGAAGAGCCACACGTTGCCGAAGCGGTCCGGTGGCTGGCTCCGGTGCGCGAGAAGGTCCGCCCTGGCCGGGATCTCGAGGTACGCCGCCGCGTCCTCCTGAAGGACGTTGCGGATCGCCCGCAAGCCCGCCCGGTAGTCCGGCACCTCTTCAAGCACGTGCTGCATCAGCAGCAGGTCGGCCTTCCAGGGCAGGTGCCCGTCCAGGGTGCACAGGTCGCAGAACCGGTCAGCGAAGCCCACGTCCCGCTGATCGTGCGGGTTGCCGCGCGGCCACTTGTCCACGGAAAGGTACCGGCAGCCCGGATGCCGCCGGGTCATGGGCTCGGCGAACACGCGGACGTTGAGGGGTGCGACCTCGACGATGCTGGACGGCACCCGGCCCGAGGCGAGCAGGAGCTTCCACAGGGCGCGGTGCCTCTCCATCGCCCCGCAGCCCTCGCAGGAGCGGAACGGCCGCCCTGGCGCCGCTCGAAAGGCGCCGCCTCCGCAGAGGGAGCAGGAGTACGCCATCATAGACCGTGCTTCTGCCGCAGGACTTCCGCGGCCTCCTCCCAGGTATAGGCACCCGTGCTGATGGAGCCCTCGCGCATCGGCGTTTCGAAGAGGACCTCGCCGCTCCAGGCGCCAGCCTTGCCCTGGCGCAGCATCGTGATCCACAGGTCCCAGTCCTGGAGCCTCCTCAGCGACTCGTCGAAGCCAGGGAAGGCCCGGCGGCGGATGAGCGACATGGTGCTGACGTAGTTGCGGGAGAGGAGCCTGGCCCCGTCAAACGGCTCTCCTGCGAGGACCCTGTCGCCCCAGACGAAGCCGCAGTAGGCATACGCGGCCGAGGGCTCGGCGATCAGGGTCTCGATCAGCGTCTGCAGCGCTTCGGGATAGAGGAAGCAGTCCGCGTCCAGAAAGAAGAGGTATTCGCCGATGGCGTCCTTGGCGCCGGCATTGCGCGCCGCCGGGGCGCCCCGGTTCGTGGCATGGGCCTGGAAGCGGACCGGCAGGCGCCCCTGGAAGCCGGCGACGATCTCGCGCGCCCTCTCGCGCTCGTTCGAGCCGTCGTCGACGACCGTCACGCGCAGGAAGTTGTAGGTCTGGACCGCGACGCTCTCCAGGCACCGGGCGAGATGGTCCGCGCAGTCGTAGTGCGGGATCACCACGTCGATCATCCCGGAAAGCTCCGCCGCCGGCCCGGGCTGCCCTTCGCGCCGGCGCGAAGCGGCGAACAGCTCGGCCAGCCGCCCGGTGTTGCCGTCGAGGTCGCAGAGCTGCTCGACGCGCTCCCGTCCGCGCCGGCCCAGGGCGGTCCGCAGCTCCGGATCGCGGCAGAGCCTCTCGAGCCGCTCGGCGAGCGCGGCCGAGTCCCCGGGCGGCGCGAGCAGCCCTTCGCGGCCGTCGCGGACGTAGTGCGGCAGGGAGAGGAGGTCCGAGGTCACGACCGGCAGCTCGAAGGCCATGGCCTCCAGCATGGCGGTGGGCATGCCGTCGGCATCGCCGTCGGGAAGCTGGACGCACGGCAGGCAGAAGACGTCGGCCCGGGCATAGAGCTGCCGGCACTGCGCCTCGGACAGGAAGCCGAGGAAGGCGATCGAGGGATTGCCAGCCGCGGCCCGGCGCAGCTCCCGCTCCTGCGGCCCCCGGCCCACCAGCCAGAGCTCGAGGTCCTCCCGCCCGCGGGACAGCTCCTGGAAGGCCTCGATCAGACAGGTCAGCCCCTTTCTCTCGACGAAGCGCGCCACCGCGAGAATGCGCAGGCCCGGGTCGGCCTGGCGCGGGCTCGGGAGGCGGAAGAGCCTGAGGTCCAGGGAGCTCGGGAGGATGACGACGCGGCCGGGATCGACCCCGCAGCGCGAGGTCAGCCACTGCTCCATGAACGGGTCCTCCACCACGATCCCCCCGCACCAGGGGCTGCGCGAGAGGCTCCCGTAGGTCGAGTCGTCGCCTGCGGTGAATACCGAGATGCCGGCATAGGCGGTGATCGTGAAGGGGATCCCGAGCGCCTCCGCCACGCTCTGGGCGGCGAGCTGGGCCCAGAGCATCAGGCTGCCGTGGAGGTGCTCGACGTCGTCGTGCCGGACTGCGTCGGCCAGCGGCTGCAGGGAGCGCTCGCAGTCCACCTCGCGGACGGTCAGGCCCGCGGAGCCCGGCAGCGCGACCCGGGGGTCCCGGTCGAAGTGAGGCGTGTAGACGAAGACCTCGTGGCCGAGCCCGCACAGGGCGAGGATCTCCCGGCGCACCGGCGTCTCCGGGAGCGGGGAGAAACGCTTCAAGATATAGCCGATCCGCCTCCTGGCGCCGGTCCGGGAGGCTTCCGGGAAGACCGCGGGCCGGGGGTCTTCCGCGCCGGTCAGCGACCGGTAGAAGTCGAGGTCCTCCCCGACGACGCGCCGGATGTCGCCGGTCCACGGCGTCCAGCTCGGATCGTCCACGAGCTTGGGGCTCGTGTTGCGGCGGTGGATCATGGCGACGTAGAGCTCGCAGTCGGCGAGGGCGACCGCGCCGTCGAGGCGCTGGCTCCACACGAAGGCGGTGTCGGAGCCGACCTGCACGTCGGGGAAGGGGGACCGGCTCCAGAATTCCTTGGTGTACAGCAGCGATCCCCCGGCCAGCCAGGGCCTCTGCCACCCGTCCGGATACACGAAGAGCCAGGTCCGCCCGGTGGACAGCTCGTGGAACAGCATGCGCGGCTGCCCGCAGACCTCGGCACCGGCGCCGAGCAGCGCCTCGACCTGGCAGCGGATGCGGTGCGGCGCCATCCAGTCGTCGTCGTCCCAGTGCAGGATGAGATCGCCCCGGCTCTCGGCCACGCACAGGTTGCGCTTGGCCCCCAGGGTGCGCCGGCCGCCGAGGCGCCGGTAGCGGATGCGCGGATCGTCGGGGATCAGGTCCTCCACCGGCTCGCGGCCGTCGTCCAGGATGACCAGCTCGCGGTGCGGATAGTCCTGCCGCTGGAAATACCGGATGGCCTGCGGCACCCACTTCCGCCGGTCGGCGGTGGGCATCACGCAGGAGACGAGCGGCAGGTCGTCCGGCATGGCTTACGGCCTCAGGCAGTAGAGGTGAGTGGCCGTGGCGAGCAGGTACTCGCCGTTGGAGGTCAGGAGCGGCGCGGTCTGCAGCGGCTCGGGGAACGTGTACAGGGAATGGCGCTGGCCGTCCTCGTCGTAGGCCGCCAGCTCGTTGCCGTCTGCGACCAGGAGCCAGTCGTCGGCCGTGACCACCGCGCCGGCCGGACGCCCGCGGTGGCGCCGCGCCCACTTCAGGTGCCCCTCGGGGGTGACGGCCACGACGTGCCGCTCGCCGAGCAGGTAGGCCGCGTGGTCGAAGCCCACCACGGCCGGCCCGAGCACGCTCCCGAAGCCCGGCGGGAGCTCGAAGGAGTAGAGGAGCTCGCCCGCCGGAGAGATCAGCCACAGGACCCTCCGCCCCTGGGCCTCGACCGCCAGGTAGATCCGGCCGGTCTCGTCCAGGCTGAGCGCGTCCGGCGTGAAGGAGCCGGTCAGGGCGAGCTCGATCTTCAGGTCCAGGTCGGCCCGGTAGACGCGGTCGTTGGTGGCGAGAGTGACCTTTCCGCCCTGCATGGCGGCGAGCAGGAGCACTGTTTCGCGGGCCAGGTCCGCGACCGGCAGGGGCTCATTGGGATCGCCGAAGGACCTCCGTTCGCCCGGGTGCCCGATCTCGGTCACCTCGACGACCGTGGAGATGGGGGGAAGCGAGTGCTGGTCGACATGCAACCTGGTGCTCACCGTGATCATCCTGTCGGCCCGCTGCGCGATGAAGCTGCGGCCGTGGTTCTTTCCGGTCAGCAATCCGACGCGAAAGTCGTTCCGGCCGTCGCTCAGCCGGCCGGCGGCGATGAATCCTCCGGAATCGGCGAAATAGAACACCGAGCGTTGAGGATCGAGAACGACGCCGCTCTCCCCGAGGAAGCCGGACTTGACGGGACTTCCGTCGAGCGAGAAGAGCTGCCAGCTCTGGTCCCCCTCCACCAGGACGCGGTCACGCCACCAGAGCAGGGACGATGGCTTCGTCGCCGGCTCCAGCGGAGCTCGCCAGGCGATCTCGAATGGAGCCGGGGCCGCCCGAAGCCCCAATGCCGCTGCCCAGGGCAGGCGCGAGCTCTTTTCGTCGTTGACGAAGGTCCTCCGCACCACCAGCTCCGGCGTGGGCGCGGCTCTCTCGATGGGCGCGGCCCCGGTCGCCGGCCGGAGGGGGGTGAGGACGATCCCCGGCTCCACGGGTCTGCCCTGCAGGGTCTTGAAACCATCGCTCATCGCTGGGCTCCTCCCGGACTGCATTTTCCTCTCATCTCCCGCGTCCGCACCCTGGCCTCCGAGCGCCGCAGCGGCAAGCAGGGCCGGCAACCATTTCTTAACGGAGGATCGGAGGAGAGAGCGCATTGTTGGCCACCGTCTGCACGATATTCACATAGGAAGGCGGAGAGGCATAGCTGCCCGCCACCGCCGGATCAGGATCGTTCTCGAGACCCATGGTCCAGCACGCGGCATCGAAGACTCGATCCCCCATTGCATTGATCGAAGCTTGATAGTTGAGAGCCGGTAAAGCGCCCATGTCGGCAGGGCACCGCAGGCGAAGCCGTTTGAAATTCGGAGGCGCGGCGTCGGTCCGCGTATTGGTATAGGTATCATCGATGTCGACGAAGAGGTGCTCGGGTGAGAAAGTGTGGAGGTCCTGATCGGGTCCAAAGTCGAACCCTTGTTGTTCGTAGCCGGCGCCGGTATCCGTCAGGAAACAAGGGACGAAGTGCAGCACGCAGCGCTGGACTCGCGGCAGCGGCGGAGAGCCGGTCAGGCGAAAGCTCGCGTAGCGCCTGTTTCCATCGCTGTTCAGCCGCGCGTCGAAAAGCTGCTCGATTCTCAGACATACACGATCGCGAACCTCGTCGACGTCCGGGGCTACGACGGCGTTGAAGTCCATCCTGATGCGCAGCATCACCACCAGGATCGCGTCGACGGCATTGGCCGCCCCCACTGCGAGCCCGATCATCCGCGGCAGGATCTCCGTGCTGTAGCGGTCCTTGCCCAGCAGGTAGAGCACCGAATCGAAACATGTGTTTCCTCCTCCAGGCGGCCTCTGGCGCAGGTTGAAACGCACCGGCCAGTTGACGAAGTTCCTCGCCGGGTGCGCCGCGTGCCGGTAGTGGGGCAGGTAGTAGTCGGCCTCACCAGCGCCGTGCTCGATCTTCAGCTTGGCGCCGTTCAACCCGGTCAGCGTCCGCATCCATTCCACCGCGTGCCAGAAGTAGCGGGAGCGGATGTGCCAGTTCGTGTTCATCAGCCCCTTGGGGTCGAGGATATAGGGGTTGCCCAGGAGGTTGAGCGACAGGAAGTTCTTGGATTCGTCCGTATCGCTGCGGTACTCGTCCGGCATGCTGCCGCAGTGGCCCGCTTCATGGGCGGCGGCCATGCCGCGCCCTTCGGCCCAACGGTCGGCTCCCCAGGCGTCCTTGGCCGGCGGCGGGCCGGAATCGTGGTCCACGGCGTTGGCCCGGAGCCTTCCCCTCCCGTTATCGACGTTCATGGACGACCCCGCGGTCGGGCGAACGGTGACGACCTTGAGGTGCGCATGGGGTTCGGCCAGATACTGGATCAGGGTCAGGACCTGCGTCTTCAGCGGCGGCGACAAGGGGCGAGGCGGAGACGGCCGCGGCACGATCCAGGCCCGGTCCGAATTGTGCGCGTCGAAGCCGTTCCAGCGCGCGGTCACGCCGGTCACGAATCTCCGGGTCCACTCCACGGAATTGTAGGGAGGGGGACTGACCCACCGGGGCGGCGAATACGGATTTCCGGCGCCGGTGGTGGGGTGGTTCGAGCTGAAGTCGAAGACGAAACGGCTGAAACGCAGAAGCAGGGAGACCTCCCGGCCGCCGTCGACGCCGCAGCAGCGCAGGTGCGCGATGTCGAACCGCCCGATGCGGTCGTAGGTATTCGGGTAGGCGGCCGCCCATTCGTCATGAAGGACCGGGCCCACCTCCGGGTTGTGCCCCTCGAACGGGATCAGGTAGTCCTGCCGGTAGAACGATTGCAGGGCGAAGAAAGGCCTCTCGAAAAGCCCCGGCCGCGGATCGAGCGCATTCCCCGGTACCTCGCCGTTGGGCGGCGAGGTCGCGTTGATCCATCTCACCGCCGCGCGGGCTCCAACGACCCGGCCGATTCCATCCGGAGTCCGCCGGTCGAAGGCGTCGAACAGGTTGCCGTCCGCCACCACGAGGCGGGTCCAGTCCGGGTAGTCGTGGACGTACGAGCGGACGAACAGGGGCACGTCGCTGTAGGGATAGCCGGGGGGCGAGATCTCGCTGCCGGGCTTGTGCACCCCCAGCCCGCGGAAGAGCTGGACGGCCTGGGGATCGAGCAGGGGCGGGGCCGCCAGCACGGGAGGGGAGACCGTGGTCAGGAACCGGTGATCGAACACGATCGGGCGTCCCCGGGCATCCAGCGGGCCCAGGGCCGCGTCCGTCATCACGAGGTCGTCGAGGGAGAAGATCAGGGGCGAGTCCGGGCGTGACGCGCGGCCGATCTGCGCCTCGCTCAAGGCGTGGAAGAACTCGCCTCCGGGCGGAGAAAAACGGGTGTAGTAACGCTTCGACTTCCACAGCGCCGGGAGGTCGTAGTACCGCAGGCGCTCCGGCCCCGGCTTGAGGGTGTCGGCGTCGCCGACCGGGTCGAGCCCGACGAGGACGCGCTGCGCGGCCGAGCGCGAGTGCACGTACCGGGTCGGCGGCGTGGTCCTGAACTGCAGGGTCATCTCGCGGTTGAGCGCCGGCAGGGGAGTCCCGTCGGCTTGCCGCCGGAGGACCCAGGGCAGGCACTGGAGCCGCTTCGGATCCGCCCCGGTCGTCCAGTTCGAGCGCGTGTCCGGGTCCGCTGCCGGCGGGCTGGCCCGGAACCCCTCCAGGGTGACCGGCGGGATGTTGACCCTCGAAGCGTGCTGGCGGCCGTAGTAGCGGTCGAAATACTCGAAGCGGGCGTAATGCCAGTGCGGCTCCAGCAGCAGGACGGCCGGCGCGGGCTGCGAGGCGATGTCCTGGAAAGGCGCGAGCGTATGGCGGATCGTCCCCTGGGGAGGGCTGAAGCTGCCGTTGCCGGCGAAGACCGGCGGCGGGCTCCAGTCCGCCTGCCGCACCTCCCACTGCAGCGGCAGGCTGAAGAACCGCTGGCCGTTGCGGGTGGCGGCGGCGAGCTCGCCGGGCGTGTGGAGCCGCGGCTGGGACGGCGGCGAGACGGCCGGCTCGCAGACCACGTAAGGGACCTCGGCTGAGCGGAAGTCCAGGGTGAAGGAGCGCCAGGGAGGCGACAGCGGAGCGGCGAACGTGACCTGGCCTCCGGCCTGCACCGCGGTGTCGAACGTCTCGACGACCCCCGCTCCGGAGCGCACGCGGACCGGAAAGCCGAGCGGGAAATCGCGCACGACGCCATCCGGGTCGCGGAAGCGCAGGCGCAGGTAGACGTGCGGCGGCAGCACCTGGGCCAGGGCGTTGACAACGCCGCCCCCGATGGGCCCGCGCATCACGTTGGCGAGCACGCGTCAGCCTCCGTAGCGCTCGGCCAGGGCGGCCTGGGTGGCGGCGTCGGCCTCGCCGGTGGCCTCGATCCCCGCGCTCTGCTGGAAGGCGGAGAGCGCCCAGCGGGTCGCCTCGTCCATCTCGCCCGTGATCTGTCCCCGGTAGTACCCGAGGTTCCCCAGGCGCGACTGGATGCCGGAGGGATGATCGAGAGGGTTCAGGTGGCCCAGCTTGAGACGGTACGCCTCCTCGGCCTGGCCGGCCGGGCGGAGCGTCAGCGTGCCCTCGCGGGCGTTGGGAGGGATGGTCTGCGAGATTTTGCCGTCGTCCGCGGTGGTCCCCTCGAAGCGCTGGCCCTCGACCTCCAGCGTGTAGGGAACGCCGGACCGCTGCTGGTGCTTCGAGTCGAGCAGGACGAGGTCCAGGCGGCTGGGGACCCCCTTCCTGCGGAAGACGTGCCTCTTCCCCGTGGCGCACGCCACCTGCTTCGGCTCCTTGTCCGGAATGAAGACCTCGTCTCCCGGCAGGAGCGCGTTCGGGTTCTTGCGCCGGCTCTTGAGATCGGCGTTCTCGGGAAGGTCCCAGAGCGCTTCCCAGAAGAACCCCTTCTCGAACGCGATGCTGTTGAAGCAGTCTCCCTGCTGGACCGTGTAGATCGGCACTTTGTTCTCTCCCGGAGGCGGCTAGCCCGCGCCTCCCCCTCCCGGCTCGTAGAGCTTCTTGTCGAGATCGGGGAACGAGACCTTGGCGGTGCCGGGATCGACGCCGTCGACGCGGGCGCGGCCGAGGCCGTCGGTCCTGCCGGAGAGGGAGGAGCCGTCCGGCAGCTCGACAAAGTAGCGCTCATTCGCGATGGGTTTGCCCTCGTCGTCCACCAGCTCGATTTCGATCCAGTGCGCGGGCTCTTCCGCCGGCGGCTTCTCCTCCTTGGCGGCCTCCTCGTCCTGAAGGGGAGTGGTCGTCTGCTGTTGCTGCTGCGCTGCGCCCCCCGCCGCGGCGGCCGCCGCTCCCGAGTCCTGGAACGTGCCCTGAAGGGAGGCCAGGAAGGAGTCCGCGCAGGAGACGACCTGCAGCCCCTCCTGCACCAGCCGCTTGGCGAGATGATCGAGCAGCTCCTGGTCGCTCCAGGCCGTGCCCGAGCCCAGGGCGCCGCGCACCGTGGCCCGGTTGCCGGGATGGGCGAGCAGCGGACGCAGGAACTCCCTGGCGGCGCCCACGTCGCGGAACTCGCGCACGTGGCTCCGGGAGAGGATCTGAAGACGGGCGGGGCCGTCCTGGAGGAAAAGGCGCATGGGCGAAGAAACTCTACCTGATCCACCTGAGAAGTGAGAGGACGCGGAGGGATCTTTCAGGCTCCGCCGCGCGGAAAGCCGTGCAGCGGAGTTTAGAGGCGGTTCATGCCCCCTGCAATTCCTCTCCTCCTGATCCCACGTTGATGAGTAAGCGATTCCTGGACAGGCGAGGTGGCATGAACTCGACATTCGTAGGGAGAGAGAAGGAGCTGGAGACTCTCGGCCAGCATCTCGAGGCGGCCTTGGGAGGTCAGCCCCGCTTCTGCTTTGTCACGGGCGAGGCGGGTGCGGGCAAGTCCACGCTGATCGACGCCTTCACGCAGCAGAGCCAGCAGCGGCATTCCGATCTCGTGGTCGTGACCGGCGCCTGCAACGCGCACACCGGCCAGAGCGACCCCTACCTGCCTTTCCTCAGCCTCCTCACGCAGCTAACCGGCGACGTTTCTGCCCAGGTGCGGCAGGGCTTGACCACAAACGAGAACGCCCGGCGGCTGCAGTCCCTGATGCGCTTCTCGGTCAAAGCCCTGGTCGACTTCGCGCCGCAGTTGATCGGGACCTTCGTCCCCGGCTCCTCGCTGCTCGTGGGCGCGGCCAAATACCTGACCGAGGCCGGCCTCGCCGACAAGGTGAAGAGCCGGCTCGAAGAGACCCGGAACCCCGGCGCCCCGGGCGAGCTCAACCAGGAGCGGATCTGCCAGCAATACACCGAGCTGCTCGTCCAACTCGCGCGCCAATGCCCGCTCGTCCTGATCGTGGATGACATGCATTGGATCGACAGCGCCTCGGTCGATCTCTTCTTCCACCTCTCCCGCAAGCTGGAGCAGAGCCGGATCCTGGTGATCGGCTGCTACCGCCCCAACGACGTGAGCCTCGGCCGGGGTGGAGACCGCCATCCTCTCGACCCGGTGCTCAACGAGGTGAAGCGCTACCTCGGCGACGTCTGGATCCCGCTGGAGAAGGCGTCCGGAGAGGAACGGCGGAGCTTCGTCGACGCCTTGCTCGACACGGAGCCGAACCGGTTCGACGAGAGCTTCCGCAAAGCCCTGCACCATCACACCCAGGGCCATCCGCTGTTCGTGGTGGAGCTGCTGCACAACCTCCAGGAGCGCAGCGACATCGTCAAGGACTCCGAGGACCGGTGGATCACTGGCCCCCGGCTGGACTGGAGCGTGCTGCCATCCCGCGTGGAAGGGGTGATCGAGGAGCGCTTCGGCCGGCTGGAGCAGGAGCAGCGGGAGATCCTGACCGTGGCCAGCGTCGAAGGCGAGAGCTTCACGGCCCAGGTGATCGCCCGCGTTCAGCGGATCAAGGAGCGGGAGATCCTGCGTCTCCTGTCGGTGCAGCTCGAGAAGCGCCACCGCCTGGTCCAGGAGGGGAGCACGGAGAAGGTCGGCTCGAACTGGCTTTCGCGGTTCGCCTTCGCCCATAACCTTTTCCAGCAGTACCTCTACCGCGAGCTCGGCGAGCGGGAGCGGATGCTGCTCCATGAGGAGATCGCGGAGCTGCTCGAGGAGCTCTACTCCGGCCAGACTGAGGCCGCGGTGCAGCTCGCGCGCCACTACGATCTCGGGGGGATGCCCGAGAAGGCGATCCACTACATGTTCGAGTCGGCGGCGCGGGCGTTGCGCCTCAGCGCCTACGTGGAGGCGCGCGCCCTGCTCGACCGGGCCCTGGAGATCCTCCCCGAGCTGCCGGCCGGCCCGGAGCGCGACGGCCTGGAGCTGGCGATCCGTCTCCGTCGGATCATCATCCTCAACGCCCGGGAGGGTTGGGTCTCACCGGCGCTCGTCGGGGAGTACTACCGCGCCCGCGAGCTCTGCCACGCGCTGGGCGAGCGGCAGCAGCTCTCCCGCCTCCTCTACGGGCTGTACTCCTACCATCTCGTGAAGGTCGAGCTCGACCAGGCGTTCGCGCTCGCCCAGGAGCAGTTCGCCCTCGCCGAGGAGCTGCGGGATCCGAATGCCCGCATGCAGTCCCGCACGGCCATGGGAAACATCCTGTTCTGGATGGGCCGTTTCGTGGACTCCGTGCGGTACACGCGCCAGTCCCTGGAGCTGTTCGATCCGGCGTCGCGGGCGGAGCACATCCTCCAGTACGGACAGGATTCCCGCCTGTTCCCGCTCATGTTCACCGCGTACGGCTGCTGGGTCCTGGGCGACGTCGACGGCGCCCTGGAGGCGAAGCGGGAGATCGTGCGGCTGGCGGAGGATTCATCCCATCCCTTCAGCCAGACGATCGCTGCCCGGATCGCCGGCTATCTCGAATACCTCATGCGCGATCCCGCCGCGGCGCTGGACTGGGCCGAGCGCGGGGTTCGCCTTGCCGAGGCTCATTCCTTCCCCTACTACCTGGGCCTTGCGATCACCCTGCGCGGCTGGGCCAACGCCGTGCAAGGAAAGGCCGAGGAGGGCGCCGACGAGATCCGCAGGGGATTTGCCACCGGGGGCGTGCTCGGCGGCCGGATCAATCATCCGATCTATTGCCTGATGCTGGCCGAAGCCCAGGCGCTCGCGGGGCGCAACGAAGAGGCGCTTGCCACGGTGGAGGAGGGACTCGAAGCGACCCTCGCCTGCCGCGAGCTCTGCTGCGAGTCGGAGCTGTGCCGGGTGAAGGCGGAGCTGCTCTCCTCCGGACCCGAGGCCGAGCCGCTCTTCCTGCGCGCCCTGGAGGTCTCCCGCGCCCAGGGCGCGAGGCTCTTCGAGCTGCGCGCGGCGGTGAGCCTGGCCCGCTTCTGGAGCCGGAACGGCCGCAACGAAGAAGCCCACGCGCTGCTCGCGCCGGTCTACGCCGCTTTCACTTCCGGTTATGACACGGTCGACGTGCGGGAGGCTGGGGCCGTCCTGCAGGAGTTAGACCAGCGCTCAGGATAGGGAATTCCCGCTAGCCCCGCGATATGGATTCTCGACGAGGAGGAGCAATAGATCATGGGCCTACTCCACAAGTTGTCTCTTCACAAACATCTGACATCGGCCGATCTGTGCGACGCGGTGGCTTCCGAGTGGCTGGTGAATACGACAACGGACTACTCCTTCACCCTGTTCAACGGAACGGCTTTGAGTGGAGTCGCGGCCAAGCAGATCAGGGTGGAGGTGGCCAAGGACGAAGCGACCAAGGTATATCTCGAGCTCAACGAAAAGGCAGGGGCTTTGGACCTTCTGGAGCAAAAGGTGCCCAAGGTCAACAAGGACTTCTCGAACCTCGTCAACCTGACTCCGCAGGTTCACAGGCTCAGATTGGAGCTCGCACAGAAGAAGCAGACCCTGCTCACGACGCTCTGGGGTACGGCCACGACCACCGTAGTGTCGGAGGGAGTCTTGTCAGGGCTCGATACCGCGCTGACCGGGGCGATGACGGGGCAAGGCAAGTGGTCTCTGCAGGTCCTTCCGGAAAGCCTGGAACGGGCAGGGCATCACATGGCCCTGAAGCGGCTGGAGAAGGCGATCAACTTGCTCGATCCGGCCTCAGCCTTGTACATCTACGAAACCGTGGAAGAAACGGCAGTCTTCGCGAAGAACCTCCTGCTCGAGGGAGGTTTCAAGGCAAGCAGCAGGTACGTCCTGTTGAAGATCGCCTGATTTCCGCGCCGAGTCGGCTCTGAGGGAGCTCGGTGGGCCTCTCAACTCGTACCTGTCGGACTCGCCGCCTGCGCAGGGTCGACACAACCAGACAGGCAAGCTCCGGGCTCGCGCCTCCCTCGGGGCTTGTTCTCTGGAAGAAGGGAGGCGGAGGGGAAGAAACGGGAGGGCAAAGGCCCTCCGCCCGGCCTCCCCCCGGAGCCCGCCCGCACCCCTCCCGGACGGAAGAGACACACGGATTCCCTGGAGGCCAGGTCCTCTTTGGACGGACGGCGGCGGCCTTGGACACGGCGGCCGCCATCCTGATTCAGTTGTCAAAGAACCCGCCTTCGCCTCGCGGTGAGCCGGAGGCGGTCCACAGTTGAGTGGCGCCTTCCCTCGACTTCCCCGTCCGGTCCCCCGACTTTCGCGGCACCTCCGCTGGCACACTGGGCCAAGAGTCGTACGTGTCGTTGTTGACAGGCGTACGCGTTCGGGGTACCTTGAAAGCCGGAGTTTCAATATGCCAGTCAAGCCTTCACAGCTCCGCGAAGACATCTACCGCATCCTGGATCAGGTGCTGGAGACCGGAGTCCCGGTCGAGATCGAGCGGCGCGGGAAGCTGTTGAAGATCATCCCGGTTGATCCCCGGAGCAAGCTGGACAACCTGAAGCCCCGCCGCTACCTGCTCACCGAGCCGGAGGAGATCGTGCACATCGACTGGTCAGGGGAGTGGCGTCCCTGATCTACCTCGACACTCACGCCACGGCGTGGCTGTTCGCGGGCCGCATGGATCTGTTTCCCGAACAGGCCCGCGCCCTGATCGAGGAGCACGACCTCCTGATCTCGCCGGCCGTAGTCCTGGAGCTCCAGTACCTCTACGAGATCGGCCGCACAGCGGAGCCCTCGCGGGTGGTCATCCAGGCACTGGCAGTGGAAGTCGGCCTCAATATCTGTGACCTGCCGTTTCCCCAGGTCGTCGAGGTGGCCCTGGATCAAGCATGGACTCGCGATCCCTTCGACCGGTTCGTGGTGGCGCAGGCGATGCTGAGGAAGGCCCCTCTTCTTACCAAGGATCGTTTGATGCGGGAGCACTATCCCCAGGCCGTCTGGAAGGGTGCGATCGAGTCAGACGAATGACACTGCATTCTCGCTGACAGAGTTCACGAGGTGCAATTCTCCTGCGCTTGGCATCACTGGATCAGAAGAAGATCCGGGTTCGGTTCAGCGTCCTCAGACGATCTGCTTTTCACAAAGACTGGAGGCTCAGAGTGCTCCCCCTTCTTCCCTTGGCATATGGCGGAATTCCTCCTCTCCGAGTCGGAGACATACCGCCACTGGATGTGTGGCCTTGGAAGGGTGTCAGCGCTTCAGGTTCCGGCTCCTCGAGCTTGGTCGTGGGATTCTGAGGTCACCGCCGGACAGACAGGCAGGCTCGGGGCTCGCGCCTCCCTCTGGGGGAAGGGGGACAGGCCTTGGCCGTACAGGGCTTGTCCCGGTGTTGGAAAGTAAGTACGTCGATTGTCAATTAGCACAACGTGGTTTTACTCAGTTTAACCTACCTCGTTAGTCCTTGATTCTATTGACTTTTCCCCCCTATCTGCTACTATCCAACCAAGCTGATTTTAACGCTTCTGGGTTACGTACAGGTTACGCAGAAAGGGGGTTGTGATGAAGGGGAAGATCACCAAAAAGCTCGTGGACAGCCTCGAACCCGACCCGGCGCGCGATGTCCTGGTCTGGGATACCGAGCTCGCAGGGTTCGGGCTCCGGGTCTCACGCGGCGGAGTCAAGAGCTACATCTTTCAGTACAAGTTCCAGCGCAGAGCTCGCCGCATCACCCTGGGAGTGCATGGGCGAGCGTTGACCCTGGACGCGGCCCGCAAGCTCGCTGTGGCTCGCCGCCTTGCCGTGCAAGCGGGCGGGGATCCCGCGACGGAGGCTCAAGACGCAGCAGCAGCGCCAACCGTGCGCGACCTCGGCACCCGCTACTTGGCCGAGCACGCCGCCAAACGGTCCAAGAGTACCCAGCGCAGCGCCGCACAGTTCTTTCGCCTCTTCCTGCTTCCGGCGCTAGGCTCGCGTAAGGTGGCCTCGGTGACGTGGGCTGATCTGGAGGCGATCCATCAGCGCTTGGCCCACATCCCCTACCAGGCCAACGGGCTTCTGAGCTTGTGCTCCAAGGCATGGTCGCTCGCCGCGCGCTGGGGCTGGTTCCCGCGTGACCAGCCCAACCCGGCCCACGGCCACGATCGCTACCCCGAACGGGTCCGAGGTCAGGCTCTCGATCGCGAGCAGCTTGCACGCCTCGGCGCCGCCTTGGACCAGGAGAAGCCCGGATACATCGCCGCCGCGGCGTTCCGCTTCTGCCTTCTGACCGGCTGCCGCCCGGGTGAAGCTCGCGTGGCGCGATGGGACGCGATCGATCTCGGCGCCCGTCTCTGGAAGCTGCCCGAGGCTAAGACCGGCCCGCGTGCCGTCTACCTGGGGCATGCGGCTGTTGAAGTGCTCGCAGGGCTTGAGCGAAGTGGCCCATTCCTATTCTGCGGCCGTAGCCCTGAGGCCCCTCTCACGCAGATGCACGCGCTCTGGGACCGGCTGGTGGCCCGCGCCGAGCTGCCCAAGGGGGTGCGTCTCTATGATGCGACTCGGCACACCTTCGCCACGACGGCGGCGGAGCTGGAAGTGCCGCGGGATGTGCGCAAGCGCCTGATGGGTCACGCGATCGGCCGGGATGCGCACGATCGATACCTGCATCCGGTCAAGGTGCTTCTGCGGGCGGCCGACCTGGTGTCCGGGGAGCTCTCCGCCGCACTCCGGGGAGAAGCGGAGCCAGCCGCCTCCTTGCTCTTGTTCAAAACGGCCTAATCGACGTCGGCACCGGCCCGGTGGAAGCTCCTTCGCTCCCCGCAACAGGGGAGCGGAGGGGTGTCTCCGACTGTACGCAGCCCAGGCGGCGAAGCAACCACCACCCAGGCTATGGAAGCTGACCGGGTATGGAAAGCTCCGGTCCACCACACCGCCCGCCCCCGGACTTCCCACACCCGTTGGAATCCGGCCTCCCAGTCCACCGCCCGGGATTCCACACAGCTCCCACAGCCTCGGCGGGGCGTACATTTTCCCCGAAGGCGTCACTTTCGACGGAGAGGCGCTTGGAACCTCCGCAACCGCCTCTATTTCAGACTTTAGGTGCGGAAACCTGTGATGCGGAGAATTTGGTGGGCCGTCATAGACTCGAACTCTGGACCCGCGGATTAAAAGTCCCATTCGGGGCAATACTAGCCAACACCAACCAACAGACTAAGCCACACAGCAGCAGAGGTTTACGAGAATTTACCCGGCCTCTGTTGTTGGCCTTTTGGGGCCAGAATTGAGGGGCACTGTCCCCAACTGTCCCCGATTGTCCCCAGCTTCAGGGGGCACTTCGCGGGGGAGTGGCCGAGGCCCCCTTGGCGGGCGCGGGCTCTGGTTGGCGCGGCGCGGAACATCCTGGTGGCACCTATTCGGCACTTTTCCGGCACTTTTCCGGAAAAGTAGGAAGCTAGGTCCGTCTCTTCTCCTAGACATCTCGACGATGGGGCTGCTGCCGCGAGCGGGCCCTTACTGTGGGCAGCACCCAAGCCGTTGCGGTGGGGTCACCTGATGCTGGAGTCGACGATAGACAACTGACAGAGGAGACTTCAAGATGCAAAAGCCAAACTGGATCTGGATACTGCCGCTCGTGCTGGCGCTGTCGAGCGGGTGCGCCGGCATCAGCGTGCGGCCCGTGGTCAAAGACGACAAGACGGTGAAGGGAATCCGCTTCTATCAGAGCGCCCCCTACTTGCTGATCGTGACCGACAACAAGGGAGGCGTGACCACCCAGGTGCTCTACCTGCCGGATACCAACCGATTGATGTCGGCGTACCTCTACAACAAAGTGGCAACCAGCGACTCCACCTTGAAGTTCAAGAATGGGGTGCTCACCTCGGCCGTTGCGGAGGTCGACACCGCGGTGGTGCCGAAGGCTATCCTCAACGCCATTGCCACCGCGGCAGCGGCAGCCTTCCACCTGCCCGGGGACACGAAGGACAAGCTGGCGCCCGGCCCCTATCTCTACCGGATCAAGGTCGAGGGCACCTCAGCGACCCTGATCGGCTCCAACCAGACGCTTGTCGTCAAGTTCGGCACCAGCCCGGAGAAGGAGTAGCCATGCGCTTCCTAGTCATCGCAACCCTGGCCACCTTACTCGTCGGCTGCACCACGACGATGAACGTAGACAAGGTCAAAGACACCGACACCACCGAAGGAGTGCGCTACTACCTTCCGAAGCCGTACCTACTAGTGCAACCCGCGCCCGACGGGACCATCACCGTGAGCACCGTCTTCCTTCCCGACAAGGATCGGCAGTACGCCGTCCAAACGCGGACGACGCTCGGCAAGTTCAAGCTGACGATGAACCTCAGCGACGAGGGGTTCCTCACCGACTTCGGGTGGAAGCCGGACGGAACCGAGCTCGCCAAGGCGGCCGCCGAACAAGCAGGGACGGTGGCAAAGGCCCGCATCGACGCGCGCCAAGAGGAGGAGAAGGAAGCCGAAGCGGCCGCCCAGAAGCGACTAGACACCATCGCCGCCGCCGAAGAGGCCGTACGCAAGGCGGTTTCGGACCGAGACACGATCCTGGTCGAGATCACCGAGATCGAAGATTCCGGGATCCCCAACGACAAGAAGGAAGAGAAGCTGCTCGACGCCCGCATCCGGCTCGCCCGTGCCCAATCGACGCTCACAGCGGCGGAGGTCACCCTCGCCCGCTTGCAAGCAACTCAGGCGGACGATGGTGCCGGCAACGTTCCGGTTGGGGGCGGAGCCCAAAACGGCCAACCCGCCGACCCAAACGCCCAGCCCGCCGATGCCAAGCCTGCCGACGCCGAGCCCGACGACGCCAAGCCCGCTGATGCCAAGCCTGCCGATGCCAAGCCTGCCGATGCCAAGCCCGCTGATGCCAAGCCCGCTGATGCCAAGCCCGCTGATGCCAAGCCTGCCGACGCCAAGCCCGCGCCGACGATCCCGAATGGTCTGCAGGCGACCTTCGGCCCGCTGTTGCTTGCGATAGTCGACAACGGGGATTCGGTCAGCCTCGTACCGGTGGCCTGGCCGGGGAAGGGTACCCCCACGCAGTTGGAATTTGCCACCCAGACGATCCAGCCGGCAAAGCCAAAGGGTGACGTCACCCGGCCTCAAGGTGTCGTGCGCCAGCAAATCCGGGCCTCGGGGGGGAAGCTCGAGCTGCTGATCGATCTCAACATGGTGGTCACCTCGATCGACGAAACACTCGCACGGCTGCGCCAAGACGGCAACCTGGTGACCGGGGGAATCCTCGGTGCGGTCCTCGGTGGTTCGCAACGAGCGATCATCGTCAACCTCAAGCCCGACCTCGCGGCAGGCGATTACACCCTCGCCATCCCGGTAGTGTTCACCGAGGCCGGCCAGGAGACGCGAGAGTCGTTAACCGTGTCGTTCCAGGTCCTCAAGTGAGTACCAGCATTCGCTGTCTGGTGGCGCCAACCGCCGAGAGCGTCGTCTTGCCGGCGAGCCTCGAGCTCGACGGCAAGACGATCGCGGAGTACTTCAGCCAGGGGTCCGGCGGCGACATCGTCCTCGACGTAAGGCACAGCAGCGATGTGGTGCTGGGCCGCGCCGTCGTCGACGACGCGGAGCTACAGGTGGCGCTCGGTGACCTCACTGGCAACACGTCGGTGCCAGGCTTGGTTCATCGCATCGGGCTCTTGGTCGCGGGGGAGTATCGGCACCACAGCAAGGCCCTCGGTTACATGTTTGACCTTGGCTTCACCGTAGACGACAGCGGGACCGTGCCGCGCGAGGGGTGCGCAATCTTCGTCGATGCGATACGCGCCCTGCGCGGCACCGGCAGCGCCTTCGACACCGAGCTGACGTTCACCGCCATCCACGAGCTTGGCCACGTGTTCAACCTCTGGCACGACGACTCGGTGAAGAACTTCATGGCCCGTTCGCAGCTTGAGACGGTCTTCACGGCTCCTATCGAGTTCCAACTCGCGCATCGCGGCTTCCTGGCGAGGTGCTCGCAGGCCAAGGAGGTCCATCCGGGCGGCTCCGCCTTCGGGCGGCGAGGCACTTTGGCCAGCGGCGACGCCGATCCTCATAACGAGCCAGCGGGCGGGGACTTCGGGCTCGAGCTGCGGGTCGAGATGAATAACCGCGAGTTCTTCGCCTTCGAGCCCGTCGAGATCGAAGTCGAGCTTCGCGTCGCCGCCGGCGTGCAACGGTCGTTCGCGGTGCCGGATGCCGTCGACCCCGCATACAACCTCTTCGAGATCTGGATCGAGCAACCCGACGAGGAGCGGCGGCGCTACCGATCAATCAAGCACTTCTGTACTCCCACGGGGATGCTGATGATTTCGCCGGAGCGACCATTTAGGTGCGACATCGCTATCTTCGCCGGCGCCCGCGGCTACACCTTCCGGCACGCCGGACTCCACCGGATATGGGCCCGCTTCGCCGTCCCTGGAGTCGGGGTACTCACTTCCAACGTCTTGGTAATCAATGTCCTCGCTGACCTCGGCGACGATCGACATACGGCGTGGGCGCGAGTCTTGCGCGAAGCGCGAGTAGCGCACCTGTTGTTCTACCGGTCGTTCCCGTTGCGCGGCCGTAACAGCCAGGCGTTGGTAGCGTTGAAGGAGCTGTTTCCCGAGAGGGCCGCGGCGGCGACGGCGCAGTACGCACAAGGGCGCGCGCTGCTGCGCGATGCAGAGCGAGCGGCCACCAAGAAGACCATCCAAGCGAACCGGGCCAAAGGCTTGGAGTGCTTGGCCAGGGCAGCGGACCACCCCCGGCTCGGCAACCACCAGCGAGCCGTTGCCGAGCGGTTGATAGCGACAATCTCAGCCAGCTCGTGAGGCACGCATGAGCGCTCACCCACCCGCGCAAGCTCCGGCCTGGTCGTGGACGGCGAGCTCCCCCCAGCTCGCTGACGCAAACGCCCCCTCGCCTGCGAGCCGCCGTGGTTGCGCCGGAGCAGCTCCCGCACCCTGCACACCCGCCCGGAGCTCCTCCGTCGTCGGAGCCGCCGTGGGACGGCCCCGCGTGCGTCTCTCGTCTCAGCCCTGGTGCGGACGGCGAGTTCCCCCCGCAGATCGGCTCCGCGCAAGCTGCTCGCCGAACTGCTCCCACCCGCGCAAGCTCCAGCTTCATCGCCGACGGCAACCTTCAAGCAACAAGGCCGGGTGGGACGCGCCGGAGACTGCGGCCGCGAGCGTCCTCCGTTCCTCCGTCGACGCCCACCCATTCCCCGGCCGCCCGCCCTCTTCCATTTCCCCCGCCCTCGGGCCCCGCAACGTGCCGTGGCATTCCGGACCTTTCCCCCGCCCTCCGGCCCGGGAGCTGCCCGCCCCTGGCTCCGGCGGGGGCGGCGCAAACGCAGGGCGGGGATTCCGGTAAGCGCGCCTTACCCGAACCCCGCCCTGCGCGCCACTCCCCGCCTCCGGGCTGCGCCTTTACATAAGCGGGGCTTATGTCAAACCAGGCGCGGGCACCTACCCG
>Ga0190265_10000137_pt1 | contig 70957 bp, 61 predicted proteins | sample Popmic124T_FD_133135 | JGI IMG/M metagenome (GOLD analysis project Ga0190265, IMG submission 133135) | Populus adjacent soil microbial communities from riparian zone of Indian Creek, Utah, USA - 124 T | ecosystem: Environmental > Terrestrial > Soil > Riparian zone | place: USA: Utah | collected... | reverse complement strand
CCACCTGGAGGCGAACGACGGCGCCGGCAACACCTTCAAGGCCACGGCCAAGCCGGTGCTCATCGGCACCGCGGTGGTCGGCGCCACGACGCTGATCTTCTCCATCATCATGGTGCTCACGGAAGGCCTGAGGCCGGATCTCGTCACCAACCTCTCGATCCTCCACCCGCCGTTCCTGCTCGGCCTGATCACCGGCGGCGCCATCATCTACTGGTTCAGCGGTGCCTCCATCCAGGCGGTCTCGACCGGTGCCTACCGGGCGGTCGAGTTCATCAAGCAGAACATCCGGCTCGATACGGGCTCCGAAAAGGCCTCGATCGAGGACAGCAAGAAGGTCGTGGAAATCTGCACCACCTACGCCCAGAAGGGGATGTTCAACATCTTCCTGGTGGTCTTCTTCTCGACGCTGGCTTTCGCCTGCCTGGAGCCGTACTTCTTCATCGGCTACCTGATCTCCATCGCGATCTCCGGCCTCTACCAGGCGATCTTCATGGCGAATGCCGGCGGCGCCTGGGACAACGCGAAGAAGATCGTGGAAGTCGACCTGAAGGAGAAGGGGACCCCGCTGCACGCGGCGACGGTCGTCGGCGACACCGTGGGCGATCCGTTCAAGGACACCTCCTCGGTGGCGATGAACCCGATCATCAAGTTCACCACGCTCTTCGGCCTGCTGGCGGTGGAGCTGGCGGTCGAGATGCAGCGGACTCCGCGCCTGGTGGTGGCGGCGATCTTCTTCATCATCTCGATGGTCTTCGTCTACCGGTCGTTCTACGGCATGCGGATTCCCGTCCAGGAAGTCGAGCCCACGAGCGCCACCCGGGCCGTCCAGGCCTGATCCCATCCCACGGGGGCGCCATACCGGTGGCGCCCCGCGGTTCTCTCGTTCGGTAGGGCGCAATCGATGTCCTGGTATCGCATCGCGGGCATCGTGGCAGCGGTCGCCGCCTGCCCCGGCGCACTATGGTCCCTCGACCCCGGCCAGCCAATCGGCCACTACGGCCACGATCTCTGGAGCGTCGGCGAAGGCCTGCCGCAGAGCACGGTCCAGGAGATCCTGCAGACGCGGGACGGCTATCTGTGGCTCGGCACGGAGGAGGGGCTCGCCCGCTTCGACGGCCTCTCCTTCACCATCATCGACCGCCGCAGCCATCCCGAGCTGCGCAACCCCGAGATCCGCTCGCTGCTGGAGGAGCCCGACGGGAGCCTGCTGATCGGCACCTGGGACGGCCTGTACCGCCTGAGCGGCGGTAAGATCCGCCACCTCGCGCGCGCCGACGGTCGCTCGTTCGGCACGGTCGAGAGCCTGTGGCGCAGCCCCGACGGCACACTCTGGATCGGCACCCAGGACGAGGGCCTTGTCGCCCTGGGTATTGGCGGCGAGGGCCGCGATGGCCGCGATGGCCGCGAGCGCGTCTTCACCACCGCCGACGGCCTGCCCGGAGATTCTGTCTGGGCGCTCTGGCAGGGCGGGGACGGCGTCCTCTGGATCGGCACCGACCGCGGCCTCGCCCGCTACGCGGGAGGCCGCATCGAGAGCCTCGCCGGCCGCGAAGGTCTGCCGCGGACCCAGGTGGCGGCGATTCGTCCGGCCCGCGGCGGGGGGCTCTGGGTGGCCGGCCGCGGCGGCATCAGTCTGTGCCGCCGCGGTAGCTGCAAGCTGCGTGTGCCGGGCACGGCGCTGCTCGACGAGCGCGTCCAGGCCTTCTGGGAGGACCGCGAGGGCAACCTCTGGATCGGCTCTCGCGGCGGTCTTGACCGCGTGAATTCCTCGCCCACACCCGGCCTCTCGCTCGGCTTCGTCAGGGCTCTCTTCGAGGACCGCGAAGGGAGCCTGTGGATCGGCAGCAACCTCGGCGGCCTGCATCGGCTGCGCGACCGCCGCTTCTCCACGCTCGGTTCCGCGGACGGGTTGCCGAGCCCGCTGGTCTATTCGCTGGCCGAGGATCCCGCGGGGACCCTCTGGGTGGGGACGGCGGAAGGGCTCGCGCGCGGTCAGGACGGACGGTTCGAGCCCGTGGAAGGAGCGGGCCTTCCCCCCGGCGGCGTGGCTCCCGTGCTCGCGGCGCGCTCCGGCGCGCTCTGGCTCGGGCTGCGCACCGGTCTGGCGCGCTTCGAGGGCGGCCGCGCACGGCTCTTCGGACCGGCCGACGGCTGGACCGCCGGGCGCGTGCAGGCTCTCTTCGAAGACCAGGGCGGCGCGCTCTGGATCGGCACTCAGCAGGGGCTTTTCCGGCATGAGCGGGATCCGAGAGGCGAGCGCTTCACCCCCGCGCTGGATCCCAAGCGGCTGCCCTGTCCGGAGGTGCTGGCAATCGCCGGCCGCCGCCCCGGAAGCCTGTGGATCGGCCTGAACGGCTGCGGCCTGGTCCATCTCGAGAACGGCGCGGTACGCCGGGCGTACACCACGGCCGACGGGCTCGGCGCGGACACCGTCAACTCGGTCTACGAGGACTCGGACGGCACCGTCTGGGCGGCGACAAAGGGCGGCGGGCTCAGCCGCCTCGGGGCCGGCGGCTGGACAACCGTGACCAGCCGCGAGGGGCTGCCGGGCGACACCCTCTACCAGATCCTCGACGACGGCCGCGGCTTCCTGTGGCTCACGAGCAACCGGGGCGTGGTCCGCGTCGCCAAGACGGCGCTCACCGCCTTCTCTTCGGACCGGGGCGACCTCCCGCTCACCGTGTACGGTGTGGCCGACGGCATGGACAGCGCGGAGTGCAACGGACAGGTCCAGCCGGCGGGCTGGCGCGGCCGGGACGGCCGGCTTTGGCTCCCCACCGTGGCCGGCGCCGTGGTCGTCGATCCCGCGCGGATGGGCGGGAGCGCGCCGCCGCTCCCCGTCGTCATCGAGCGGCTGGTGGTCGACGGCGAGCCGCTGCACCCGGCGCGCGAGCTGCGCTTTCCGCCCGGCAAGCGGCGATTCGAGATCTCCTACACCGCCCTGACGTTCCTCGCTCCCGAGCGCGTGCGCTACCGCGTGCGCCTGAAGGGCTTCGACGGCGACTGGCTCGAAGCCGCCGGCCGGCGCAGCGCGGTCTACACCAACCTCCCGCCCGGGCCGTACCGCTTCGAGGTGAAGGCGGCGGGACGCGACGGCATCTGGAGGCAGGATGCCGCGGCATTCGATCTCTACCTCGCTCCCCGCCTCCATCAACGCCCCTGGTTCTATCCCGCGCTCGCGGCGCTCCTCGCCGGTATGGCCTGGCTGGCCTACCGCTGGCGCGTGCGGCAGCTCCACCGCCGGTTCGACCTCCTGCTCGCCGAGCGCAACCGCATCGCGCGCGAGATCCATGACGTCCTGGCGCAGGGGATGACCGGTGCCGCGCTCCAGCTCGAAGGCGCTACCGACGCCCTCGGCGGCACTCCCGGCGGAGAACCGCGGGAAGCGGTGACCCATCTCGAGCGCGCCCGCGAGCTGCTGCGCGGCGCGATGGCCGCCGCCCGCCGCGCCGTGTGGAACCTGCGCGCGGCCGAGCTCGAGCAGAAGGACCTCGGCGCCGCGCTGCAGGAGCTGGCGGTCCGTCTCGCCTCGCCGCAGGGGCCCCGCATCGAGGTGCGGGTGACCGGGCCGGCCGGGAGCCTGCCCGAGGCGGTCGAGGAGAACCTCTTCCGTCTCGCGCAGGAGGCGGTGACCAACGCGCTCAAGCACGCCGAGGCCGGCCGGATCACAATCGATCTCGAGGTCGGCGACGAGCGCGCCGTCCTGCGGGTCCGGGATGACGGGCGCGGTTTGATTCCGGCCGCCGCCCCGGGCCACTTCGGACTCTCTGTGATGCGGGAACGGGCCGAAGCGCTCGGCGGCACGCTGCGTATCGGAGCCGCCCCGGGCGGCGGCACCGAGGTAGAGGTTGACGTGCCGCGGTAGAATATGCGGCAGCCTTGAGCGACACCGTCCACCCCGAGAGCCCGAAGACCCGCATCCTGCTCGTCGACGACCACGCCGTGGTCCGGGAAGGCCTCCTCTCCCTCCTGCAGCGCCAGGGCGATCTCCTCGTGGTGGCGGAGGCGGCCGACGGCGCGTCGGCGATCCGTCTCTACCGCCAGCACCGGCCGGACCTGGTGGTGCTCGACCTTCGCCTGCCCGACATGGACGGGGTCGCGGTGACGGTGGCCATCCGGGCCGAGTTCCCGCAGGCCCGCCTGCTGGTGCTCTCGAGCTTCGACGGCGACGAAGACATCTATCGCGCGCTCAAGGCCGGCGCCCGCGCCTATGTGCTCAAGGACTCCACGCGCGAGGAGCTGCTCGCGGCGGTGCGGGCCGTCGCGTCCGGGCAGCGGAGCCTCTCCACCACTGTCGCCGAGCGGCTGGCGGAGCGCGTCGCCGGCTCCGAGCTGACCCCGCGCGAGCTTGCCGTCCTGCGCCAGATCGTCAGCGGGCGCTCGAACAAGCAGATCGCCTCCGCTCTCTCGATTTCCGAGGGGACCGTCAAGACCCATGTCAAAAGCATCCTCGCCAAGCTCGGCGTCGAGGACCGCACCGAGGCGGCCGTCCTCGCCCTGCGCCGCGGCCTCGTCGTGACCCGTTAGAAGGCGTCCGGCCTCTCTCGAAAGAGAGAGGCGAAGGCCCCCCGGTTGTGCGATCCTGCCGGTCGGCAAGGAGGGTTTTCTCATGAACAAGGTGGCACTTCTCGTCGCCGTCTGGCTCGCCGCCGCGCCCGCTCACGCGGAGAGCGGCTGCTACCAGAAATCGGACCTCTCGATGTTCGCGGAGGTGGTCGAGGTCGTCGCGGCCGAGCAGATGAAAGATCTCGGCTGCTGGCACCTTCGGCTGCGCCTCCGGGGCGGCCCCGCGGACCCCTTCGGCCACGCCATGATCTGCGGGGGCAACGGCTGCCGCTCCGGCTCCGACCTGGTCGAGGGGATCTACTGGCTGGACCGCTCGCCGAGGAACCGCAACGTCGGGCAGGTCATCCGGGTGGAGAACCGGTCCTGCACCGACGTCAGCTTCTGTGTCGCGCCCGCGGACGAGAGCGAGGTCATGTGGGTCGACTTCGTCGCCCTCTTCGAGGAAAGCTACTTCGTGCCGCCCACCGCCCTCCGGCCCCGCTGGAGCCAGGGCCTGGTCGGCTTCTCCTCGTTCGACGGCAGAAGCCACTGCCAGGACGACGAACGCCGCGGCTCGATCTGCCTCCAACAGTAAGCCCTCTCCCCCGCGGCGGGGGAGAGGGTGAGGAGGGACGGGGCCGGGCCTCAGAACCAGACGGTCAGGATCATCAGACCATCCTTCGTGGTCGTGTCGTCGTTGTTCGCGGCCACGAGGATGAGGTCACCGAAGGCCACATAGGGGACGTAGGGCAGCAGGCCGCCATTGTCCCGCCAGCGGGCGCTGAACGACGGAAAGAAGAGCGGGGTGAGCTGGATGAACTCGAGCGGGTACTCTACGTAGACCAGTCCGTCCACGAAGACGCAGCCGCGGTTCGCGCTGGTGCTGGCCACCTGCATGCCGCGGCCCAGGACCGGTCCGAAGCTGTTGAGGATCAGGGGATCGGGGTTGATCCGCAGGTTGCACCGCCGCACCTGGGTCGGGGGAGGCTGCACCACGAGCACGTAGCTGGCCGGAGCCTGGAACAGCGCCCGCTCGGGCTCGGACCCTGCCGCGATGTTGGTATAGCGCTGGCTCCAGGGTCCGTTGACGGGGTCCTGGATCTCGACGCCGATCGGGATCTTGAGGTCCTGGGAGAGCCAAACGGTCACCTCTCTGGTGACCGCCGCCTTGCCGCCTGGCCTGGAAATCGAGTACCGGCGCCCCTCCGTAACCCAGCCTTCGGTGGACCGGGAGCCCAGGCTCGACTCGGTCTTCTGGAGCGGCTCCGGAGGGCTCATGCGCCCCTGCTGCGGCGGCCCCCCGGCCCACGACTGCTCCATGTAGGTGCGCTCGGTGGGGAAGAGATGGATCGTCTTCCCGGCGACCGGGTCCGTGATGGTGACGAGGTTCCCCTCCTCCGTGCGGGTCCGTCCTTCGCTGTCCCGATAGAAGCGGGAGGTCGTCGTTACAGGCTGTCCGCTCTCGTTCGTCCGGGTGACGACGAGATCGGACGTGAAGGGTTCCAGCTCGCCTGCGAAGGCGGCGGATGCAAGCACGAGCAGGCACAGGATTGCGGCTGACAGGCTCTTCCTTACAGCGGTTCTCATGGTGGATCTCCTTCTCGATCATGGCCCGCCACTACCGGCGGGCTGCTCGATGAAGGGAGGTTAGCTGGAGCGCTCGCCAGGCGAATCCTCCATCCGGGCGAGCCCGGGATCGCCATTTCGAGAGAGGCGCGATCCGCTTGACAAAAGTTCCCCGGGAGGGCACCCTCGTTCGGGCAGTTCAAGCAATTCTCAACTCACAGGAGCGGCGTATGCGATCTTTCAGTCGTTCGATTCGCCTGTCTTCAACCGTAGCCCTCCTGCTCGCGAGCCTCGGCTGCCGCCCGGACCCGGACGGCGGTGACGGCGGCAATGGAGAGGTGAGCCCGCCTCCCGCTCCTGCCGCGAGCTGCCAGCAGAACGGCGGCACGCTCCAACTCGGCTGCCCGTCATTCCCGAACACGACGGCCTCGGCCCAGCCGCAATGGGACTACTTCGCCTGGAACAGCTTCATCGCCGCCAATTGGCCGGCGCTCGACCCGGCGGCGAACAACGAGCAGCGGGGCTTCCCGGACCTCAACCAGAGCTTCACGACCGCTGCCAGCACCTCCCTGCTCGTCTGGGAAACGTTCAAGGAGAAGCGCGAGGTCTTCTTCTATCCCCCCACCACCAACCAGGACCCGGGACCGTGGAACCAGGCGCCGAACTACGGGCCGCTCGACGACCCGCCGCCCCTGTGCTCCGACAGCCAGGGCCGTCCCGCGGCGCCGCGGCGGCTCTTCGGCCAGGGCGGAAAGCTGGTCTTCGACAGCCTCGACGAGACCGTCGAGGTGCTCTCCGAGGCCCTGGAGCCGCCGGCCTCTCTGTGCGGCGGCTTCACGAAGAATCCCTGCAGCCAGACGGGGACGGGGACGCCCGACTGCAGTTGCGTCGTCGGGCTGCCGGTGGCGCCGCGTGTCTGGAAGGGGAGCCCGACGAAGCCGAACCCCCAGCCGGTCCTCTATGAGGTCAAGGTCAACTACGACTTCTACAACTACGTCCAGCAGAACAAGTACTACCTCGACTCCGTGGCCCAGGCAGCGGCCGGCAATGCCCAGGGAACACAGATCCAGCTCCCCTACCGGACCACCTCGGCAACGGGCCCCGGAGGTGGCGGGTCCGGCCCCAGCGCGGTGACGTCGTACGACGCTCAGACCTGCATCGCCACCTACCAGCAGGCGGGACCGAACACCAACGTGACGCCCTGTCTCGTCGGCTCGATCCACATCAAGACCGCCTGGATCCCCCTCCAGGACGAGGACCCCTCGAAGTACCACACCGCGGAGGCCGCCTACTTCAAGACGGAGAACGGAAAAGCGTGCATGAGCTACGCGACGTTCGGACTGGTCGGGATCCACATCATCCAGCGCGTTCATGAGGGATTCGGCTCGAAGACATCGGGCCAGGGAACGGGCTCGAGGCCGCGGGGCGGAACCTTCATCTTCGCGACCTGGGAGCACGCCGGCAACGACAGCGCCGGGTTTACCTATTCGAACTACTTCCCCGGCCAGCCTTTCGTGGGACCGCCGCAGCGGGCCACCTTCTATCCCCAGCCCTCCGCCGCGCTGCCGGTGACGCGCAAGTACCCGATCCTGCCGGGCACGCAACAGGTCAACAACCAGGTCCACTCGGCGATCAAGGCGGTGAACCCGAATTCGGTCTGGCTCAACTACCAGCTCGTCGGCACCCAGTTCCAGGTGGTCGACATCGACAGCCTGCCGCCGAATCCTGCCAATCCGAACGATCCCACGGGCATCGGCCAGCCGCTCTACCTGGCGAACCTCGTCATAGAGACCAACGAAGGGCTGCAGCACTTCCAGGGCCTGCCGCCCGCGGTCGCCGCCGTCCTCCCGTTCAGCACCGCGAGCCAGGCTCCCGAAAACCGCACGCTCGCCTTCGACCGCACCGCGAGCAACGTCGTCTTCTCGCCGACCGGCAAGCAATCCGAGATCGCAGGGTTCAACATGGGGGGCTGTATGGGCTGCCATGGCGTGGTCCAGGCCAAGGGCTATTCCTTCAGCTTCGTGCTCTTCGACGGACAGCGGGGAGCCGACGTGGACACGCAGACGAGCTTCGTGCCGCCGCCGATCCCGCCGGGATAGACTCAGCCGGCGCTTCCCGGCGCCTGCCGCCGGAGCAGGACCCAGGCGGCGCCGGCCAGCAGGGCTCCGAGGGCGATCAGGCCCGCTGGCGGGAGGGTGGGGATCTCGTCGATCGAATTGTTGGCGCAGAGCGGCGGCGCGGTCAGGAACGGTGTGAAGTCGACCCGGTCGTCCACCACGTCGCCCGTGCCGCCGGGATTGGCGGGGTTCGTCGGCCCGGTCGGGCTGCCCCACCAGTTGAAAGTCGCGTCGGCGTCGGCGCCCTGGTAGTAGGAGCGCGTGAAGAGCGCGGCCCCCGTGGGCGGCACCGCGGTGTTGCCCGCGAACGAGTTCTCCTGGATCACCGACGTGTCGTTGTCGATCGACATCCCCGTCTCGTTGTTGAGGATCTCGTTGCAGCGGAACACGTTGCGCAGGTTCTCCTGCGCCCGCGGCACGCACACCGGGTCCAGGATCCCGATGTTCACGATCCCGAAGTTCGAGTCGAGCGCCCGGTTGCGGAGCAGCTCGTTGTCCCGCGTCGAGACCAGGATGATGGCCGAGCCCAGGCCTGCCGCGGGGTTGCCCGTGAAGCGCATCCCGGAGGCGACGTTGCTCTCGAGCCGGACTCCCCGCGCGCCCAGGGAGACCTGGATGCCGTTCCGGGCCAGCAGGCCGGTCGGCTCCGACACGACGCTGACCCCCCGCACGCTCCCGGTAGGTCCGTACCCCGCGGCACAGTTGCAGCCCGTGATCAGGATGCCCGTCTTCTGGAAGTCCGTGATCGAGACCCCCACGATGTCGACCGCGGGAGGCGGATCGATGCCCTGAGGCTCGGTCTGAACGACGATTCCAATCCCGGCGACCTGGTTGCCGGAGAGGGGCTCGGTCCGCAGGTGGGTCACGCTGCCGCCGAAGATCGTGCCGGACGATTGCCGGTAATAGATGCCCGCCCAGCGCGCCGTCTCGCCCGGTGCCATGAAGGCCGCGCTGCCGTCGATCGACAGGCCGTTGAACACGATGCCGGTGCTGTCGCGCACCAGCACGATGGACCGACCGGGCGAGCCCGAGCACGTGCTCCCCTGCTCGCTGTCCGCGCTCCCGACGGTCGCAAGGTCCGGCCGCAGGGTGGCGCCGAGCGCGTTGATGGTCAGATCCTGCTGGTTCCGGATGCGGAGCGTCTGGTTGTACACGCCAGGGGCAACGAGGATGACGTCGCCGGGGAGCGCCTGGTCGACAGCGTGCTGGAGGGTGGCGCAGGGGAGCGCGGAGTCGGTGCAGTCGTTGCCGCCGTCGCTTCCGCCCGTCGATACATGGCGGACCACCGCTCCGACTGGAGCGGCAAGGAGCAGCAACAGAAGAGGCACAAGCCAGGATCTGATGCCTACGACTCCTTCCATGAAGCTCGGTCCAGGGAATAATACATCGTTTACGAGAAAAGGCGCAAATACCCCTGAAGGAGCGGAGGCGGGCCCGGCCGCACAGGCCCCGCCTCCGGCTTCGAGGGGTTTGGTGAATCGATTGTCAAAGAACACCGGGAACGGCTAATCCTATTTGGAAGTGGCCTCTTCCAGGCCGCTACCGCAACTCAAGACATCTGGAACTCCATGACTTCGCCTTCGAGACGCCTTATAATTCCACAAGCCTCTGATCATGTCAACTGCCGTCTTGACTCTGTCGGCGAATTCCGCATACTCTGCTCCGTCGATGCTGTTGTGTGTTCTTTGACAACTGAGAAGGATGGCGGCCTCCGGGTCCAAGGACGCCGCCGTCCGCCCGTTTTGGGGACCTGCCCAACTCCCGGCCGGGGGAGGTGCCGAGCCCGGAGCTTTGTATGCGAGCTTTTGAGTTGTGTTTCCTCCCGAAAAGGGAGCCTTCCCCCGCTGGACGGGAGTCTTCCGTACCTGGAGTTGCGACGCTCCCGTATCGAGAGGCGACGCTCCCATTCCGCTGGTGAGGTTCCGACCGGCATGGGAGTGTTTCCCATCTTCATGGGGACTTTCCCTGTCTGCGTAGGAGTCGTCCCCGCCTTGCCGGGAGTGGCCGCCACTTGGACGGGAGCTGTCCTCATCTCGCCGGGAGTGTCTCCCGTCTGGAAGGGAGCAGTCGCCATCTGGACGGGAAGATCCCCGCCGGCATGGGAGAGCTCGCCGCCTGGATGAGAATGGTCCCCGCCGAGATGAAAATCGTCGCCGAATCGACGGGGACCGCTCCCGTCCCGGGTTGCGACGCTGCCGAGCCTTTTAAAGGAAGGGGCCGATTTCTTTAAAAGCGCTCCGCACATTGAAAGTCCCCTTTCAAAGCCCGCCGACCTTTGAAAGAATAGGGCCGGTTTCTTTAAAAGCTCCTCGCGCTTTGAAAGCCCTCTTTCAAAGCCCATCAGGGCTTTCAAAGGAAACGGCGGTTCTCTTTCAACGGTGGAGGGGCTTTGAATCGGGAAGACTTCCGGACTCCAAGCGCAGGCACCCTGGTCGAGGCGGCTGGAGGCTACTTGGCCTTCGTGCCGGCTCCTCTGCCGCCGGACCTGACCTACGAGGCCGACCTGGTGCTCGCCCTCTCCCGGGCCGACGCGGCTCTGAGCGAGCTCTCGGGGCTCGGCCGCCGGCTGCCGAACCCCCACCTCCTGATCGCGCCCTACTTGAAAAGAGAGGCTGTGCTGTCCTCCCGGATCGAGGGGACCAAGGCGAGCGTGTCCGACCTCCTGATGGATGAGCTGATGGACGAGGTAAAGGAGGAGCGTCCCGCCGATGCCGATGTGAAGGAGGTCCGCCAGTACATCGAGGCCCTCGAGCACGGTATCGCCCGGCTGAGCGAGCTGCCCCTCTCCCTGCGGCTGGTCTGCGAGATGCACGAGCGCCTGATGAAGGGCGTCCGGGGAGAGCATGCTACGCCGGGAGAGTTCCGCCGCTCACAGAACTGGATCGGCCCGCCCGGCAGCACCCCGACGACGGCTCCCTACGTCCCGCCGCCGCCCGATCGTCTGATGGAGACCCTCTCCAACTGGGAGCTCTTCCTCCACGAGCGCGGGCGCTTCCCCGACCTGGTCCAGGTCGCGCTGATGCACGAGCAATTCGAGGCGATCCATCCCTTCCTGGACGGCAACGGTCGTCTCGGTCGGCTCTTGATCCCGCTGTTCCTGATCGAGCGCGGCCGGCTCTCCCATCCCGTGCTCTACCTGTCGGCCTACTTCGAGGCCCGCCGGCACGAGTACTACGAAGCTCTGCAGCGGGTGAGGACCGAAGGAGATTGGGGAGGCTGGCTCCGGTTCTTTCTCGCCGGAGTCGAAGAGACCGCCCGGGAGGCAGTCAGTCAGGCCGGGAGGATCATGGATCTGCACGAGAGTCTCCGTCGACGCCTGCGCCAGAAGCCGAACGCTGTGGCCCTGCTGGACGAGCTGTTCGCCAACCCCTACGTGACGGTCTCGCGGGCGGCCCGTCTCCTGAACGTCTCCTACCCCACCGCCCGGCAGGCGGTGAGCTTCCTTCAGAGCGAGGGTGTACTTGAGGAGATCACCGGGCGGGCATGGGGGCGGTTGTATCTCGCGCGGCCGATCCTTGAGGTGATAGAGAGTCGGACTTGAACAGGTGAATGCGGCGCTGTAAGAGGAGGCACGTATGGATCCTGACGCACTCATTCAGGCGGCAGCACACAGGGCGATCACCAGCCCAAATCAGGATAGGTTGGGCCGTGAAGGATTCGTAAGACGGTTGGCCCAAGCACTAGTACGGGATGAAACAAGTGCAACGGGTCTAGTGGTTGGACTAACCGGACCCTGGGGGAGTGGCAAGTCATCGATCCTTAGTCTCCTGCACCAGCATATTGCCAAGAAGCACCCGTCCGCTGTTCTGGTTCGCTTTGACCCTTGGCTGGTCTCGGGGCGGGACGATCTGATCGCACAATTCTTCCGCGAGTTGCGAGAAGCTATGCCAAAAGAGGGCAAAACCCGAGACAACTTCTCGAAGCTCCGCGAAGACTTGGACAACTATGTAGAGGAGATAAGTTCCCTTGTAGATCTAATTCCCTGGACTTCTGTTAGAGCCCTGGTTAGGGTCGGTATAAGTATCAGGGGCAGGAAAAGTAAGGTGCGGTCATCCCTCTTGGGGCGTCGGGAGCAATTGTTCAAGTCTCTTGCAAACATCCGAGTTCCGATTGTGGCCTTTATCGATGAGGTCGACCGGTTGGATGATGACGAGATACGTTTAATGGCGCAGCTAGTGCGCTCAATAGCAGATTTCCCTCAGATATCCTATATCCTGGCCTATGACGCAGATCGCGTAGCGCAAGCTCTGGGGAAAAATTTCGGTGACAGCCCTCTTCTCTCTGGCCGCTCCTATATTGAAAAGATTGTGCAGCTGCAGGTGCCTATACCACATGCGCTCCCGGAAGAGATCTCGGCTCTGCTAATTACAAGCTTGGAGTCGATTGCTGTCGAAGCAGGTTGGGCGACTGGATGGAAAGAAGACCGTCGATTTTGTGAACTACTGTCGATCTTAGTTCCCGATCATATCTCGACGCTCCGTGATGTATTCCGACTAGCTACGGCTATTCGGGTCAGGGAGGCAATGGTTCGAGGTGAGGTCTATTGGGTAGACATACTTGCGTTCTGTGCCTTTGAGCTAAAGAGCCCCAGCGAGACGGCCTTGCTGCGCAACAACCCGGGCCTAGTCGTTCGCGACACACACTATTCTCTGGATAGATCTCGGTGGGAGATGGAGGGAAGAGAGCATAAGCCGGCAGAACTGATTTACACTGACGCTACAGAGAGGCAGAGAATGTCAAGACTGCTAGAGTTTACATTCTCGCTAGAGGGAGACAGGGAGATCCTTCGGGAGATCCCCGGCGACTCGATTGCTTTTTACAGACCTCTGATGACTATGCTCAGGAGCGGATTGATCCCGGGCGCTTTCTCGCGGGCAGAGGTTATTGAGTGTCTCCAGTTTACCACCCTCGAAGAGATCAGATGTAGAATCGATGATTTTGTTTCGACTGGTCGCTTCGATTCATTCTGGCTACGCGTTTGCGAGGTATACCCTACAGCATCCGGTATACATCACGAGCGCATCTGGGTTCTGCTTAGTGAACTCCTTGATGGCCTCACCGGCCCAGATTCTCTGGGCGAGGCTGCCTACATGGGACTCGACAGTCGATTTGGCTCAGATTTCCTAAGCCTTACAGGTGTCACACCGTCTCTTCGACAAGTAGCGCCGCACATTGTTTCAATGCTGCTTGGCCGCGGCGATATCCACTTCCCCGTTGATGTGCTTCGAGATCACGTTCTCGGACAGGGACTTTTTAAGGCAACGGCTCATGGCATGACTAATCAGTTATGGTCTGAAGATGAAGCGGAACGATTGAGTTTGTCGCTTGCGTCGCGACTTAAGAAGGAGCTGGTGCAAGGATCGCTTGCTAGACGTTTAGTGACGGGCCAGCCGCTCTTCCTTCTGCTTAATACCGGTGTGTGGGACGAGGAATGCGTAGATGCATTCGCTCAAGCTTTGTCTGACGAAACAGTATTGGATCGATTCATTACGTCCTCCTTTTGGGGAGCGTCCATACTTTCTCATGAGGCAATCGACAAGATTATGGGACTAGAAAGGTTCCGTAAAGAAGTTGAGGACAGAATGCAAAGGGATTCGTTTAGCCAACTGCCAACTTTGGCCCAAGAGGCTTATAGGAAGGCTGTGAGAAGAGTTCTTCGGGGAGAGGTAGTTTAGGGGGAAGCCGTGAATCCCGACCTCGAACCCTGCCCTGGTTGCCAAGCCCTTTGGCCGCGAGTCGAGGGACCCACGCACCGCTACATCGGCGCGTCGCCTTCTTGCTGGGCGATATATACGACCGTTCTCGGGGGGGAGATTCCGGTACTCGGGCTGCCAGTCCAGACAGCCGAGCCGGTGCCGCTCCAACGACCGCTCAGCCGGGAGTTGCTGGTCGACGCTTACGCAGCCCAACATCCTGGCGAGCCGTCCCCGCAGGCGATCCAGTCGGTTGCCGTGCACCTGCTCGCGCTTCATGCGGTGATCGACCAGGGAGTCGCGCCCGAGCACCTTCTGTGGGTCCGCAGATGCGCCGTGCGCGAGCGGGGTGTCTTCCGGTGGTTGGAGCCTCCGTCCTTCCGCGACAGGCTGAACATCGGGCACGTGGCCGTGGCGGCGGACGAGGCCGAGCGCCGGCGGCGGGTTGGGGAGTATGCTGTGTCGGTCTGGACCACCTGGGCCGAGACCTATCGACAGGTGGTCAGCGAGTGGCACGAGCGGTTCGTCAACAGTGAGTGAGGAGTGTGTAGCTATGGCCGGAGCTTGTGAGCATATTGAGAGCATCAACGAAATCAGGCACCCGAAGCACCATGAGTGCGAGGAGTGCGTCAAGACAGGGAGCGTGTGGGTCCATCTGCGCACCTGTCAGAGCTGCGGTGCGACCCTGTGCTGCGATTCCTCTCCGAACCGTCATGCCAGCCGGCACTCTCGGGCTTCGGATCACCCGGTAGTCTGCTCGGCCGAGCGCGGCGAGCGCTGGTTGTACTGCTTCCCGGATGACGCGTTCGCCGAGTACTAGGATCTTCAGCCTGGGTCGGCCGTGAAGCGCAGCTCCGGATTGCGGCGCGCCCGCTGCAGGTAGGTGGCCATGCGTTCGAGGAGGCCCAGGGTGGCGCCCTCGGTCTCGGCAGCCTGACGGAAGAGGAGCAACGCGGCGAGCGCTTCCTGGTGGACGTCGCGCGACTCGAAGATCGGGATCATTTCCGTAGCCAGCCGCTTCATCTCGCCGGTATCACCCCGCCGGGCGTAGACCATTGCGAGGTCGAGGGAGACCAGGGCCGCGTCGAAGCCGATGCCGCGCTCGATGAAAGCATCCCGAGCCTCCCTCAAGGTTGACTCCGCCTCATCCAACCGATCGAGACCGCGGAAGATCTTCCCCTCCAGCCAACGAAGACGAACTCGATGCGAGGGTTCGCCCAATTCCAGATAGAGGGATCGGGTTTCCTCCAGAGCGGTGAGCGCTTCCTGGTGTCGGCCAGCTTCTTCCAGGTACCAGATCAAGTTGTGCCGCGCTGCCACCAGTAACCGGGGATCTTCCATTAGATCAATCCGGGACAGCCCGCGACGGACGAGACGTGAAGCTTCCTTGAATCTGCCCGCATAACCGAAAGCCGCGCCCTTCTTGATCAGCATCTTGCCTTGTAAGTGGCGGTCTCGTGCCTCACGATAGATAGCCAGAGCTTGATCGAGAAGCATGGCCGCGTCTTCGAATTGCCCTTGCGCATTGCGTAGTGAAGCTTTGAAGCTCAGGAACTGCGCTTCGGTGTAGGCGTCTTCGCCAGCCAGTCGATAGTGCTCCTCGGCAGTGCGTAGATCCTCCTCCGCCCGGCGCAGGTCGGAAGCAATCCGATGGGCATTGCCCAGGTGAGCCCAGGCTAGGGCGCGGACGTTTTCGACCACCTGGGAGCCATAGTGCTCAGTATCGAGCCGGTCGGCGACGGCAACTGCTAGCTCGGCGAACTCGACCGCGGCAACCGGGTCGCTGGACCACACCTGCCTCGCCCTGGTCTGAAGGAGCTCACAGAGCTTCAACCCCTGGAGACGGGGTTGGGTCTCGATCAGAAGGCGTCGTTCCGGGGCGGACTGCTGCAGAAGCTCCCCGAGCAGGGCCACGATGCGGTCGATCTCCCGGAAGTGGCTCGACACCCGCTCGTGCGCTTGGCCGGCGGCCTGCCGCAAGAGGTCTTTGTCACGCTCGCTCATCCTCGGGCTCCTTCCTCTGGGCGTCCGGGCGATTCCGGGCCTGCTCGTCCAAGGTTTCCCGCAGCCACCGCGCGCGATCACTGATCCGGTTCCAGCGGTGGGAGAGTGTGACGAGAGCCTCCTCCACCATCTTCACCGCCTCCACCTCGGAGACCCCGCGGCTGCGGCAGAGCTCCAGGAAGTCCGGCCCCATGCGTTCGACGAGCTGCTCCATCTCCTCAAGGGTCGGGCGTTCGGAAGAGGGCATCTGTGTTTGTCCTGTGCTGGCGGCGCTTCGAAGAAGATTTAGTACCATAGAAGCGCGAGTACGGCAAGCCTGCGGGTGCGGAAAAGAGAAACCGGGGGCTGCGTGCGGCCGGCAGCCCCACGGGATGCTAGCCGTCCGGGTCGATCTGTCCCCGGTTGTCGGCCTCATCCCCTTGGAAGATGCCGACGAGGAGGTCCCAGAGAGCGGAGAGGCCGCCCGCCCAGAGCCGAAGGGGTCTGCGAATCATGACGCCTGCCTTTCAGGCGGGTCAGCGGTTCGGCCGCCGGTGGCTGTCCCTGCCCGCCGATCTGATCAGCGATGGTGCCATGACGTCAGTGTCTCCGGGAAATCCAATCCTGATAATCTGCCAGAATGAACAACGATCCTGCCGATCTGTTCCTCCAGGACATCCGAATCCAGGCCCGCAAGCTGAAGGAGCTCGCGGACAAGGCCCTCGCCCAGGTCCGGGACGAGGACCTCTCCGTCACGCTCGATCCCGAGTCGAACAGCCTGGCCATGATCGTTCAGCACCTGGCCGGCAACCTGCGCTCCCGGTGGACCGACTTCCTCACCTCGGACGGGGAGAAGCCGGACCGGAATCGAGACTCCGAGTTCGAGGAAAGGGGAAAGACCCGCGCAGACCTCCTGGCCTCCTGGGAGGAGGGCTGGGCCCGCCTCTTCGAGACTCTGGACAGCCTGGCCGTGGAGGATCTTGGAAAGACGGTCCTCATCCGGTCCGAGCCGCACACGGCGGTCCAGGCTGTCAACCGGGGAGTGGCCCACGCCGCCTATCACGTGGGACAGATCGTCCTCCTTTCGAAACATTTTGCCTCCGGGGACTGGCGGACCCTGTCCATCCCCAAGGGGAAGTCCCGGGACTTCACGGAGGCGATGCACCGCAAGGAAAGGTGATCTCTTTATCTCCGCAGTCGTGTGGCGGATCAGTCTTGCGTCTCGCGTATCTCCGAGTGGGTAAGACGCAACGATCCAACAACGAAAACACGACTTGGAGATAGATATGTTCACCCGCAAGACCGCCTTCGCAACTGCCTTTGCGATTTCTCTTCTGACGACGGACGCCGCCAGCGCACAGATCCCCGCTTTCGGCGTCCAGGCGCTAGCTTCGACCTCCGGTTACAGCGGCACCTACCCGGACAATGCCGGAACGCTTTCGGGCGGCCAGTCCATCAGCGCGGCTTCCGATCCGGCCGGGCTCCAGTACAACAACGGATACGGCCTGGTGTACGGAGATGCCGCCGCCAGCGCCACCAGCTACACCCACCTCCTCTACGCGAATGTGTACGCCTACGCGGACCGGATCTCGGCCACCGCGTTCGGTAACGCCTCTCCCACCGCGAACACCGAGGGCCGCTATTACGATTACATCACCGTTCATTCGAGCACCCTTCCGGTTGGGACGCAGGTGGAGGTCATCTTCCGCAACGCCCTGAACACGGAGTGGGACGCCACCAAGAACTACAGCGGCAGCATCTACTCCGAGCTTCAGGTTGGCGGCTACAGCGCGTCGACGACGTCGCGGATGGATTCCACCTGGGGCACGAACGTGGTCGCCGGGCCGGAGTTCCGCGCCAAGCTGAAGGTGGGGAGCCGGTACTCTCTGAACGCCAAGCTGAGGCTCTACGGGCGAGCCTTCTACTTCGCCCCGGGCCCGATCTGGGACGGAATGATCACCATCGAGACGGCCGCCGAGGTCCAGATGGACCCGAACGGACACGACGTCTGGATCTCCTACGACTCCGACTCCGTCAACTGATCCCTCCTCTCTGCCCGTCCCCCGCGCCGCCGCGGCCCTTGAAAGGCCGCGGCGGCAGGCGTTTAATATCAGGGCATGAGCCAGCCAAGCCCGCCCATCGATCCCCGCGTCGACATCGGCCACGTCCACCTGAAAGTAGCGGACCTGGAGCGCGCTCTCGCCTTCTACTGCGGCGTGCTCGGTTTCGAGCTGATGCAGCGAATGGGGAACCACGCGGCATTCATCAGCGCGGGCGGATATCACCATCACATCGGGCTGAACACGTGGGAGAGCCATGGAGGCTCGCCGCCGCCTCCGGGCACCACCGGCCTCTTTCACCTGGCCATCCGCTACCCTGATCGCCACAGCTTGGCGGATGCCTTGCGGCGCCTCGTCGCAGCCAACATTTCCCTGGATGGCGCCTCGGACCATGGGGTGAGCGAGGCGCTCTACCTGCGCGATCCGGACGACAACGGCGTTGAGCTGTACCGCGACCGGCCGCGGGAGGAGTGGCCCCATACGAAGGACGGCGGGCTCGCGATGTACACGCGCCCGCTGGACCTTCGGGGGTTGTTGGCGGAGCTGAAGTAGGAGGCCCTCACCCCCGGCCCCTCTCCCGGCCGCACGCCCGGACCCCCGGGAGAGGGGAGGGTGACTCCTCCAAACTCCTCGCCATCAGTGGCTCCGTCTTTCAATCGAAGCGGGTGGGTGAGGGCTGAACGGCAGCGGACTTCCGAGAAACAGTTTCAAGCACAAAAAGGGCGCGGCATGCACCGCGCCCTTCTACAGCGGATCGTGTCCGATCGATCAGATTTCGTACTCGCCGCCGGGATAGACGAACGAGTCGCGCAGCGCGAACCAGGAGGAGGCGGCGACGGGCTGGAACGGATCGGCCGGCCGGATCGCCCAGATCGGGTGATCCTTGGCGAGGAACTCGACGGATTTCAGCTCGAAGGGATCGACCAGCTCGCCGATGTAGGCGTAGTTGCCGCCCAGGATCTTGCCGTTGAGCTTCGTCACGTAGGTCAGGTGACCGCGGGCGACCACGCCGATCTTCTTTCCGACGCTCGCTCGAGTGCGGATGATCGGAACCCCATCCACCGAGGTGACGGCCTCGAGGTCGTGGCCATGGATCTCGACCGTGGTGGAGCCCGGAGTGGCCGGCACGCCGCGCTCGAGGACGTACTCCCGCATCACCTGCGACGAGTTGAAGTAGCTGGTGAAGAATCGGCCCGGGGTGACGCCATCCGGAGCTTTCACGTTGGCCAGGTCGAGACCCATGTAGGTCAGGGAGTAGGCGCCGAACCCGGAGGTCTGCTCCTCGGAGTCGACGACGTACTGGTTCATGTAGATCGGACCCGCCGCCTTCAGCCGGTCCGGCAGCAGCGCGGCGGCCGCCTTGGGGTCCGCGGGGATCCAGCTCGAGTAGATCATGCGGCTATTGATGACAAGCTGCGGCGCGGCAAGAGTGGACTGCGACATTTCATTGATCTCCGTGATGTTGTAAGTGCTTGTTGTGACTTCATTTCTTTCCACTCGCAGCTACGCAGGATACCTGATGACCCCGCCACGCACCTCCTGAGCAGACTCCTGGCGCTGGCGCTGTGGAGGCAAAGGGATCTGCGCGGCCTGTGCGTGTTCCTTCTCGCCGTGTTCGTGGTGATGAACATCTTCTTTGCCATCATGATGGGGGTCGGCAGCCTGGTGACGCGTGCGAACGTCGGCCTGTGGCAGCGCGGGAACGCCCTGGCCGGGTTCGTCTGGATCGGCATCGCCGCCTGGTATCTCAGAAGGGAGCTTTCCCCAACTCTAACTTGACAGGGGTAAGACAGTAGGCTCCGGATTGGCATCACCTCGTTCTCCGTCGAATCCCCGCTCGGCTGCTGGACGATGACCGGGTGGCAGCCCCCGCACCTGGCCGGCACGGTGGAGTCGATCGGGCACTTCTCCGGGTACTGTTGGGTCGAAAGGAGGAGATATCCATGGCAGTCAAACCGATCCCCGACGGCTTTCACACGGTGACCCCCTACCTGCTGGTGCCCGACACGGCGGGCCTGGTCGAATTCCTGAAGCGGGCTTTCGACGCCGAGGAGATCCACGTCAGCAAGGGGCCGGACGGCAACATCGTCCACGCCACGATGAAGATCGGCGACTCGATGGTGATGATGGGCCAGGCGCGGGACGAGTGGAAGCCGATGCCCAGCATGATCTACCTGTACGTCGAGGATGTGGACGCCTGGTACGACCGTGCGATCAAGGCCGGCGGCACCTCGGTGAGGGAGATCAACGACGAGGCTTACGGCGACCGCGCCGGGGGCGTGCAGGACCCGGCCGGGAACCAGTGGTGGATTGCGACCCACAAACAGGACATGCCTGCGTCGTGATGCCCGCGGCTGAGCGCCTGTAGGGCAGGGCGGGCGTGGCCTGCCACTCGCCGTTCACGAAGAGCTCCGTGACCGTATTCATCTGGTTGGGGCCCGTCTGGGTCAGCGTCTGGCGGGCCTTCAGGCCCAGGCAGGTCCCTTCCAGGACCCAGGAGGTCGAGCCGGGCGGGGATGGCTCCGGGGTCTTCACCTGCTTCAGCTCGATCACGGCACCGTCGGAACGGAAGCCCCACATGAGCAGGAACTGGTTCGAGGAATCGACGCCGAGCATCCCGTGGGTCGTCTTCTCCCCGCTCGGGCTGGTGGTCACCGCCGCGGAGCCGAGGAACCATCCATTCAGGGTCCTGGCGACCGTCTCTTCGTAGCGCATGCCGCCTTCCGAGGCGGCCCTCCAGATGCCGCCCACGAGGAAGTCGACGCCCTGGAAGTCGGGCGCGGCCGCCACGGGCGGCACAGGGTCCGTGGGACTCGGGGGGGTGGTCTCCGGCCCGGACGGCGCGGCTCCTAAGGGGACGTCCAACAATCGACCGAACATGGGTCCTCCGAAAGCGGGGCGTTGTGGGGGTAAGATAGCCCAAACTCCGCGGTCGAGAGAATCCGAGTTGGCCACCTGTCCGAACTGCTCTTACGACAGCCCTGCCGGCATGAGGTTCTGCGGCCGGTGCGGCTCGGCCGTGCCGGAGGATGGGCGGAGCACGGGGACCCAGCCGGAGCGCCGCGTCCTGACGGTGATGTTCTGCGACCTCGTGGGCTCGACCACGCTCTCGGAGAGCCTCGACCCCGAGGACTTCCACGGCCTCATCCAACTCTGCCAGGCGGCCTGGCGCGCCCTGGTCGAAGCGCACGGCGGGCACGTGGCCCAGTTCCTGGGCGACGGCCTGCTCGCGTACTTCGGCTATCCGAGAAGCCGGGAGGACGACGCTCCCCGCGCCCTGCGCGCCGGTCTGCGCATCGCCGAAGAGATGGCTGCGTTGCGCAAGCGGGTCCGCATCCCGATGCCGGCGCCTCTGGAGGTGAGGATCGGCATCCACACGGGGCCGGTGGTGGTGGGGGAGATCGGCGACGGGGTCCGCCGCGAGCAGCTCGCGCTCGGCACGACCCCGAACCTGGCGGCCCGCCTGCAGGGGCTGGCCGAGGCCGGGTCGGTCATCATCAGCGAGACGACGCACCGCTTCGTCCTCGGCGCGTTCCTCTGCCAGGAGCTGGGAGCCCGGCCGCTCAAGGGGTTCAGCCGGCCGGTGCAGGTCTACCGCGTGCTGCGCGAGGGAGCCTCCCGGCCCGCGGAGCCGTTCCCGCTGATCGGCCGGCAGGGGGAGCTGGAGCGGTTGGTGGATGCCTGGCACCGCGCCCGGGATGGAGCCGGACAGGTGGCGCTGGTCCAGGGCGAGCCGGGCGTCGGCAAGTCGCGCCTGGTGCGCGAGCTCCTGCGCGAGGTCGCATCCGAGCCCCACGTCAGCTCCGAGGGCCACTGCTCTCCCTACTACCAGAACACGGCGTTCCATCCCCTGGTCGAGCTGGTGCGCAAGCTCCTCGGTTTTCCCGGACAGGGGCCGGTGGGGCCGGGGGCGCTCTCCCGCCTGGAGGAGGCCCTGGCGGAGTGGGGTCTCGATCCCGCCGAGCACGCGCCGCTCTGGGCAGGGCTCCTGTCCTTCGACCTCGGCGGCGCGTACGCCCCTCCCGACGTGCCGTCCATCCAGTTGAGGAGCCGCCTGCTGGCTTCGTTGGTGGCCGGCTTCTCCGCGATCTCCCGGCGGCAACCGCTGCTGCTCATCGTCCAGGACCTCCACTGGGTGGACCCTTCGACGGTCGAGTTGCTGACCCAGATCGCCGCGCACTGCTCCGGGGACCGCATTCTGGTGCTCCTGACGGCGCGGCCCGGGTTCGAGCCCCCCTGGCCGGACACGGCGCGGATCGGCCTCGCCCGACTGGAGCCGGGGGAGATCGAGGTGCTGGTCCGCCAGGCGGCGGGGAGCAGGGAGCTGCCGCCCGAGGTCCTGGAGCATCTCGTGGAGCGGTCGGAAGGGGTGCCCCTCTTCGCCGAGGAGCTGACGAAGATGGTCCTGGAGTCCGGCCTTCCGCGGCGGGGGACCGCGACCTCCGGGGGAGCGCCGCCCCTGGCCAGCGTCCCCACCACCCTCCAGAGCTCGATCGAGGCCCGGCTGGACCGGTTGGGCGGGGCCAAGGAGATCGCGCAGACCGCGGCCGTGCTGGGCAAGGACCTCGACGTGGAGCTGATGCGGGCGCTGCTTCCGGAGGAGACGGGGCTCGACCGGCACCTGCTTCGCCTCGCGGAGGCCGAGATCCTGGTCTGGCAGGGAGGCTCCATCTATGCTTTCAAGCACGCCCTGATCCGGGACGCGGTGTACGAGTCCCTGCTCCGGAAGGCCCGCCCCGGGCTCCACAGGGCGGTGGCGCGCGCCCTCGAAGAGCGCTTCCCGGAGGTGGTCGAGACCCGGCCCGAGCTGCTCGCCCAGCACTGCGCGGCCGGGGAGCTCACGGCGCCGGCGATCGTCTACTGGCAGCGGGCGGGGCAGCAGGCGGCGGAGCGGTCGGCGGACCTGGAAGCCAGCCGCCATCTCGCCCAGGCCCTGGAGCTTCTGGAGCAGCTCCCCGAGGGGGAGGAGAGGGACCGGCTGGAGCTTTCGCTGCAGACCACGCTCGGCCCGACCCTGATGGCGCTCAAGGGGTACGGGGCGCCCGAGGTCGAGGCGGCCTACCGCCGCGCCCTCGACTTGTGCGAGGCGCTCAAGCCGACACCGCACCAATTCCCGGTCCTCCTGGGGATGGTCCGCATCCATCACGTGCGGGCCGACCTGGTCATCGCCCGCCGCCTGGGCGAGGAGCTGGTGGCCACGGCCGAGGAGGAGGGGGGTCCCTTCCACCGGATGGTCGCGCACCTGAACCTGGGGATCACCCAGTTCCACCTGGCGGACCTGGAGCGGTCGCGGCACCACCTGAGCCGGGCGGTCGAGCTCGCGGACACGTCCGGGCCGATCCCCCAGGCCTTCCGGTACGGCACCCATCCCGGGTTCCACGGCCGGGCCTATAAGAGCTACGCGCTCTGGAACCTCGGCTTCCCCGACCAGGCCCTGCGCCTGAGCGCGGAGACCGTGGCCCTGGCCCGGCAGCTCGCCGATCCCATGAGCCTGTCGATCGCGCTCAACTCTGCGTCCATCCTGCGCCAGTATCGGAGAGAGGCCGAGGAGGCGACGAGGCTGTCGGCCGAGGCCATGGAGGTGGCGGGCGAGGCCGGGCTCTCCCTGCACCTGGCCCTCGCCCGCATGGTGCACGGCTGGGGGATCGCGTACCAGGGCGATCCCGATGCCGTGGCCGAGGTCCACCGCGGGGTGATCGCCTGGGTGTCCACCGGGACTGGCGTCGGTCAGACCTATTTCCTGACGCTGCTCGCGGAGCTGCATGCCCGCCTGGGAGGGCTGGAGGAGAGCCTCTCCCTTCTGGAGCGGGTCGAGGCGCTCAGCTCGGGCAGCGGCGAGGCCTACTACCTGCCCGAGCTCCACCGCCTGCGCGGCCACCTGGAGCAGGCGTCCGGCGCCCGGGAGGAGGCGGAAGCGTCCCTGCGCCGCGCTTGCCAAGTGGCGCACGCCCAGGGGGCGCGGTCGCTCTACCTGCGGGCGGCCACCGACCTTGCCCGGCTGTGGGGAGACGCCGGCCGGGAGTCCGAAGCGCGCAGGCTGCTGGCACGGGCCCTCGAAGGCATGGACGAGGGCACCGGCACGGTCGACTTCGACGGCGCCTCGTCCCTGCTGTCCGAGCTCGAGCTCTCCGCCACCCATTGAGCCGGGGTCTTCTGCTCCCCCGCCATCCGTGCTAAAACCGGCGCGCCAGACTGGTTTCCTTTCAGAGGAGGGATATCATGAGCGATCCTCTTTCGTCGTCGGAGAAGGAGCGGCTTCGGGAGGCCTTCGAAGAGTCCGGGTTCGAGCTGGAGAAGGGTGCTGAGCCCGTGTCCCGCTCGATCGGCTTCTTGGCCTTCCCGGGAGCGCCCAACCCCATCCACAGGCACGAGCTCGAGGCTGTCGCCTCCGCGATCGCGAACAACAGGACCGGCACCGGTTCCGATCAGGACGCGGTCATCGGGCACCTGATCACGCAGTGGGAGAACCTGAAGCCGGAGGAGATGCTCGCGCGCTACCGCGAGTTCGCCCTGGATCCCTACATCGCGGTCGGCGAATGGACGGTCCCGATCACCAAGACCACCATCGAGTCCTGGCTGCGCGGCGAGCGGCTGACAGTGGCCCTGGCGAAGCGGCCCCACCTGGACACCCGCAACGTGGAGGTCCAGCAGCTCCGGATCGTCTACGTGGGTCGGGACAAGGCGGTGGCCACCTACCACCTCGTGGAGACCTACACGGACAATCCCATGACCTTCACCGGCAACGGCGGGATGATCCTGGTGCACCTGCCCGAAGGGTGGAGGATCGCCTCCTGCACGAAGGCGAGTGAAGTCGGTATCTAGCCAGGCGACACCGAAGCGCTTCCGGCTGGGCACCCACCGGACCTGCGCTCCCGAAGAGACCTGGGAGCGGATCGCGGGGCTCCTGCCGCGCGCCGGAGTCACCCGGATCGCCGACCTGACCCGCCTCGACCGGATCGGCATCCCGGTCTATCAGGCGGTGAGGCCGGCGAGCCGCAACCTCGCCGTATCCCAGGGCAAGGGGGCGACCGCGGCGGCGGCGCGGGTCAGCGCGGCCATGGAGGCCCTGGAGATCTGGCACGCGGAGTGTCTCGACGGCCTCCGCCGGACCCGTCTCTCCCTGCGCGAGATGCGTTCGGCGAACTCGATCCCCCTGAGCGGGTTGCGCTGGCAGCCCGGAGTGAGGACCTTCGACGCGGCACCTATCGACTGGGTCGCGGCCGAGCCCCTCGGACGCGGGAAGGTCCCGGCCGCTTGGCTTCCTCTCCAGATGGTGGAGCTCGACTTCCGGCTGCCGCGGGTGTTCGAGCCCCGGATGTTCCTCAAGACCTCGAGCGGTCTCGCTTCCGGAAACTGCCGCGAGGAGGCGCTGCTGCACGGGCTCTGCGAGCTGGTGGAGCGGCAGGGTCTCGCCCGGTTCCTGCGCGACCGGGGGGCGGCCGTTGCCATCGATCCCGGCCCGATGGATCTGATCGACCGCTGCCGGGATGCGGGGGCCCGCCTCGCCTTCTGGGACGCCACCTGGGAGGCCGGAATTCCTGTGGTCGTCGCCGAGCTCGTCCTGCCGGACCTGCCCACCGCCTGGCGCGGCTCGGGTTGCCATCCATCGCCCGAGGTGGCGCTCTCCCGCGCTCTGACCGAGGCGGCCCAGAGCCGTCTCACCTACATCTCGGGCGCCCGCGACGACCTGGTCTTCGAAGCCGATCCAGGTCCGCCCGACCGCGCCTGGGAGCGGTTCGTGGAGCCGGAAGGGCAACGGGGGCTGGACAGTCTCCCGGACCTGTCGACCGATGATGTCGAGAGCGATCTGGATCAGGTGCTCGAAAACCTGGAGCGGTTGGGCCTGGCGGCCTGGTTCGTGGACCTCACCCGGGAGGGCGTGGGCATCCCGGTTGTCTATACCTACGTCCCCGGTCTGGAAGAGCCGCCCCATGATTGAGGCAATCGTTTTTGCCGGCCCCTGCCTCGCCGGTCAACGGCTGGAAGGCTTCGAGCTGAGGCCCCCGGCGCAGCGCGGGGACATCCTCGCGGCCCTGGCGCAACGGCCCCACACCCTGGTCCTGCTGGACGGCTACTACTACACGGTCGGATCGGTGACTCACAAGGAGCTGCTCTATGCCCTGGACTCCGGGGTCCGGGTCATCGGCGCGTCGAGCATGGGCGCGCTCCGAGCCGTGGAGATGGAGCCGTTCGGGATGATCGGCGTCGGCCGGGTCTTCTCCTGGTACCGGGACGGCACCTTGGACGGCGACGACGAGGTGGCCATCCTCCACGCTCCAGCCGAGATGGGATACCGCCCCATGACGGTCGCGCTGGTCGAGGTCCGAGCCGCCCTGGAGGACGAGAACGGGGCTGGCCGCCTGATCGAAGCCCTCAAGGAGCTGCCCTTCACGGAACGGTCCCTGAGGAGGATATTGGATCTCGCCGGCGAGCTGCTCGGGGATCGGGGACGGGACCTGCTGGCCCGCCGCCTCGCCGCGCACAGCGTCAAGCGGGAGGATGCCGAGAAAGCCCTGGCCCTCGCCCGGCAGGCTCCACCTCTAGCTGCTTCTCGACGATCGCGAAGGGCCGTGGATCACTTCAGCTTCGACCGCGAGCGGTACATGAAGGAAGGGGAAAACCCGTCGCTGGCCGAGGTCTGGGGTGTGGCGCAGGTCCTCCATCCCGAGGCGCCGGCCCTGGTCAAGGATCTGCGCGTCCGGTTCCTCCTCTCCACCGCGGCTTTGGAGGAGGGGCTGGAAGTTGAAGAGACGGGGATCGCCGAACCGGGAGCCGCGATGCCGTGGGGCGAGGTGCTGGAGGAAGCGCGCTTTCTGGCCCTGAGCGAAGCGGCCCGGAGCCATTTCGGCGGAGTCGAGGCGGCGCTTCAGTCCCTGGCCCGCCAGCTTGGAGCATCGCCGGGCAACCTCCTGGAAGCCCTCGACGGCCGCGCCGGGTTCCTCCCGGTCTGGTGGATGGCGAGGGCCTTCGCGTTCAGTCCGGCCTTCCCGGCCGCTCTCGCCACGGCCCGGGCCGCCATCGCGATCCGCGACCAGTTCCTCGCCTGGTCCGAAGGCGCGCCGATCCGGCACGCGCAGCTCCAATCGCTGGCCGAGCGCCTCTGGGGCTCCGCCGATGTCGGGAGGGAGGCGGCGCGCCGGGGGCTGCTCGACTTCCACGGCCGATCGCTGGGCTTCTACGAGGCCCTCGCGCTCCTCGCTCCGGCCGAGCTGCTCAAGCGTCCGGTCCACGAGTACGTCCGCTGCCGGGACGAGTTGCTCTCATTCCGGCTTCAGCCCCACCAACTCCATCAGCAGTAGGGCGTTGGTCGTGGTGGCCACGCCGGGATGCATCAGGTAGTCGAAGGTCATGGGCGGATCGCCGCCGGGGTGGAGGGTCTCGCGGAAGTTGACCGGGCGGACGGCCTCCTGAAGCTCCGGGATCTCCGCGATCTGGAGGTCGTGGGTGGAGACGGCGCCGATCGCCCCCGTGCGCAGGAGGTGGAGGATCACTCGCCGCACCGCGATCTGCCGCTCCTGGCTGTTCGTGCCGCGCAGGATCTCGTCGAGCAGATAGAGGAGGGTCTTCCCCTTCGCGTGGCAGCGGTCGGCCAGGTCCACCACGCCACGGATGCGCTTCAATTCGGCCAGGAAGAAGGAGACGCCGTCGGCGAGCGAGTCCTCGACCAGGATGCTGGTGGCGAGCGTGACCGGCGGCATCCGCAGCTCCTCCGCGCAGACCGGACCCCCGGCCTGGGCCAGGACCGCGTTGACCCCGATCGAGCGCAGCAGCGTGCTCTTGCCCGACATGTTGGACCCGGTGACCAGGAGGAACGTGCCGGCAGGGCCGACCTCGACATCGTTCATGACGCGCCGCGCCTCGGGGATGAGCGGGTGTCCCAGCCCCCGCGCCGCATACCTGCCCTCACCCTCCACCACCCGCGGGAACGCCCAACCGGGATTGTCGTGGCGGAGCCCGGCCAGGGCGGACAGCGCCTCGAAGTCGCCCAGGGCCTCGAGCCATCTCCGGACGTGAGGACCCGCGTCCCGCTGCCAGGCTTCCAGGAGGTAGAGGCTGTGGAAGTCCCACAGCAGAAAGGTCTGGAGGAAGAAGTGGAGGATGCCCGAGTGGCGGGCGTCCGCAAGCCCGATGCGCCCTTGCAGGACCTTCATCCAGAGGTGGGCGGGCCGGCCCTGGGGAGCGAGGTCGGTGGCGATCCGCTGGAGGATTGGCGCCGCGTAGCTGCGCTCCGGGATCAGCGAAAGGGCATCGGCGTAGAGCTCAAACTCCTTCTGCCGCGCCTCCAGCCGATCGAAGCTTGCGAGCAGGCGCGATCCCAGGACATAAGCGAGGGTGATGTTGACCGTCAGCAGCAGCCCCAACTGCCAGGAGGGGATGAGGGACTGCAGCACCGAAGCCCCCGGCTGGACGGTGTCGATCGTCGCCCCGAACCGAAGCAGGCAGTGGACCAGCGCCGTGATCGTGAGGACCGGGAGGATCCGCGTCAGCCAGACCAGCCACGGCCGAGCCAGGAGCCAGGAGCGGTCCTCGGCCCAGCGCAGGAACTTGTCCACGCTCGGGGCGTGCTTCTCCATCGGCCGGGTGCGCACCTCGAGCTGCTGGCGGAGGTCGAGCTCCGGCGCGAGCTCAGCCACGGCCTCCTGCCGCCGAGCGATCTCCGGAGGTGGCGCCGGGTTCAGGAGCCGGTCCGCGAGCTCGGTCTTCCCGGCCGGAGTGTGGACGGTGCCCAGGAGCTGGAAGACCGAGGCGGAGCCGAAGAGGTCGAGATCGCGGGCGAGAGGCAGCTCGTGGCGGCCCTCGGGGAGGCTCGGGACCGGAAGCTGCTTCCAGTCCCGGGCGAGGCGCAGCAGCGCCTCCTCGTTGATCCGGGCCAGGTCTCCGGCTTGGCGCTGACTCGCGACGATCCGGTCGTGGCGGGGGAGGATCGCAAGAAAAGCCAGAAGAGAGACCGCCGCCCCGATCCAAGCGGCCGGAGGCGGAGAGCCCGCGTCGAACAAGACCCAGAGGAGACAGCCCGCGAAGGCCGCGAAAAGAATCCCGCGGACGATCGAGAACCGAAGGGAGATCCGGGCAAGGCGCCGCTCTTCCTCCTGGAAGGAGTCGCGGCGCTGCCGATAGGTCGATTCGATCACTCCACCGTGACGCTCTTCGCCAGGTTCCTCGGCTGGTCCACGTCCGCTCCGCGGCGCACGCCGGTGAAGTAGGCGAGGAGCTGCAGCGGGATCACGTTGACGATCGGCTGGAGCAGCGGCGAGACGGTCGGGACCTCGATCACCTCGTCGCAGACTCCGCCCAGCTCTTCGGGATCGCGGTCGGTGAGCGCGATGACCACGCCGTCGCGCGCCTTGACCTCCTGCAGGTTGCTCTTCGCCTTCTCGAACACCACGTCGCTGCCCGTGGCGATGGACACGACCGGCATCTCGTTGTCGATCAGGGCGATGGGGCCGTGCTTCATCTCGCCCGCGGGGTAGCCCTCGGCGTGGATGTAGGAGATCTCCTTGAGCTTGAGCGCGCCTTCGAGGGCGATCGGGTAGTTGATGCCGCGCCCCAGGTAGAGGAAGTTCTCAGCCCGGAAGTAACGTCGGGCGAGCGCCTCCATGTTCTTCTCCTGGCGGCGGATCACCTCGTCCACCGCCTGCGGCAGACGGGCGAGGTCGTCCAGGTATCCGTGTTCCAGCTTGCCAGTGCGGAGCTGGCGCAGGTAGAGGGCGAGCAGGTAGAGGGCCACGAGCTGGGTGGTGAAGGCCTTGGTCGAGGCGACCCCGATCTCCGGGCCGGCGTGAGTGTAGATGACCCCTTCGCTGATGCGGGTGGCCTGGCTCCCCTGCACGTTGCAGACGGTGAACAGGTGGGCGCCCGCGTCGCGGGCCGCCTCCATGGCCGAGAGCGTGTCCGCCGTCTCGCCCGATTGGGAGATGCCCACGGCCAGGGCCTTGCCATTCACGATGGGCTTCCGGTAGCGGTACTCGGAGCCGTAATCGACCTCGACCGGGACGCGCGCGAGCTCCTCGATCATGAACTTGCCGATCAGTCCCGCGTGCCAGGAGGTGCCGCAGGCGAGCATGTGGATGCGCTCGACCGACCGCAGCTCGTCCTCGGACATCTGGATCGTGTCGAAGAGGATGCGGGCGTTCTCGAAGTCCACGCGGCCGGCGAAGGTGTCCTGCACGGCCTGGGTCTGCTCGTTGATCTCCTTGAGCATGAAGTGCTTGTAGCCGCCCTTCTCCGCCTGGATGGGATCCCAGTTCAGGCGCTGGACGGGACGGTCCACCTTGTTGCCCTGGCGGTCCCAGACCGCGATGCCCGACCGCGTCAGCAGCGCCAGGTCGCCGTTCTCCAGGAAGATCACGTCCTTGGTGTGGACGAGCAGGGCCGACGGATCGGAGGCGAGGAACTGCTCCCCCTCGCAGAGGCCGATGACCAGCGGCGGACCCTGGCGGGCCGCCACGATCTCCTGGTCCTCGGATTCGGTGGTGACCGCGGCGAAGGCGTACATCCCCTCCAACTCGCGGCAGGCCCGGGCGACCGCGTGCCGCAGGTCGGGCTCGTGGTCGAGGTAGGAGGAGATCAGGTTCGCCACGACCTCGGTGTCCGTGTCCGAGGTGAAGGTCCAGCCCTCGGAGATCAGCCGTTTCTTGAGCGGCAGGAAGTTCTCGATGATGCCGTTGTGGATCAGGGCGACCCGGCGCCGGGAGTCCACCATGGGGTGGGCGTTGCGCTCGCTCGGCGGGCCGTGGGTGGCCCAGCGGGTGTGGCCGAGGCCGTAGCGGCCGGTCAGGGGCTGCTTCTCGAGCTTCTCCTTGAGGCGGTCGAGCTTGCCCTCCGCCTTGGCGGTCTGGAACTCGCCGTCCAGAACCGCGACCACCCCGGCCGAGTCGTAGCCGCGGTACTCCAGGCGGCGAAGCCCGTCCATCAGAAGGGGCACGACCTCACGGTTGCCCACGTAGCCGACGATTCCGCACATTCAAGGTTCCTCTTTTTTCTTACGCTTACCGCGCAGGCCGCCGGCCCAGCCTTCGAGGTTCTTCTGCCGCACCCGGCCGATTGCCAGGGCGCCCGCGGGGACGTCCTTGGTGATCACCGACCCCGCCGCCGTGCTGGCCCCCTCGCCAATTTTGACGGGAGCGACGAGCATGGTGTCGCTGCCGATGAATGCGCCCGGCCCGATCTCGGTCGGGTGCTTGCGGGTGCCGTCGTAATTGCAGGTTACGACCCCGGCACCGACATTGGCCCCCTCCCCGATCGTGGCATCCCCGATGTATGCGAGATGGTTCGCCTTGCTGCCCGGGCCCAGCTCGGAGCTCTTGACCTCGACGAAGTTGCCCACCCGGGCACCTTGTAGCAAGCGGGATGCCGGGCGCAGCCGGGCATAGGGGCCGACCCGGCAGGCGTTTCCCACCTCGGCCCCGTCGATCACGCTGTAGGGCTCGACCATGACGTCGTCGCCCAGCGTGCTGTCCCGTATCCAGGCCCCCTGGCGGAGCGTGCAGCCCTCGCCGATCACGGTCTGGCCGAGGAGCGACACGTCGGGATGAATCACCGTGTCCGTCCCCACGACGACCCCTGGCTCGATCGAGGTGCGGGAGGGCTCCAGGATGGTCACCCCCTGGTCCATCAGGTTCGCCTGGTGGCGGTCGAGCAACCGGCGGTGGACGCGCGCCAGTTCCGCCCGGGTGTTGACCCCGAGCGCCTCGGACGGATCGGGCAGGGGCACGAGCAGGACCAGCCGGTGGTCGGCCGCGGCCGCGGTCACCGCGTCGGTCAGGTAGAGCTCCCCCTGGGCGTTCTCGGTGCCAATCTGGCGCAGGTAGTTGAAGATCTGGGGTGCCGGCAGGGCATAGAGGCCGGCGTTGACCCGCTTGACCGCGAGCTCCTCGGGGGAGGCGTCGGAGGCCTCGACGATGCGCCGCAGTGCGCCGTAGCCTCCGGCGAGCACCCGGCCGAGCGAGCCTGGCTCGTCGAGCTCGGCCACGGCCATGGCCCCCCAGCCCGCCGCGGCGCCGGCCGTGAGCGCCTCCAGCGTAGCGGGGCTGACCAGGGGCACGTCGCCGGAGAGGACCAGCAGGTTGGCCTCCCCGGGAACGTGCGGCTCCGCCTGCATCAGGGCGTGCCCGGTCCCCCGCTGCTCGGCCTGGAGCACCCACTGGATGTCCTCGCCGTCGATCTCCTTCCTCACCTGCTCCGCGCCGTGGCCGACGATCACCAGGATCCGCTCGCAGCCGGCGCTGCGGGCGGCTTCGATCACCCAGGAGAGGAGCGGGCGGCCGGCTGCGTAGTGGAGGACCTTGGGAAGGGTGGACCGCATCCGGGTCCCCTTGCCGGCGGCGAGCACTACGGCGACCCGGGGGCGTGTGCTAGGCATGGTCGAGCAGCTCCATCACCGCTTCGGCGAGCTTGGGAGGATCGTGGCGGATGAATTCGTCTCCGGGCGCGAGCAGGTCGGCCTCGACCACCCGGATGCCCAGGGCCTCGACCTCCGCCCGGTCGATGAGCACGGGCTCGGAGCCGGTCTCGGCGTAGTGCTCCAGCAGTTGGCCGGGGATCTCGGAGGAGCTGACCAGGACGGCGTCGACCAGCCCGCGGCCGGCGAAGCGCTCGATCGCCCGCAGGTGGTCGAGGCCGGTCATGCCGTCGGTCTCCCCGGGCTGGGTCATCAGGTTGAGCAGGAGCACGGTGCGTGCCGGGCTCTTGTTGACCGCCTGGCGGATACCCGGGATCAGCAGGTTGGGGAGGATCGACGTGTAGAGCGAGCCGGGGCCGAGCAGGATCAGGTCGGCCTTTTCCAGGGCGGTGACTGCCGGCGGGAAGGCCGGGGGCGCAGGCGGATCGAGATCCAGGCGCTCGATGGCCTCGCCCGACGTGCCGATCGCCGACTCCCCTTCGTAGACCTGGCCGGAGGCGCCGCGGCCGCGCAGGCGCACGTCCTGGACGGTCGCCGGGCAGATCTTGCCGCGCACCGAGAGGATCGACTCGGCGGTGAGGATCGCCTGGTGGAAGTCGCCGGTGATGCCGGTGAGCGCGGTCAGGAACAGGTTGCCGAACGAGTGGCCGAGCAGGCCGTCGCCGTTGGGGAAGCGGTACTGGAAGAGGCGCGCCAGGAGGTCCTCGTCATCCGCAAGAGCCACGAGGCAGTTGCGGATGTCGCCCGGGGGGAGCACGCCGAACTCGCGCCGCAGCCGGCCGGAAGAGCCGCCGTCGTCCGTGACCGTGACCACGCCGGTGAGCTGGCGCAGGCGGTCCGACCCGGCGTAGTGCTTGAGCCCGCGCAGCAGGGCGGACAGGCCGGTGCCGCCGCCGACCGCGACCAGCCGCTTGCCCCCGCCGTCCTTCTCCCGTTCAGGAGAGGCCGAAGAGCTGGCGCTGGTCGCGGTCCTTGCGGATCTCGGCGAAGTCGGGGTCGTGGAAGGCATGGACGCGGTTCTTGGGGTTGAGCTCGATCGCCCGCGACAGCGCCTGCACCGCCTCCTCGGTCCGGCCCTCGGCGGCGTGGATCGACGCCGCGAGGTAGGCAAAGCGCTCGTCCTTCTGGTCGCGGCCTTCCCGGCGGCAGAGGTCCAGGGCGGCGGCGGAGTCCCCCCGGTTCTTCTCGAAGACGGCCCGCAGGAAGGGGTCTCCGTCCTCCTCCTTCCCCTTGGCCTTGGCGCCGCCGGTCTCCTCCACCCGCTGGCGGCAGGCGGCGAGGTACTGGCGGGTGCGGGCCGAGAGGTCGAGGCGGTCGCTCTCGGCGAGAGCGGTCTCGAACAGCCCGGCCGCCTTGGCCCAGTCCTTCTTGTGGAAGGCCGCGAGGGCCTCGGTGAACACGTCGAGAGCAGGGTCGGAAGCGTCCGCCCGGGCCTTGAGCTTCGGGGCGGGCGGCGGGGTCTCTGCGGTCTTCTCCGGTTGCGCTTTCGGCCGAGGCTTGGCCATGGAGTCCTCTCAGCGTTTCTTCAGTTCGATCAGGATCTGCTTGGCTACGGACTTGAGGGTGTCGAACACCCCCACGCCCGTGGTGGCGACGGCCTCGAAAGTGGGCTCCCGCTTGTAGTTGAGGGTCCTGTACATCTCGTCGACCGCCACCACGTTCGGGAGGTCCCGCTTGTTGAACTGCAAAGCGTACGGGATCGTCGCCAGGTCGAAGCCGTGCTCCTTCAGGTTCTGCTCCAGATTCCGGATGGATTCGATGTTCGCCTCCATCCGCTCCTCCTGGCTGTCGGCGACGAAGATGACGCCATCGACGCCCTTGAGGATCAGCTTGCGGCTGGCGTCGTAGAACACCTGGCCCGGCACCGTGTACAGGTGGAACCGGGTGGTGAACCCGCGGATGCTCCCCAGGTCGAGGGGGAGGAAGTCGAAGAACAGCGTGCGATCCGCCTCGGTGGCCAGCGAGATCATCTTGCCCTTCGATTCCGGGGCGGTCTTGTTGTAGATGTACTGCAGGTTCGTCGTCTTGCCGCACAGACCGGGGCCGTAGTAGACGATCTTGCAGTTGATCTCTTTGCTGGCGTAATTGATGAAAGTCATCTTCGCTGCCTCGTCACCAGACCTGGGCGCCGTGCGCGCCGGAATGCCGGCGTGCCCTCGCCGCTGCCGCGTCTCCGGCTACTCACCGAAGAGCGCGTCGATGTCGTCGTCGGTGATTTCGGAAAAGGGGCTCGAATGCGCTGGTCCCGCTCCTCTTTCGCTCTTCTGCATCATCATCTCGAAGATCTTCTCCAGATCCACGCTGGCGCGCTTGACGCGCAGGCGGACCAGGCCGAGAGACGAGCGGTCATCAAAGATGACGACCAGGATCGCCCGCTTGGCCACGATCGAGATGTGGATATGGTCCTGCTGGCCTTCGTGGAACAGCACCGAGAACTCGCGCTCGCCGATCAGCTTGGCGAGGCCGTCGGTGGCGGCCACGTTGCCGGCGGTGAGAGAGGCGAGGGAGGTGGTGTCGAACTGCTCGACCTCACCTGCCGAGGCGATCTGCTGACCGTTCTTGTCGATCAGGAAGACGGCCTTGGCATTCGCCTCCTGGCGCAGGCGGCGCAGGGCCTCCTCCAGGTGCTTGAATTCGTCTTCGTACAGCACGAAGTCGGCTGAGGACATAGCTAACCTTTCCGGACCGCGCGACGATACACCATCGCACGCCGCCCGTCAAAGCGCTGATTCCACATCAGTTGCCCTCAGCCTTTCGCAGGACCGGAGCTCCCTCTAACGGAACAGGCGCCAACCGCCGAGCACATCGGCCTCGGCAATGACCAACTCTTCGCCTTCCACCCGGTGAGGCAGCGGCACCGGGTTGCACCCGCCGCCGCCCTTGCTCACCTCCGAGAGGCGGAAGGATTTGTCGCACTTGTTGCAGACGAGCCACTCGCCCTCGTGCCGGTATCCCCGCTTGGTCTTGGCACAAAGCTCGTTGGCGTCGAACGCCACCTGCAGGTGGCCGCCGGGATCGCGGCCCACGAAGAACCGCACCTCCTGGTTGCCCGGATTCAGAAACTGGTAGAAGCGGACCTGCTGGGGCTCGAGGCCTTCCAGGCTGACCCGCACCATGCCGTCCCGGCCGGGCGAGACCCTGTCGGACCGTCCCGCGCCGAGCCTCCCCTCGAGGACGTAGTCCGCCGTCAGGACGGCGGCCACGAAGACGAGGACCACGAAGACTCCATGGATGGGCTTGAAGCGACGCATCGCGCTATTCTGGACCAACCCCCCGGATGCGGCAAGTCCGGGGCTGTTCTGCCACTCCGTCGTTTCGGGAGCGACTCGCCTATTCAGGAACGATAGAGTTTCTTATATACTGGCAAGACTATGAAGCTCCTTGCGCGGACCTTGCTCGCGTCGGGAATCTTCGCGGCCTGCAACTGGACCGCAGCCGCCCAGTCTGTCCCCTCGGTCACCGGCATCGTGGCCGCTGCCGACGGCGCTCCGCTGACCGGCGCTCTGGTGAGCCTCGTCCCGATGCAGAGCAGCTATGACTGGGGGCGCATGGTTCTCGCCGGACGTGCCTACCCCGAGGCCTCGGTGTCGGCCCGGAGCGACACTGCCGGGCGCTACCGGCTGGCTCCCCCGTCCGGCGGGCTCTGGCTCGTGGTCGTCGAAGCGCCCGGGCACGTGCCGCTGCAATCTCCGCCCCTGGCCCTGCTCGATCCGGTCGACCTCCCCCCTGCCATCCCGCCTCAGGACTCGGGCGCCCGGCTGGAGGCCGGGACCCCAGGTGTGTGGGTCTATGCCTCGACCGAGACGGCTTCGCTCTGGCAGATAACCGAGACGGCCGGCTGGAATGTGCGCCCGCGGTTCGGCGTGACCGGCCCGGACGGGGCCCTGACCCTCCCCCGCGCGGCGGGAGAGCGTCTCAAGGTTACGCTCCTGGCTCCCGGCGGGAAGCGGGTTGAGAAGGGCGGGTTCGAGGGGGGCGCCATTCCGCTTCCTGAAACACCGGCGGCTTCGCGGACGCTGGAGGTCCGGGCTGCCGACGGGCGTCCCGCCTCCGGGGTCCAGGTGCGGCTCGAAAACTTTCCGGTCCCCTTGGGGGAGACGGACGAGCAGGGCAGGATCGCGCTGAAGGCCCGGGGATCGCTCAGAATCCGCTTGCTCGCCCCGGACGGACGACGACGGAATGCGTCCGTCGGGGACCCCGGCGAGGCCTCGGCGGTCGTCCGTCTGCCTGCTGCCGTGAGCTTGCCCGGTCGGGTCCTGAGCTCGTCCACCCGCCGTCCGGTTGCGGGCGCCCTGGTCTGGGCCGCGGCCGACCCGGGAGCGTTCTCCCGCACCGATTCCCTGGGGAGATACCGCGTCGTCCCCATCGAGGGGGAGCGCCCCCGGGTTCAGACGGAAGCCGCGGGACATCTGCCCCTGGTCCACCGGCTGGACTGGCGCCCCGGCGCTCCATTCCGAGCTCCGACCCTGGCCCTCGATCCGGCCGCGGCGGTCGGCGGACAGGTTGTCGACGCCAAGGGCGCTCCGGCCCCCGGCGTGCTCGTCCAGGCGGTGCAGCGCAGCGGCACCCGGCAGCGCCAGTTCTCCAGGACGGGGGTCGCCGAGCGGAGCACCTCCTCGGGTGCGGACGGCCGCTTCCGCCTGGACAGGCTGCTCGCCGGAGAGGCCTGGGAGATCCGCGCCCTGCGGCCAGGTTTCGCCGCCGCCCGCGTCACCCTGCCCGCCCTGCGCTCGCGCTCGGACCTGCGGCTCGTCCTGGAGAAGGGGAGGAACGGCTTCGGCCGGGTGGTGGACCGGGCTGACAAGCCGGTCCTGGACGCGGAGGTGGTCCTGCTCTCCTCGACCGGCGAGCAGTCACTGCTCTCCGAGCGCCGGTCCCCGGGCGAGGAGGGGATCGACTCCTGGCGGGCGGCCACGAACACATCCGGCCGCTTCGAGGTGCCGGCGCTGCCGCCCGGCACGCTCGATCTCCTGGTCCGCAAGAGCGGCTTCGCCCCGGTGCTGGTCCGGGCCGTCCCGGTCCCAAGGGGAGAGGGTCCTCTCGATCTCGGCACGGTCATCCTGGAGCCGGGAGCGGAGATTCGGGGGCGGGTGACCGGCCGGGACGGCAAGCCGGTGGCGGGGGCCGAGGTGCATGCCACCCGCGACGCCCGGCGCGTGAGGCTCGCGGCGGAGAACGGGACCCTGCAGCGCAAACCCGAAGCGGTCACCGACGCGGAGGGCCATTTCAAAGTCCCGGACCTCCGGCGGGGGGATCGCCTGGACCTCTGGGTGCAGGCCAGGGGCTTCCTGCCCGGCGAGGTCGAGGGCGTGCCCGCGCCCACCCCGCCCAATACCAAGACCGTCGCGGTGGTGCTCGACCCGGCCGCCCGGGTGGCCGGCCGGGCGGTGGACGGGGAGGGTCTGCCCGTGGCCGGGGCCGAGCTGAGCCTGAGCACGGAGAGGACCGGGGAGGAACGGGGTCTGATCCGCCAGGCGGGCCGCTCCGAAGGGGCTGCCGTCTCGGACGAGGACGGCCGGTTCACCTTCGAGGGCGTGCGGCCGGGCCGGGCGGAGATCCGCGCCTCGGCCGCGGGCCTTCAGCCGGCGGTCCTGAAGGATCTGGAGGTTTCTGCAAAAGGGCTCGACAACGTCAAGGTGGTGATGGAGCGCGGCGCCGTGGTCGAGGGGCGGGTACTGACCTCGGCGGGCGACCCGGTGGGGGACGCCCGGGTGACCTGCGGCTCGGCCGCCTCGGTCTCGGACGCGGACGGCGTCTACCGGCTGGAAGGGGTCACACTGGGCCGCCAGACCGTGCGGGGGCATCACCAGGACTTCCCGCCGGTGGAGCGGAAGATCGAGGTCGATCCCGTCTCGAACCAGCTCGACCTGGTCTTCCAGGCCGGCAACGAGGTCTCGGGCCGGGTCGTGGACCGGGACGGCAAGGGGATCGAAGGCGCTAGGGTCAGCCTCTATCAAGAGGACAATCCGCGGGAGCGCGACACCCTGACGGCGGCCGACGGCTCTTTCGTCCTTGCCCATGTGGCCGACGCCCAGTGGTCGGTCCGTGCCGAGATGGAGGGGCATGCCACGGCCGAGTTGCCCGGCGCGGTCAGGATGGCGGGCGCGCCAATCCGGGACCTGGAGGTGCGGCTCTCCCGGGGAGGGAAGATCGCCGGCCGGCTGCTCGGGCTGGAGATGTACGACCTGGCAGAGGTGACCGTCCGCGCCAAGCGGGAGGGGGGCCAGGAGAGACCGGGCAAGGTGGACTACTCGGGCAGCTACGAGGTAGCCGGCCTCGCTCCCGGGGACTGGGTGATCCAGGGCACCCTGCGCAACGGCGCCCGGGAGGCCCAGGCCCGGGCAGTCCTGGAGCCCGAGGGTGACGAGACCGGCGTGGACCTCGAGTTCGGCGTCGACCTGACGGTGAGCGGCCGGGTGCTCCTCGGGGGCGAGCCCCTGCGCGGAGCGCGGGTCAGCCTGGCCGGGCAGGACGTGGCCGTGAATCGGATGGTGGAGTCGGACTGGGAGGGGCTCTTCCGCCTGGAGGACGTGCAGCCCGGCCGCTACCGCCTGCAGGTCACCTCTTCCCGGGACATGGCCTCGCACAGCGAGGACCTGGCCCTCGAATCCGACCGCGAGCTCCTGATCGAGCTGGGAGCCACCCGTTTCAGCGGCACGGTGGTGGACGAATCCACCTCCGACGGGATCGAGGGGGCGATCGTGGCGCTCCGGCGGCTGGAGGGGGAGGAAGCAGCCTTCCTCATGACCATGGGAACGGATGGAGAAGGCTACTTCGTCCTGCCGAACGTCACGGAGGGGCGGTACCGGGTAACCGTCACCAAGGACGGTTACTCACCCTGGGAGCAGGTGATTCAGGTCTACGCCCGAGCGCCGCTCCAGGATCAGCGCATCCCCCTGGCTCCGACCCGGGGCCTGGAGATCGCGCCCGCTCTCGCCTCGGGCCGGAAGCCGCCGCACGTGACCGCCGCGCTGCGCGACGGCAGTGGCCGCATCCTCCTCTTCGAGATGCGCCCGCTGGACGGGACCGGGATCGTCCGCTTCCCCACCGCTCCGCCCGGGGAGTGGGAGCTGCTGGTGAGCGCGCCGGGCGCGGCCCTGCGCGAGGCGCGGGTCAAAGTGCCCGGGGACCGGGTGCCCGTGGTCCTGGCCGACGCCGCCCGGCTCACCGTCCGAGTGCCGCAGCTCGCCACCTCGGACGCCGTTGCTCTGCTCACCCTCCTCGACGCCCAGGGCCGGCCGTTCCGGAACCTGAGCCCCTACGGGACCGTGCAGAACCAGTGGCAGGTGGTTGGAGGCAAGGCGGTCGTGGAAGGGGTGCCGGCCGGAGCCTGGACCCTGCGCGCCGTTGCCCCGGACGGCCGGACCTGGGCGGGGACCGTGGTCACCGGGGCGGCGGATGCGGAGGTGAACCTGAACTGATACCTCGCCACAGGAGTGGGCCGGTTCCGCGAAAGACCGGCCGGAGCCGGGTTTCAGAACAGCGTATAGATGAACGGCGCTGCCGACTGGCTGGTCACCACGAGCAGGACGACGAGCCCGAGGACCAGGATGAAGGGGACGATCCAGTAGACCTTGTTCTGCCGGGCGAACTGGAAGATCTCGCCGAGAAGCGAGCCGAGATAGCCGAACCTGCGCATGACGTCATTCTCTCCTGCAACATCTTAGTCGAGCTGATAATCCTGGCGCCAGTCCCCCTTCTCCTCGAACCGGGGCTGGGCCTTCTTGTCGAGCAGGAACGAGCCGACGACCAGGAAGTCCATCTCCGTCCGCATGAAGCAGCGGTAGGCGTCCTCCGGGGTGCAGACGATCGGCTCGCCGCGCACGTTGAAGCTGGTGTTGACGATCACCCCGTAGCCGGTCAGCTTCTCGAACTCCGAGATGATCGCGTGGTAGCGCGGGCTGTCCTCCCGGCTCACGGTCTGGATGCGGGCCGAATAGTCCACGTGGGTGATGGCGGGCACGTCCGAGCGCGGACGGTTGACCCACTCGACGAGCGGGAGGTCCTGCTCGTCCCCCCGCTTCGGCACCCGCCGCCGCTCGACCACGTCCGCCACCAGCAGCATGTAGGGGGACGGCCGGTCGAGCTCGAAGTAGTCCGAGACCCGCTCCTCCAGAACGCTCGGCGCGAACGGGCGGAAGCTCTCCCGGAACTTGATCTTGAGGTTCATGATCGACTGCATCTTGGGCGAGCGGGCGTCGCCGACGATCGACCTGCCGCCGAGCGCCCGCGGGCCGAACTCCATCCGGCCCTGGCAGAGCCCGATCACGTTCTCGGAGGCGATGAGCTGCGCGATCCGCTTCGGCCACTCCTCCGGCGAGAGCTGCTCGTAGGGGTAGCCCCGGCTGTCGAGCCAGGCCCGGGTCTGCTCGTCCGGGAACTCGGGGCCGAGGAGGGCGCCCCGCATGGCGTCCCTGCGGTGGCCATGCGAGACGGTCACCGTCCGCGGCTTGTCCAGGGCGTTGTGCCAGACAGCCAGGGGGGCGCCGAGGGCGCCGCCCGCGTCGCCGGCCGCGGGCTGGATCCAGATGTCGTCGAAGATCCCCTCCCGGAGCAGAATGCCGTTGGCCACGCAGTTGAGGGCGACGCCGCCGGCCAGGCAGAGGTTGCGCTTGCCCGTGAGCTCGCGGGCATGGCGGCCGAGCTTGAGGACGATCTCCTCGGTGACCTCCTGGATCGACCGGGCCAGGTCCATCTCGCGCTTCGAGATGGGCGACTCCGGCTGGCGCGGCGGTCCGCCGAACAGCTCGGAGAACTTCCCGTTGGTCATCTCCAGACCGTCCATGTAGCCGAAGTAGTCCATGTTGAGGCGGAAGGAGCCGTCCTCCCGGATGTCGACCAGATCGCGCTTGATGGCGTCGGTGTAGCGGCCGTCGCCGTAGGGGGCGAGCCCCATCAGCTTGTACTCCCCGGAGTTGACCTTGAAGCCGGTGAAGTAGGTGAACGCCGAGTAGAGCAGGCCCAGGGAGTGGGGGAAGACGATCTCGCGGATCAGCCGCAGCCGGTTGCCCTCGCCGACTCCAAGCGTGGTGGTGGCCCACTCCCCCACGCCGTCGAGGGTGAGCACCGCGGCCTCCTCGAACGGCGACGGGTAGTAGGCGCTCGCGGCGTGCGATTCGTGGTGCTCGGCGAAGTAGATGTCCTTCCCTCCGACACCGCCGGGGACGCCGCAGCGCTCGAGGGCCTCCTCGATCTGCGGGGGGATCCAGAGCTTCTCCTTGAGCCAGAGCGGGATGGCCTGGACGGCCGAGCGCAGGCCGCGGGGAGCGACCGACAGGTAGGTCTCCAGGATGCGGTGGAACTTGAGCAGCGGCTTGTCATAGAAGACGACCGCGTCGATGTCCCCGCCGGCTTCCGCAAGGCAGTAGCGCACCGCGTTGAAGGGGAACCCGGCATCGTGCTTCTTGCGGGTGAACCGCTCCTCCTGCGCCGCGGCAACGATCCGTCCCCCGTCGACCAGGCAGGCCGCGGAGTCGTGGTAGTAGCAACTGATCCCGAGGAGCTTCATCAGAACTGCTTGCGGTAGGACTCGGCGGTCCAGGGCTTGCCCTCGGTCGAAGACCAGTAGGAAGGCAGCCGCCGGTCGGGGTGCCTGGTGACGGCGAGCCTTCCCCGCGCGCGGAGGAAGAGGCCGACCGGGAGGAACAGGAGCCAGTACAGCAGGGTCATGAGGAGCCAGGTGACCGCCATGCCCACCGCGTATCCGAAGCGGTCGAGCAGGCCGGCGACCTTGCGGTAGGCCGGAGGAGCCGCGACCGCCAGGAGGGCCAGGGCGAGGGAGATCCCCGCGATCACATAGGCCAGTCCGGGCCGCCAGAAGTGATATACCAAGGCCGCGATCAGCAGGCCGATCAGGCCGCCGATCACGCCTCGCTTGCGGGCTGCGGCGTTGCGCTTGGCTTCGCTCTGGTCATCCCCGGTCCCGGTGCGGTTCCAATCCCACACCACGGCCGAGGGGTCCGGATTCTGCGGCATCGACTCTCCCTGGGGTCCGATTCGGGTCCCTGCGAACGGCGTATCCTATACCTGAACGAGGACATCCGTGTCGATTCCAACCCTGCCCTCTCCTTCGCGACGGCTGGACCTCCCGGGGTTCCGTCTGGGCCACGGCTCGGACCGGACCGGGATGACCGGGGTCACGGTGATCCTCTGCCCCGAGGGGGCGATTGCGGCGGCCGAGGTGCGGGGGACGGCGACGGGCACACGCCAGTTCGACGCGCTGGTGGCGGGCCAGCACGTCTCCAGCCGTGCGCACGCCGTAGTCCTGGCCGGGGGCAGCGCCTTCGGGCTGTCCGCGGCCGACCCGGTGGTGGACTGGCTCGCGTCGCGGGGGCACGGCTTCCAGACCGGAGTGTCTCCTGTACCGCTGGTGCCGACCGCCATCCTCTTCGACCTGGGCTTCGGGGACCCGGCGGCCCGCCCGTCCCCGGCGCTGGTGGAGCAGGCGCTGGCCTCGGCATCCCAGGGAGAGATAGCGGTGGGTAGTGTTGGGGCGGGCACGGGGGCCACGGTCGGCAAGGTGCTCGGCCGTGAGAGCGGGATGAAGGGAGGCTTCGGCTTCGTCAGCCTGACCGTCCCGGACGGGGTGACGGTGGCCGCGGCCGTGGCGGTCAACGCCTTCGGGGACGTGCGCGGGCTGGCCGGCCGCATCGTCGCCGGCTGCCGGACGGCCCCGGGCTCCCGGGAGCTGGCCGAAGCCGACCGGGTCCTGGCCAGCCTGCCGGCGGACGCGCCCAACCCCTGGGAGGGGAACACGACCCTGGCCGTGGTCATGACCGACGCGGTCCTGAACAAGGCCACCGCGCTCAAGGTCTGCCAGATGGCATTCGGGGGCTTCTACCGTACGCTGGTCCCGGCGCTCTCGCTCTTCGACGGCGACCTGGTCGTGACCCTTGCGACCGGTCAGAAGCGTGCCCACGTCCACCAGGTCGGAGTCCTGGCCGAGCGGGCGATCGCCGAGGCGATCCTGGTGGCGGTGCGGGAGGCGGACGGGTTCGGGATTCTGCCGGCGGTTCGGGACCTCCCTTAGCCGCATTGCGCCCCCCTGCCGGAACGCGTACCATGCCCGCAGTTTCTTCGGAACCCTCATGAAGCGCCCTTCCGACCTCTGGGCTTCGTTGCTGCCGATCGGGGTGGCGGGCCTCCTGCTCGTCTTCGCGCCCAGGTTTCCATGGCTGGCGCCGACGGGACAGCCCTCTCCTGCCCTGCTGCTCCTCCTGATCGCGGCGGGAGTGGCCGGCGCGGCCCATCGGCCTCTCAAGGGGGAGACGCTCGGGCTCGGCACGATCGTGCTGCCCCCGGCCCTGCTCCTCTCCGGGGCGGGTCCCACGGCCGCTCTCGCCGCCTCGTGCTTCGTCCTGGCCGAGCTCGGGCTTCGCCTGCTGCGGCGCAAATCGGTCCCGAAGAGCGCTGACCGGCGAGGGCTTCTGCGTATCCTCGAAAGCGCAGGCCGCGCCACCCTGGCCACCCTCGGCGCGGGCGCGGCGTGGGCTGCTGTCCGCTTCCTCTGGGGACCCGTGGGCAGCTTCACCTTCGCGGCCTTCTTCTATCTCCTCCTGTGGATCGGATTGGAGATCGCCGACCGCAAGGTCCGCCGGCCGGAGCAGCCGCTTCGCCCATTGACTGTGCTCCCGCCCTTCGCCCTCGATGCCCTGGGGTGGGCTCTTGGCGGAGTTGTGGCCCTGACCGCTTCAACCGGCATAGCCGCCGCCCTGCTCGCCGGGCTGGCAATCCTGGTGCTGGAAGCGGCCCGCAACGCTTTTCTCCTGGAGCGGGCCAGCCATCGTATCCATGACCTCGAGCGGCTGGGTCGCGCCGGCGACCGCCTCGGAGAGAAGGAGGCGGAGCTGGTCCAGCTCGTGGAGAGGATTCGCGACGAGAGCGCCAAGGTCCTCCCGTACCACTGGTATCACTTCGAGGCGCTCGCCCCAGGGTGGGAGCTCCGGAGCTGGTGGTCGGGCCGCGAGGGCGAGCTGGAGGAGGGGGTCCCCGACCTGGGCAACTACGCGCCGGTCATCCCGGGCTTCCACCGGCGCACCGCCTGGCAGATCGTTGAGCGCCAGCTTCGCGCCTTCGGACGGATCGTCGCCCGGGTGCGCTTCTGGTGCGACCCCCGCCGGCTGGACCCCAAGTCCATCGACCTCCTGGACCTCCTGATCCCCCAGGCGAGCCTCTCGGTGCAGCGCTGCTTCGCCGGCAAGGAGGCCCAGGAAGACCCCCTGACCGGCGCCCTCCTGCGACGGGCTCTCGAGCCCCGTCTGAACCAGGCCTACGGCCGAGTCTGCGAGCGTGGGGGCGCCATGTCGGTGATCCTTTGCGACATCGATCACTTCAAGAGGATCAACGACACCTACGGTCACGTGGCGGGAGACCGGGCGCTCGTCGCGGTCTCCGGGGTGCTCAAGTCGAGCCGGAGGGATGGGGACCTCTGCTGCCGTTATGGCGGCGAGGAGTTCCTCCTCCTCATCGACGGCAGCGGCGGCGAGGACGCCCTGGCCATGGCCGAGCGCCTGCGCCGCAGTGTGGAGGAGCTGCCCTTCGAGGTGGACTGCCAGCGGGTCCCCCTCACGATGAGCGCCGGGGTGGCCAGCTTCCCGGACCTCTACATCAAGTCCGCGGCCGAGCTGATCCTCTTCGCCGACGAGGCCCTCTACGAGGCCAAGGGCCGGGGCCGCAACCGCGTGCTCCTCGACATCGGGCAGGGCAAGTACCTGGACGTCGAAGGGAACGTCCTCGTTTCCGCGGAGACGTCCACGGTACAGGAGCCTCCTCGGATCTTCGCGTGAGGTGAGAGGGGGCACGGCACGCTCCTTGCCCCACCTCCTGCCCATGGAGGCGGTCATCCTGGTGGGGATCCAGGGCGCGGGCAAGTCGAGCTTCTACCGGGAGCGCTTCTTCGACTCCCACATCCGGATCAACCTGGACATGCTGAAGACGCGGTACCGGGAGGCGCTGCTCGTGCAGGCGTGCATCCTCGCGAAGCAGCCTTTCGTGGTGGACAACACCAACGTCCTCGCCTCCGAGCGGGCGCGCTATATCGAGCCGGCGCGGGAGGCAGGATTCCGCGTGGTCGGCTACTTCTTTCCACCGGACATCCGGGCCTCCATCGCCCGCAACAAGAAGCGCGGCGGCAAGCAGGCGATCCCCGTCCCGGGGCTCCTCGGGACGGCCAAGCGGCTCCAGGAGCCCGCTCCCGAAGAGGGCTTCGACCGCCTCTATACCGTCCGGCTCACCGAGGCTAACGAGCTCGTGATCGAGGAGCTCGGTCGAGCCAGCCTTAGGGACGGGTCTCCAGGCGCGCCTTGCGGATGATCACGGGCTCCTTGGGCTCGTGGAAGGCGACGCCCCCCTCCAGGAACCTCTCGTTCACCGGGACGCTGCCGATCTTCTCCAGGACGTCCATCCCTTCGATCACCTGGCCGAAGACGGTGAACCGGCCGTCGAGGTGGGGCCGGGGCGCGAGGCAGATGTAGATCTCGGTGCCTCCGCTGTTCGGCTCGCTGCCGTGCGCCAGCCCCACCGCTCCGGCCACGTGGAGGTTCGAGTTGAACTCGTCTTTCACGGTCGGCCGGCCGCTCTCTCCGCCGTCTCCGGTCTGGATGACGTGACCCTGGACCACGCGGTAGAAGGGCTTACCGTCGTAGAACCCCTCCTGGACCAGCTTCCGGAAGTTCGCGACCGTCTCCGGGGCATCCTTCTCGAAGAGCCGGAAGACCATGGTCCCCAGGCTCGTCTCCAGGACGCACACCTCCACGGCAGATGGCGGCTTTTCAGGAGTCGCCTCAGGGGTCTGGCTCCAGAGGGGGAGGACGGCGACGGTCAGCAGGAGAACGGCGACGATGGCGGCGATGATGGCGGTGACAGTCGCGAGAGCTCTTTTCATGACAGAAGTCCTCAAGGGAGGGGAAGCAGGGGAGTCCAGTCCCACTCGGGCCGCTCGCCTCCGAGCGGAGCCATCTCCTGCCGCTCGGTCATCCGGTCCAGCGGCTCGGCCGCGCGCCGGAGGCTGTCGTACTCGGCCCGGTTGTTGCGCACTGCGTCGGCGATCCAGGAGGGCTTCTTCTCCACGGTCAGGTCGCCGGCCACATCCAGCGGGAGGAAGTACGCGTCCTCCGGGCGGTCGAGGAGGCCGCGGCCTGCGGCCTGCCGGGCGAGGGCTGCGTAGACTGGCGAGAGGAGGTCGAGGGCGGCGCGCCAGGCCTCGCGGAACCGTCCGCGGAAGCGGTCGTGCCCGGGGATCTGCGCGGCCTCAAGCGCCTTCCGGGCCGCCTGGGCCCGTTCCGGCTCCCCGGCCCAGGATGGGAAGAGGAGGTCTGGCGGACCGAACAGGAAGAGGTTGGCCCGCCCCTTTGCCCGCAAGTTCCAGGCAGCCCGGCTGAGGACCGGGGGCGCCTCCTCGCCTGCCCCCCGCGCCGCCCGCCGGTTGATGGCGGCGATCAGGTCGGCGAGCAGGGCGTCCCCGACCCGGGGGAGCACCCGGGAGAGGGTGGAGCGGAAGAGCTGCAGGAGCTCCTCCGGGCTCTCGTCCCCGCGCAGGACCGGGGGACGTTGCGCAGGCGGCCGGAAGCTCAGGAGCCGGACCCGGTGAAACGCCAGGGCCGCGCCCAGACGCTGGGGGGTGGCCGGGTACTGGGCCGCACCCTCGGGCTCCAGCAGTGCCCCGAGCACCTCCTGCCCGCCGACCACGTCGGCCAGCAGGGGCCGGAGGTCCTTCCCATGGAGATAGGGCCGGAGCCGGATGGTGCGCACCGGCGGTGCTTCGGGGAGGGGGAGGCCCAGGTGGTAGAGAGCGTAGCGCAGACCCGTCCCCGTCGCGTGACGGAGCAGCGTCACTCCCAGGTGAGACAGGGGGGGCATCGGCCCGGGGATCAACAGCGCCCGGCTGAAGGCGGGCCGCTCCTCGGGGAGGCCGATGGGGACGTCCGGCAGTGACTGCATCAGAAGAAAATCTCCGGCGGTGGATACGGTACCACGGAAGACCCCACCCCCTGGGGACCATGCGACAATCGACCTCGTGACCGATCTCGCCGTCCCCCCCGCCCTCTCCCTGTCCGAGCCCGAGCGGCCGGCCCGCGCGTCCCTCGGGTCGCGCATCCGGCCCACTTCCGACCCGGACGAGATCCTCGATCTGTTCGTGGACTGGGCCTCCGAGGCCGGGTTCGAGCTCTACCCGGCCCAGGAAGAGGCGCTCCTGGAGATCATGGCCGGCCGGCACGTGATCCTCAACACCCCCACGGGCTCGGGCAAGTCGCTGGTCGCCCTGGGGCTTCATTTCAAAGCCCTTTGCGAGGGGCGGACCTCTTTCTATACCAGCCCGATCAAGGCCCTGGCATCCGAGAAGTTCTTCGCCCTCTGCGACGACTTCGGCGCCGAGAACGTGGGCATGCTCACGGGCGACGCCAGCATCAACGCCGGGGCGAAGGTGCTCTGCTGCACGGCCGAAGTGCTGTCCAACATGGCCCTCCGCCAAGGGGACCGCCTCGATGCCCCCTACGTGGTCATGGACGAGTTCCACTACTACTCCGACCCGGAGCGGGGCGTGGCCTGGCAGATCCCCCTGATCACCCTCCCCCGCACGCGATTTCTCCTGATGTCCGCCACCCTCGGGGACGTCAGCACGATCGCCGAGCACGTCCGCCGGCAGACCGAGATCGAGGTCGCCCTGGTGACCTCGGAGCAGCGCCCCGTCCCCCTGGACTTCGAGTACCGGGAGACCCCGCTCCACGTGACGGTCGAGTCTCTCCTGGAAGCGGGCAAGTCCCCCATCTACATCGTCAACTTCACCCAGAGGGAGTGCGCGGAGCTGGCCCAGTCGCTGACCAGCATGAAGATCTCCTCCCGGGAGGAACGCGAGCGCATCCGCGAAGCCATGGGGAACGTCCGGCTGGACACCCCGTACGGCAAGGAGTTCCGGCGCTTCCTCTCCTTCGGGATCGGGGTGCACCACGCCGGGCTCCTGCCCAAGTACCGGCTCCTGGTCGAGCAGCTCGCCCAGCAGGGATTGCTGCGGGTCATCTCCGGCACCGACACCCTGGGAGTCGGGGTGAACATCCCGATCCGCACCGTGCTCTTCACCCGCCTGGCCAAGTTCGACGGCAGGAAGGTCTCGCTCCTCTCGGTGCGCGACTTCAAGCAGATCGCCGGCCGGGCCGGCCGCAAGGGGTTCGACACCCAGGGGAGCGTGGTGGCCCAGGCGCCGGAGCACATCATCGAAAAGCGCCTGGCGGAGCGCAAGGCCGGCGAGGGCAAGAAGCGGGGGCCGGCCAAGAGCGCGGCCAAGGGCGAGGTCACTTGGACCCAGGAGACCTTCGACAAGCTGATCACCCGGCCGCCGGAGACCCTGAAGTCCCGCTTCCGGGTCACCCACGGCATGGTCCTGGAGCTCCTCCAACGCGACGCCGCGCTCGACGATCCCGACCTCCGGAACTTCGATTCCCTCCGCGAGCTCATCCGCCGCTGCCATGAAGAGGAGGGGGCGAAGTCGAGGCTTCTCTCCCAGGCCGCGGTGCTGGTCCGCTCCCTGTACCGCGCCGGGATCATCCGCATGAAGCGCGACACGGTGGGCAACTATCTCTGGGCGGTGGTGGCCGAGGACCTCCAGTGGGACTTCTCCCTCCACCACGCCCTGTCGCTCTACCTGGTAGAGACAGTCGACCAGCTCAGCATGGAGTCCGAGACCTACGTCCTGGACCTGATGACCCTGGTCGAGTCGATCCTGGAGGACCCCGATATCGTCCTCCGCAAGCAGGTCGACAAGCTGAAGCAGGAGCTGGTCGCGCAGCTCAAGGCGGACGGCATCCAGTACGAAGAGCGGATGGAGCGGCTGGAGGAGATCACGCATCCCAAGCCGCTCTCGGACTTCCTCTACGGCACCTTCAACCGCTTCCGGGGGGAGCACCCGTGGGTCGGGGGGCTCGACGTCCATCCCAAGTCGATCGCCCGGGAGATGTACGAGGGGTATCTCTCCTTCGCGGACTATGTGAAGAAGTACGGCCTGCAGCGGAGCGAGGGGGTGCTGCTGCGGTACCTCTCCCAGCTCTACAAGGCTCTGGACCAGACCGTACCCGAGTACGCGAAGATCGCGGAGGTCTGGGACGCCCTGGGCTACTTCCGCGCGCTTCTGCACCACACGGACACGAGCCTGCTGGAGGAGTGGGAGAGCCTGCTCCATCCGGAGATCCGTCTGATGCGCCTGCAGCGCCACCAGGCAGCCGAGGCCCTCTGGCTGAAGCAGCTCCTGGCCGACCCGAAAGCCTTCGCGGCGAGGATCAGGGCCGAGCTGCACCTGGTGGTCCGAGCCCTGGCGGAAAAGGAGTGGGAGGATGCCTCTGCCGCGGTCCTGCAGGACCCGGACGACCCCTGGACCCCGGAGCGCTTCGAAGAGTCGATGAAGCCGTTCTACGAGGAATACGGCGAGCTGGTCTTCACTCCCGAAGCCCGCCGCCACCAGCACACCCACATCCGCGAGGTGGACGAGCGCGTGTGGGAGGTGGCCCAGACGATCCTCGACCCCCAGGGCGACAACCTCTGGGCCGTGCAGGGGATCGTGGACCTGCGGGACCCGGACGTGATGGACGGTCCGCTGGTGAAGGTGGCGCGGGTGGGGGCGTGAGGAGGACTCCTCAGCCGAGGAACCAGATCAACGAATCCCTCGGGCGAAAGGATACAGAAGCCTCTCCCAGGAACTCTCCGGTCCCGCCGTAGTCAGAAGAGGACTCGCGTTCCGGCGGCGAACCCTCCGAGCAACTCGCCCAGAATGACTGAGTTGAGCCCGACAAAGGGGGCATGCCGGATGATCTCGACGGCCTCCGGCACACCCTCCCGGAAAGCAGCGTACGCGTTGGTGTCGAGGAGGACACCCTTCAGCGCCACAAATCCTCATCCACGCGGCTGAAAGGCTCCGTGGCTTTCCGGAACTCCTCGGCTTCCTCCGAAGTCCAAGTCCCCGCGAGATCGCCCAGGTCCCGATAGACGGGCAGACCCTTCCCCTGGTCGATACCCTGATGGATGAGCTCCTTCAGGACTGCCTGCTCATCGATGCCGCGGCGTGCCGCCTCCTGGGCAATCCACGCTGCACTTGATTCGTCCAGATCTCGGATGGTTATAGTCCTCGACATAAGCGCCTGGGTATCTCCTCCTGGATATTCTACCCGAACAGCTTCCCCAGCCCTCCTCCGGCCAATTGCTTGGCCCTCCCTGCAATGAAGACGACAACATCCCTCGATTGCGCGGATGAAGACCCCTCCCTTCTTCATAGTTGGGCATCTCCGTGCGCAGGAAACCTACCGCGATGCGTGTCGCAGAGGAGGTCAGGCGCGTCGTGGCAGCGGTGACGTCCGTCGCGAGAGAGGTTTGGCGCGTCGCAGGATCGGTTTACGCGCGTCGTGAGCCAGGTCAGGTACGTCGCAGGAGAGGTCAGGCGAGTCGTGAGAGAGGTTCAGCACGTCGCGACAGCGGTAAGGCCGGTCGCAGAAGCCGTGACCCACGTCGTGACGGAGGTTTGACGTGTCGCTGCGAACGGAACGAGGGAGGCTCCAGGCCCCCCTCGTTCTTCCGGTCCGTCCGGGAACTACTTCAGCGCCGGCTCAGTTGCCGCTGGAGCCGGCAGCGGCCGCGGCGGTCGTGGCGGGCAGCGCCTTCGCCTGCTCGTAGCAGGTCGAGGCCGAGGGGCTCTCTCTCTTCAGGCCCAGCGCCTGCCAGCAGGAGTCCATCGCGGCCTTCCGGTTGCCTTCCTCGATGGCGAGCATGCCGAGGGCGACCAGCGCGTCGTGGTTCGGGTGCAGCGCGGTCGAGCTCCGGAACTCGCTCCGGGCCTTCTCAAGGAGCTTCGCCTTCTTCTTGGAGTCCGTCTCCTTGATGGCCTTTTCCCTGTAGCGCAGACCCTTGGCGAGGTGGTCCGCGGCCTTCTGCTGCGGGTCCTTGTAGTTGCCCGAGAAACTCTCGTTGATGGGACCACGGTCGCCCATTGGACCTCCGAGTTGAGCGTCCACCGGCACGGCGACCGCCAGCCCGAGAGCCAGGACGGCGGCGGCGAAGAGGTTCTTGCCAAAGTTGTTCATGACCTGCATGTCTCCTTGTCGGTAAGCGGATTCCCGAAACAACTGTTTATACGGGTCCGGCCGTTGAATTGTTTTGTCACGGTTACTGTGTGCCTCCAGAAACGTGTGAACCGCTGAAACATTCCATTTCATCCGCGGGTCCGTTCACCCCGTCCTCCAAACAGGCCAACTACAACGGGAAAACATGTGCTCTTGCATCCAATTGCGAAGGGGATGCCTGCCGGGCTGACCCGATCCCTGAAACGTTTTGCCCCATACTCTCAATTCTCAGTGAAAGCCCTGGCGCCGTGGGACTTTCGCGGGCTTCTCCGTATCAGGGGCGCGGAAGGAGGTCTCCGAGTTGAGCCAGTCTCGCCGCCGGTCACCGTCCTCCGCAGAGGTCGCTGCGGTCCTTTGCGTCCTTCTGGTCCTTTGGGTCCTTCCGGCCGCGGGCCAGGTCCGGGTCTCCACGATCCAGGAGGTGATCGACCGGTGGAAGCCGGAGACGCACCTCTACGTGATCGGAGACGTGGGGCTCCAGGATGCCGTGCTCGCGGATCTGGAGACTTGGCTGAAGGACCGGCACTGGACCGTGCTGCTGGTCCAGGATGCGACGGGCCAGCGGTTCCAGGATACGGAGGGGGTGGTCAGGGAGGGGGAGGACGCGATCGAGTACGGCACCGCGCAGGGGATCGCCCGGGCGCATGGCTTCGCCGGCCAAGTGAGAGCAGACACCGGGGAGCCGGACGGGGCGATCCTCTCGATCGTCCTCGCCCAGCGTGCCCTCTACTACACCGGCTCAGATGCCCAGGACTCGCGCGGGCTCGGCGAGATGGCGTTCCAGGGGAATCTCGATCAGTGGTCCATCGCGGCCCTGCGGAACGGCGGGGATGTCGTGTCGGCGGTCAAGGATACGGTGACGGGCATCGACTCCCAGGTGGCGTACTCGATCGGCCGGAAGCGCGAGGAGGCAGCCAGCTATCTGGCGTGGAGCCGGACGCGGGTCACCGATGTCGAGACCGAGGTTGCCAGCCTGGAACAGAGTGCGGCAGCCCTGCGCGCAGCCCCCCCATATCCGAAGGTTGGAGCGGCGCAGCCGGACACCGAGTCTCTCCGGCAGCGGATCGAGCGTGCGAAAGCTTTGCTCGACGAGGAGAAAGCCGCCGAAGCGATCGCGGTTGTGGATGGCGTGCACCAGGAAGTGGGGATGCTGCAGAGCAACATCGCTCTCTACCAGTCCTACACCACCAAGCTTGCTGCGGCCAGGGATCGCCTGGACCGGCTGCAAAGCCGCACTCTCGACGACGCGGCGCGGAAGAAGATCCAGGGCGCATCGCAGCTCCTGGCGACCGCCCGGGAGAAGCACCAGAGGGGTGATCTCATCTACGATCAGATCACCCCGGTCGAGGATGCCGTCTGGGATGCGGAAGCCGCTGTCAGACGGGCTGAGGGGAGGAGGGTCTTTTCCATCCTCCTGGGCTGGGCGGCGCTGTTGGCTCTGGCCTGGCTCGCCTGGCGCCTCAACCGCCGCCGCCTTCCAGTCAAGAAAGAGGCCGAGGCACTCCTCGCCTCCTGGCAGACGGCGCTGGACCGCAAGCTGGAGGCGCTCTTCGGCGACATGGAGCAGAAGGTGGCGCGGTTGGCCGGTTCCTTCGAGGGGGAGACCGGGGAACTGGACAGGCAGGTGCGCTCCGACGTGGGCTCGCTCGTCATCCTCTGGACCAGCGCCAGCGCCGTCCTGGAGCAGGCCCGGTCGCGCATCCAGCCCGGGCGAATCCATTCGGTCCTCTTCAACCTGTTTCTGCCCGGTAATTACAGGAAGGGGCTCGCGCTCCTCCGGGACGAGCCGGTGCCGTTCGACCCGGCCGAGGGTCTCCCCCGCCTGTTCGATGGCGAGCGGACCTGGCGCGACGATCTCCTCGGCGACCTTGGCAGCTACGAGCCATTCCGGAAATCGTTCGAGGAGCTGATGGCGGAGTTCCACAGCCGGGCAGCCCGGGCGGGCGGAGCGCTCGACGAGATGGAGACGGCCATCTTCGGGTTGCCGCCCCTTCTGGAGAGGACGCGCGAGCGAATCTGGCAGGCGGAGTTCCAGAAGGACTTTCTGACCGAGGCCGGGTCCCGCGACGGTCTCTTTCTGGCGCCGGCCCTGTTCTCCGAGGTGCTCCCCGCGGCCAACGCGGCTCTGGCCGAGGCCCAGGGGAGCTCGGCCGCCGATCCCGTGGGGACCTGGAAGGGGAGCGCGGCGCGGGCCGAAAGGTTGACAACGGACGCCGGACGTCTCGCGGAGATCTGCCGCGGCGTCCGTTCCGGCGCGATGCCGGCCCTCCAGAAAGCCGAAGCCGGGCTGCAGAGCGCGGGGATCGCCACGGCCTGGATCGGCGAGGACCTCCGGTCGCTCTCCGAGAGGGCCTCGGAGCTCGCCGCCCGGGCCGCCGGAGAAGCGGTCTCTTTGGAGATCGAGACGCTGGCAGCGGACCTGGACGCCAGCATCCGGATGTTCGAGGCGCGGGAGACGGGGATTGAAGAGAGGCGCGCCGAGACCGAGCGCATCGCGGCGCTCGTCCCGGAGCATGAGGCCATCCTGGAGGCAACCCGGGAGGCCTTTGCGGAGAGCGCCCTGGCCCTGGGTCCCGGCGACGAGATCCATCCGGGAGCGGACGGGACGGTCGGAAACAACATCGACGAGGCACGGGAGGAGATCGCGGCCGCCCGGGGCAAGCTCGACGAAGCCGTCGCTGGAACCCGAGCCGGCCGGATGCTCGCCGCGGCATCGCTGCTGCGGCAGGTCGAGTGGCACCAGGAGCAGGCCGGCTTCCGCCTGGCGGAGATCTCGGCCAAGCGGGCTCGGCTGGACCGCGTCCGGGAGGGCAACCGGGGTCTCCTGGCAGAGATGGAGAAGCGGGTCGCGAAAGCCGGACCGGACCTTTCGGGCGATACACGGATCACAGAGGCGACCCTCTCGGCCTTCGAGGAGGTGGCCGCGAGGGTCCGGACAGCCCGCGGGTGGATCGATACGAGGAAGGAGGACCCCCTGCGGGCGGAGGAGGAGCTCCACGCAGCCCGGAACGGGCTCGACCGGGTCGAGGGCGCCCTGGCCCCGGCCGACCGCCAGCTCCATGGCGAAGCTGCGAGGGGCATCGAGGAAGCCGGCCGGAAGGTGGACGAGATCGGTGGGTGGAACCATCCCTACGGGGTAGCCATCCAAGGACGCGCCGGGGTGGCTTCGCTGGATACGGCCAGGGCCCTGCTCGGCCAGAAGCGCTATGCAGAGGCCCGGGAAGCTGCCTTCGCGGCCCGTAGCGAGGCCGAATCGGCGCTGAGCGCGGCTCTCGCGGAAGTGGAGCAACGGCGGATCGAGGAGCAGGAAGAGCGACGTCGCCGGGAGAGGGAGCGGTACTGGAACGAGGAGATCCGGAGCCGGCAGGAGAGCTCCTCCTCGTCCGATAGCTCCTTCGACTCTTCCAGCTCGAGGAGCAGCTCCAGCTCATCCAGCTCCGGGTCCAGCCGCTCGAGCTGGAGCGGCAGCAGCTCGGGCAGCGGCAAGTCGCGCTGGTAACGGGCTCAGCCGCCCCGCAGCTCCAGCCCGGTCGCCAGCACGGTCGGCGCTCCGATCAGGCCGGCGAGGGGATGGAAGGAGAGGTCGCGGCCGACCCCGGCGATCCCCTGGAGGAGGTCGCCGATGCCGCCGCACAGCCAGGCGCGGGCCACGGGCGCGCTCGCCCGACCGCCCTCGACCGCGAAGCCGCAGACCGGGAGGGCGAAGGTGCCCCCGCCGAGGTCGAAGCGGGCGCCGCTCGTGACGTCGATCAGGTAGTACCCATGGGCGATCGAGCCGAGCAGCGCGGCCACCGGAACCTTCGGGTCCGGCTTCAGATAGAGGTGGGTGGGGCCGGGGACCGGGAGGTCGCGCCAGCCCGGACGGGCCGTGCAGCCCGAGGCCGAGCCCGCGCCCGAGTGCGACTCGGCCTGCAACCAGGTGAGGAGGGGCTGCCGGAAGACCCCCTCCTCCACCAGGACCACCTCGCGGGTGGGCACGCCCTCGCCGTCGGCCGCGGACTCCAGCACCCCTCCCGGAAGACGGCCGTTGTCGATCAGGGTCAGCCACTCGCTGCCGATCCGCCCCCGCCGGTCGCGCAGACCGGCGAGCAGGCCGCCTGCCCGGGGGCCGACGAGCAGGGGGAGGAGTCCGCAGAGGAGCCGCGCCACCACCGGAGGAGCGAGCAGCAGCTCGCCGCGGTCCCGGTCCGGCGGACCACCCTGAGCAGTCACTGCGAGGCGGTCGGCCAACCGGCGAGCCAGGGCCGTGGGATGGAACCGCCGCGCCTCGCGCGCCGAGAGATAGACCGAGGCCGAGGAGGCCGGCCGGCCCGGACCCGCGGCCTCCAGGTAGAGGGTGGCCACCCGGGCGCGGGAGCGGACGGACAGCCCCCGGCTGTTCAGGATCTCGCTCTCGCTCGACCCGTCCTCCAGTGCGGCGCGCAACAGGCGGGCGCCCGGCAGCTCGGCCGCCAGCTCCCGGCCCAGGCTCTCCAGGAGCTTGAGACCCTCGCGCTCGCCCACGAGCGGAGCGTCGAAGTCGGAAGGCTCGTTCCAGGCTGCCGCCAATAAACCCGCTGGGGTTGGCTCGGGCAGCCGGATCGGCCGGCCGGTCGGCTCCGGCCAGAGCCAGTCCGTGACCGGCTCGCCCGTCCCTGCAGCGAAGAAAGAGCGCCGGGGGTCTCCGGCGCGCACCGCCCATCCCTGCTCCTGGCTGAAGAGGGAGGTTTCGGTCAGCGGCGTGATCTCCAGGCGGCGGGAGCGTCCCCGCTTGGCGAAGACCTCGACCTCCGGCATCCCCCGCCGCAGGAGGGAGACCAGGACCTCCTGGAGGAGCGGCGCGGCAGTGGCCGTGGGCGTCAAGCCGGACCTCCATCCGGGAGCACCTCGACGCCGTCCAGGAGCAGCGTCGGAGCCGTGGCCCAGACCGGCATCTTCTGCCCCCCCTTGGCGCACCACCCGGCGCCCGCCGCCTGCCTCTCCTGTCCGATCGCGGCGACGCGCGTGAGGAGGTCGGCCACCCGGCCGCGGAGCACGCAGGGGCCGACCGTGTCGCCCAGACCGCCGCGGCGGATGCGCCGGGCGTAAGGAAGATGGAGACGGAACTCGCCCGAGAGAGGGTCCAGGGCACCGCGGCTGGCCTCCTGGAGATAGAGACCGCCCTCGGCGCCGGCGAGCAGATCGTCCTCCGTCGCTTCTCCGGGCAGCAGCTCCAGGTGGCTCGACCGGGGTCCCGGAGGGAGGTGGCGGTTGCCGCGGCGTCCCGCTCCCGGCACGAGCACCGGCGAGGTCCGCGCCCAGAGGAGATCGGCCAGGGGTTGCTCCACGATCCCGCCGCGCAGCAGCCAGCGGCGGGATACGGCCGAGCCCTCGTCGTCCGTGGCGCGCCGCACACCGGGGGGAGCCGCGGCCGGGTCGTCCAGCACGTCGAGCGAAGGGGAAGCCATGGCGACTCCGACCGCCGCCTCCGGGTTCCCCCCCTGGGCCAGGACGTCCGCCTCCAGCGCGTGGGCCACCGCCTCGTGGAGGAGCACGGCCACGACTGCCGGAGCGAGGACCGCGGATCCGCGGAACGGCTCGGGGGAGGACGCCTGCCGGGCGCGGAAGAGGTGGACGAGCGAGGACGCGAAGCCCTCGATCGCCGCGGCATCGAGCTTCGGGTACAGGGCTCCGTGGCCGCCCCAGGTCGTCTCGGCCTGCAGGCTGTAGAAGGTCTCGCTCTCCTGCCCGGCAACGAGCCGCGGTCCCACGACCTGGATCCAGCGGCGGTGCCGCCGGACCGTGATGCGAGCGGGGAAGCCCACGTGGTGGGAACGGATGGCGCGGGTCAGGGCGTCGGGCACCGCGGCCAGCTCGGCCGCGGCGCGCGGGTCGGGCTCGAACGGCGGCAGCCGGAAAGCCGGCTCGGGGTAGGTGGCCGAGGGGAGGGCGCGGGCCACCTGCCGGAGCGCCTCGGCGAAGGGGCGGGCGTCGACCACGTCCCGGGCCGCGAGCCAGGTGCGTCCCTCGCGGGAGAGACGGATCGCGAAACCCTCCTCGCGCCGAACCCGCAGTCCCGGGCCTTCGTCCTCGGGAGGGAGCTCGGCCTCCTCCCGACGCTCGAAGAAGGCGTCGACCACGTCCTCGGGCTGCTCGGCGATCTGGGAGAGGGTGCGGGCGACGGCGGCGGTGTCCAGCGCGGAAAAAGGCATCGGGTAGATTGTATGGGATAAGATCCGCCTCCATGGCCCCAACCCAGGCGATCGAAGACCTCCGGAGCCGGCTGGCCGCGGCCGAGCTCGGCGGCGGCGAGGAGCGCATCCGCAAGCAGCACGCCGCGGGCAAGCTCACCGCCCGCGAACGGATCGACCTGCTGCTCGACGCCGGCTCCTTCGTCGAGGCCGACGCCCTCGTCACCCATCGCTGCACCGACTTCGGCATGCAGAAGCAGAAGGTGCCGGGCGACGGAGTCATCTGCGGCTACGGCACCGTCGAGGGCCGCCTGGTCTACGTCTTCGCCCAGGACTTCACCGTCTTCGGCGGATCGCTCTCCGAGACCAACGCCCAGAAGATCTGCAAGGTCATGGACCTGGCGGTGGAAAACGGCGCCCCGGTCATCGGCCTCAACGACTCGGGCGGCGCCCGCATCCAGGAGGGGGTCGCCTCCCTCGGCGGCTACGCCGACATCTTCCTGCGCAACACTCTCTCGTCCGGAGTCGTGCCGCAGATCAGCGCGATCCTGGGACCCTGCGCGGGCGGCGCGGTCTACTCGCCGGCCATCACGGACTTCGTCTTCATGGTCGAAGGGACGAGCTACATGTTCGTCACGGGTCCCGAGGTCATCAAGACCGTGACTCATGAAGAAGTCACCATGGAGGAGCTGGGTGGCGCCGCGACTCACGCGGCGAAGAGCGGCGTCTGCCACTTCACCGTGCCCAACGACGCCGCCTGCCTCGCCGCCATCCGGGACCTCCTCTCCTACCTGCCGAGCAACAACCTGGACGAGCCGCCGCCGGGGCGCAGCGAGGACGACCCGAACCGCGAGTCCGAAGCCCTCGACACCTTGATCCCGGAGGACCCGAACAAGCCGTACGACATCAAGCGGCTCATCGCCGAGGTGGTGGACGACGGCCGGTTCCTGGAGGTCCACGAGCAGTATGCGAAGAACATCGTGGTCGGCTTCGCCCGGATCGGCAACCGCTCGGTGGGGATCGTGGCCAACCAGCCGGCCTGGCTGGCAGGAGTGCTCGACATCGACGCGTCCCTGAAGGGGGCGCGCTTCGTGCGCTTCTGCGACGCCTTCAACATCCCGCTGGTCACGTTCGAGGACGTGCCCGGCTTCCTGCCCGGGACCCGGCAGGAGTTCGGCGGCATCATCAAGCACGGCGCGAAGCTCCTCTACGCCTTTGCCGAGGCCACGGTGCCCAAGATCACCGTGATCACGCGCAAGGCCTATGGCGGCGCCTACTGCGTCATGGCGAGCAAGCACCTGCGCACCGACGTCAACTTCGCCTATCCCACGGCCGAGATCGCGGTCATGGGTCCGGAGGGCGCGGTGAACGTCCTCTATCGCCGGGAGCTGGAGAAGGCGGGGGAGGACGCGCCGCGGGTGCGCGCCGAGAAAGTCGCGGAGTACCGCGCCAAGTTCTCGAACCCGTACATCGCGGCCGAGCGCGGCTTCGTCGACGCCGTGCTGGAGCCGCGCCGGACCCGGCCCGAGATCGTGCGGGCTCTGCGGCAGCTCGGCAGCAAGCGGGCGGGCATGCCGCCCAAGAAGCACGGCAATATCCCGTTGTAGCCCGTTGCAGGGCCTTTGTAGAAGGCAGGAAATCTTCTGTTTTCTTGACATCCGGCGGCGTGTGGGGCAAATTGACCGGGCTCGAAAGCGCCCCGACCAGGAGAGGACATGAGAGAGAAAGATCGAGAGCTGAAGCGGCGGCGGCACCGCCGGAACAAGCGACTGAGGCAGCGGCACCAGGAGGAGGGGCAGGCCAAGGCGGAGCGTCCGCAGGGCTCCAAGCGGGCGGTCAAGAAGCCACCGGCTCCCGCCGCCAACGATTCGGCCGAGCCGTCCGCCCCCCCGTCCGAGGCTGCCGAGCCCAAGAAGAAGGCTCCGGCGAAGAAGGCCCCCGCCAAGAAAGCGGCCCCCAAGCCGCCGCCCGCCCCCGAAGAAGGCGGCGAGGCGCCCGTGGCCCCCGAGGCCCCTGAGGCCCCCGAGGGTGGTGGAGAGGGCGCTTGACCGGAGCGGCCGTCCCGACATGACAGATTACCGTTCGTTGAAGGCCGTCGATCCCGAGGTCTACCAGGCGATCGCCGACGAGCGCGCGCGCCAGAACTTCGGGCTGGAGCTGATCGCCTCCGAGAACTTCGTCAGCCGCGCCGTGCTCGAGGCCGCCGGCAGCGTGATGACGAACAAGTACGCCGAAGGCTATCCCGGCCGCCGCTACTACGGCGGCTGCGAGTACATGGACGTGGTCGAGCGCCTCGCCATCGACCGCGCCAGGCAGCTCTTCGGCGCCGAGCACGTCAACGTCCAGCCCCACAGCGGAACGTCGGCCAACATGGCCGTCTACTTCGGCTTCCTCAAGCCGGGCGACAAGCTGATGGGCATGGACCTCTCGTGCGGCGGGCATCTCACCCACGGCCACCGCCTCTCCTACTCCGGACGCGACTTCGAGGTGGTCGCCTATGGCGTGGACCGAGAGAGCGAGCGCATCGACTACGACGAGGTCGAGAGCATCGCGCTGCGGGAGCGGCCGAAGCTGATCGTCTGCGGCGCCAGCGCCCACAGCCGGATCATCGACTTCGAGCGCTTCCGCGCCATCGCCGACAAAGCCGGCGCCCTGGTCATGGCCGACATCGCGCACATCGCCGGCCTGGTGGCCGCGGGCATCCACCCCTCTCCGGTCCCGCACTGCCACTTCGTCACCACGACGACCCACAAGACCCTGCGCGGACCCCGCGCCGGGATGGTGATGTGCAAGGAAGAGTTCGCCAAGGACCTCGACCGCGCGGTCTTCCCCGGCATCCAGGGCGGTCCGCTGATGCACGTCGTCTCAGCCAAGGCAGTGGCCTTCAAAGAGGCCCTGACCGAGGAGTTCCGCGACTACCAGCGGCAGATCGTGGCAAACGCGAAAAGGCTGGCCGGACGCCTGATGGAACGCGGCCTCCGGATCGTCTCCGGCGGCACGGACAACCACGTCTTCCTGCTCGACGTGGCCGCCGCCGACCTCACCGGCAAGGTCGCGGAGAAGTCCCTGGAGGCCGCCGGCCTCACGGTCAACAAGAACACGATCCCCTACGACCCCAACCCGCCGCTGGTCGCCTCGGGCATCCGCATCGGCACCCCGGCGCTCACCACCCGCAACATGCGCGAGCCCGAAATGGACCAGGTGGGCGACTTCATCGCCGAGGTCGTGCGGGCTCCCCAAGACAGCGCCGTGCACGAGCGCGTCCGCGCCCAGGTGCGGGAGCTCTGCGAGCGCTTCCCGCTCTACGATCCGTTGATGTAGCTACCCAGCGATAAGGGGATGGTTATCCCTCAGCTTCCTGTCCGTCGTGCAGAGAGGAACGCGACGGACAGAGCTGTGGGCGGCAATGAGCCGATCGAAAGGATCCCGTGTCCAGGTCAGCTCGATGGCCCGCCTCATCAGGGGAACCAGGGGGATCTCGTCGATCACGAAGCGAGGGTCTTCGGCGAGAGCATCCGTGAACTGGGGATTCTGGATCTCGATGCGGCCGATCTCCGCCAGGTACTGAATCTCGAGGAGCGAAACGGGCGAGACTCCCCAGGGTCGATACCGCTCGATCCACGGAAAAAATCGCAGCCGATCGGCTTCCGTGACGATCCACAGCACGAAGTGGGTGTCGAGAAGGGCCTTCAAGATTCAGGTTCGGTCCGCCGAGGCCGCAATCCCTCAGGCGAGCCATCCCACTCCCATCCCCACTCGTCCGCCGTATCGGCGTCCGGCACGTGGATCAGCCCGCGGTAATCGGGGACCCTGGCGGAGGGTTCTGCCGGTTCCGCCAGGGAAAGGACCAGCCGGGCTCCATCCCTCTCGATGAGCACGGTCTCTCCTTCGGCGACCTCATCGAGCAGGCGGAACCAGTTCCTGCGGGCTTCGGTGGCGGTTACGCGCTTCATATGTACAGTGTACATGAACAGCGGGTCTCAACATGAGAGGGCCGGCATTACACCTGGATCCCGAGCGATCCTGAACCCATCCGGAGAGGAGCCAGATCCATTCGGAGCCGTTCCGAGTCCATCCGGAGCCACTCTGAATCCATTCGAGGGGCTCTGAGTCCATTCGGAGGGGCTCCCAGTGCGTTCGGAACCATCCTGAATGCATCCGAAGGGGCTCCGAACGCGCCCGGAGCCATTCCGACTCCATTCCGAGATGCTCCGCCTTCACTCGGAGCGATGCCGACGCGCTCGGAGAGGCTCCGAATGCGCTCGGAGTCATTCCGGGTCCGTTCGGAGGGGCTCTGGATGACTCGGAGCGGTTCTGAATGCATCCGGAAGGCCTCCGAATCCACTCGGAGCCATCCTGAATGGGTTCCGAGAGGCACCGGCTGCATCCGGAGCCCCTCCGACCGCGCTGGGAGCAGGACTATCGAGGGTTGGGCAACGGATAGAGCGGCTCGGACGCGGGGCCAGGAATCCCGAACCGCTCCCGCAGCTTCTTCCGGACCTCTCCCGCCAGGTAGATCGAGCCGCAGACCAGGAGCCGGGCGTTGAGCGGGAGCCCTTTCGCCAGGGCACGCTCCAGGTTTGACGGGACCTCGACGTCCCCGCGGCCGGGGAGGAGCGCGGCCAGCTCCTTCGGCTCCCGGGCGCGGTCGCTCTCGGGCCGGGTGAGAAAGATCTTCCTGACGCGCGGCGCGAGGCTGCCGAGCATCTCGGCCGCGTCCTTGTCCCCGAGCGCGCCGAAGAGGAGGTCGAACGGCTCCGGGAAGCCCTCCAGGAAGCGGGCGAGGGCCGCGGTCCCTTCAGGGTTGTGGGCGGCGTCGAGCAGCACGAGCCGGCCGCCGGGCAGCGAGATTCTCTCCAGGCGGCCCGGCCAGCGGCAGGTCCTGGCGCCCTCGGCGATCGCTTTGGGACTGATCTCGAAACCCGTCTCGCGCAGCGTCTCGGCGGCGAGGACCGCCAGGGCCAGGTTCTTCGCCTGGTGCGTTCCAGGCAAGCGGGTCTCCAGGTCGTGCTCCCCTCTGGGAGTAACGAGCTTCACGCGCTGTCCATCCATCCCCCGAGGGATGATCTCGCGGACCGACACGATCTCCGGGGCGAAGCGCAGATCGGTCCCCAGCTCCTCGGCCACGGTCCTGACCGCTTCGGACGGCTCCGGCTCCTCCAGCCAGACCAGGGCCGGACGGCCGGGGCGGAACGTGCCCGCCTTCTCCCGGGCGATGGCCGCGAGCGTGTCCCCCAGGTGCTCGCGGTGCTCCAGGCTGATGGAGGTGATCAGCGACAGGACCGGATCGCAGACGTTCGTGGCGTCGAGCCGGCCGCCCATCCCGACTTCCAGGATGGCGAGGTCGACCTTCCTCTCGGCGAAGAAGAGGAAGGCGGCGGCGGTGACCGCCTCGAAATAGGTGGGGGGAGTCCCCTGCTCCTTCTCGGCGGTCCGCACCACCTCCTGGAGCAGTTGGGCCAGATGGCCGGGATCGATGACGAGACCCTGGTAGCGGATCCTCTCCTCCACCGACTCCAGGTGGGGGGAGGTGTAGAGCCCGGTGCGGTAGCCCGCGGCCGAGGCCATGGCGGCGAGGAGGGCCGAGGTCGAGCCCTTGCCGTTGCTGCCGGCCACGAGGACCGAGGGGAACCGGAGCTGGGGGTCGCCCAGCCCGGCGAGGAGATGGCGGACGTTCTCCAGGCCGAGCCGGATGCCCAGCTTCTCCAGGCGGTCGAGCACCGGCTCGGGGCGCGTGAGGGGCTCGTCCAGGTCGTTCAGGGCTGGTAGAGGTGACGGAGGCAGCGGGCGAGCGTCTCCTTCAACTCGGCCCGCTTGACCACCATGTCGAGAAAGCCGTGCTCCAGGAGGAACTCGCTGCGCTGGAACCCCTCCGGGAGACTCTGGCGGATGGTCTGCTCGATGACCCGCGGCCCGGCGAACCCGATCAGGGCTCCGGGCTCGGCGATGTTCAGGTCGCCCAGCATGGCGAAGGAGGCGGTGACGCCGCCCGTGGTCGGGTCGGTCAGGATCGAGACGTAGGGGAGCCGCGCCTCGCGCAGCCGGGCGAGCGCTGACGAGATCTTCGCCATCTGCATCAGGGAGAGCACGCCCTCCTGCATGCGGGCGCCGCCGGAGGCCGAGACCACGATGAGCGGCCAGTGGCGCTCCAGGGAGCGCTCCGCGGCGCGGGCGATCTTCTCGCCCACGACCGAGCCCATGGAGCCGCCCATGAAGCGGTACTCCATGGAGGCCAGGACCACCGGGACCTTCTCCACATGACCCTGGACGACGATCACCGCGTCGCGCTCGCCCACGGCCTGCTGGTAGGTCTTGAGCCGGTCGCGGTAGCGCTTGGAATCGCGGAAGCCCAGCGGGTCGGTGGGGCTGACCGCGGCGAACAGCTCCCGCGGCTCGGGCTCGTCGAGGAGGATCGCGATGCGGGTCCGGGCGTCGATCCGGAGGTGGTACTCGCACTTGGGGCAGACCCGGAGGTTGCGGTCCAGGTCGCGCGAGTAGATGACCTCCTTGCAGCCTTCGCACTTGACCCAGAGACCCTCCGGGACCATGCTGCGCGGCCGCTCCTCGCGGATGGGCTTGGGCTTCTTGGTTTTCTTGAACCAGGCCATGGGGCGTCGGGGCTTGGAGTGACCGGCGGACGGAGCGAGGGCCTCCCGGGAGGGGCTCCGCGGAGATCAGACCTCGGTGGACTGTTGGGCTTCCTCGGCCTCGAGGTCGTTGGCGACCCCCAGCCGGAGGCAAGCCGCGTCGTACATCTGGCGCGATGCCTTCTTCGCGTTCTGCAGCTCGGCGAGCCGGTCCTTGACCTTGGCAAGCTCCTCCTCGATGAGGCGGTCCAGCTCCTCCATCTCCTGGCGGGTCACCGCGAGGGTGTTCTCGTAGAACTTTCTCTGCTGGTCGTTCAGCGTCATGGGTCTCCTCCGGTGCTAGCGGTGGGTGAGGATACTCTGGATCGCCAGGGCTGACAAGTTCTGTCTACGGTGGAGGGGGCTCCTCGCCCTCGGCGGCCGCGGCATCGGCGGCCTCCTTTCTCTTCCGGGCATCGGCCTGGAGGCGGTCGAGCTCTTTCTGGTACTTCCTCAGCTCGGCCTCTTTCTTCTGCCGGATCGACGCCTCGCGTCTCGCCATCTCCTCCTTGACCATCTTCTCGATCTCGTCCTGGGAAAGGACGGGAGCGGCCTTCACCGGGGCTGGCACCGGGGCTGGCGCCTGTGCGGTGGGGGCAGGCTGCTTGACTGCCGGCGCGGCCGGCGCCGATACCGTCGGTTCGGAAGGACGCTCCGCGGCCGGGCGCCGGAGGATGAAGAAGAGGATCGCCAACACGATCAGGGCGGCGATGACCATGTAGAGGACATTGCGGCTCCGCGGCGCGCTCTCCTCCACATGGACCTCGCCGACGGGAGCGACCGCGGCGACCTCCGGAAAGGCCGGCTGCGGCTCGGGGACGGGGTCGGCAGGCCACTCGGGAGCGGCGAAGCCCGGCTCCGGCTCCGGCTTCGGCTCGGGCTCCGGAGGAGCGACGAACGCAGGCGCTCCGGGCTGGCTCCAATCTCCGCTGCCCGGCTCTTCCTGCAGGACCTGCTGCACCCAGGCAGCCAGGTCGGTCGGATCGGGCGACAGGGCCAGCGAGTGGATCACCGACTCGATCCTCTGCTTCATCTCGCCGGCGCTGGCGAACCGGTTCTGCGGATCGTAGGCCAGGGCCTTGGCCACGATCTCGTCTACCTCGGCGGGGATCGAGGGATCGGCCTGGCGGGTGGAGCGGATCTGCCCCTGGCGCACCGACTCCAGCACGGAGATCTCGGTGTCGCCGGTGAACAGGCGCTCGCCGGTGAGCATCTCGTAGAGGACCGCGCCGAGGGAGAAGAGGTCGGAGCGGGCGCTCACCGCCCTCCCCCAGGCCTGCTCCGGGGACATGTACTGGAGCTTGCCCTTGAGCGCTCCCATCTGCGTCTGGCCGGCCTTGGACACCGCCTTGGCAATGCCGAAGTCGCAAAGCTTGACGTCCCCCTCCAGGCTCAGGAGCACGTTCTGGGGGGAGACGTCCCGGTGCACCAGGCCCATCTCCCGGTCCTCGAAGTCCCGCTTCCGGTGCGCGTAGTCGAGGGCGCTGGCGAGCCGCGCCGCGATGAACAGGGCGAGCCCCAGCGGGAGGCGGACCCCCCTCCGGCGGCCGGCGTTCATCAGCGACCGCAGGTCCTTGCCGTCGACGTACTCCATGGCGATGTAGTAGTCGCGGCCGATCTTGCCCAGGTCGTAGATGTGGACGATGTTCGGGTGGCTGAGCTGGGCCGCCAGCTTGGCCTCGTCGATGAACATGCCGACGAACTCGGAGTTGTCGGTCATGTGGGGCAGGATCTTCTTGATGGCGACGGTCTTCTGGAAGCCCTCCACACCGCGCATCCGCGCCTTCCAGACCTCGGCCATGCCGCCGGCCGCGATCTTGTCGAGCAGGGTGTACTGGCCGAAGCGCTCCCCTCCCTGGTCGCCTTCTCCGGCGAGAAGACCGTCGAAGGCGGAGAGCGGCGGGATCTGGATCCGTTGCGTGGCGGCGGCGTCCATGACGCTGCGGCCGACCGGCTCGGGGAGGGGCGGCCAGGCGGGAACGTCGGGGGGCTCCGGAATGGCCTCGATCACGGGCTCGGGCAGCTCGGGCACGGAGAGCTCGGGCACGGGCTGCACGACGAGGTCGGCTTCCGGAACGAGGGGGGTGATCGGCGCGATCGGGACGACCGGAGGCACGACCTCGACGGGGGCCGGCGGCGGGGCAGGAGCGGGCACCGGGGGCTGGACGGCTGCGGGCGGCTCCGGCCTGCGGTTGGGCCGGGCCAGCTGCTCCAGCGCCGAGAAGTCGATCTCGCCCGTGTTGCGGACCTTCCGGACCGCGGTCTCCTCTCTCATGGGAGGGGGAGCGGTGGGCCTGGGCCTGCCGAGCTCCAGCGTCGAAAGCGTCCGGCTCAGCAGGGCGTCCACGTCTCCGGTCTCGGTCCTCCGGGGAGGAGCCGGCCTGGCCGGGACCGGAGGGGGAGCTGCCGTCGGTCCCGGTGCTGCCGGCGGCTTGGGCTTTGGCTCGCCGCCCAGGCCGAAGACGCCCGAGAGGGTCTGCTCCAGCTTGCGGTTGATCTCGTCGTCGTCCCGCCGGGGGGGCCTGGGCGGAGGAGCGGCCGGAGACGCCGACGGGGTTGTCAACGGGGTCGTCAGCGGGGTGGCCGAGTCGGCCTCCACCTCGGCCAGGACGTCGCCGAAGATGTCGGCCGAGGTGAGCATCACGTTCCCCCGGTGAGACGCTGCTGCCGGGGCATTGCGCTGCACGGCCTGCCTCAGCTCCTGGTCGGTGAACGGCTTGCTCAGGTGGTCGTCCGCCCCGATCGTCGAGGTCCCGGAGGCGCTCTCGGAGAGCAGCCCGATCACACCCGGCCCTCCCGCGCTGCGCGAGAACGAGCTGGCGAGGCTCTCCGCGCCGGGCACCTCGGCGCTGAGGAGGACCAGGTCCGGCCGCTCGGCCGAAGCGATCCTCAGGGCCTGCTCGGGATCGTTCTCCACACGGATCCTCCAGCCATCGGCGCCCAGGGCGGCATGGATCCGCTCGCTATACCGAGGCTCGGGCTCGACGACGAGGATCGAGGACATACGGACAATCTCCTGCGAAAGACAAGCCTTTCTAACATTCCCTCCCTCGGTAGTCAATCGCACGCGTCACACAACGGCCTGATTTTTGAGAGATTTACCACGGAGGTGTAGAATCCGGGCCTCATGTCAGGCCATAGCAAGTGGAGCACGATCAAGCACAAGAAGGCGGCGACCGACATCCGCCGCGGCAAGCTGTTCTCGAAGCTGCTCAAGGAGATCACCGTGGCCGCCCGCATGGGCGGCGCCGATCCCAAGGGCAACCCCAGGCTGCGCAGCGCCCTCCTGGAGGCGCGGTCCAGCAGTGTCCCCGGCGACAACATCGAGCGCGCCATCAAGAAGGGGACGGGCGAGCTCGCGGGCGAAGCCTACGAAGAGGTCATCTACGAGGGGTACGGCCCGGGCGGCGTCGCCGTGCTCGTCGAGGCGGCGACCGACAACCGCAACCGCACCACGGCCGAGGTCCGCCACCTCTTCACCCGGCATGGCGGGAGCCTGGCCGAGGCCGGCAGCGTGAGCTGGATGTTCAAGCGCCGGGGCTGGCTCGCCATCGAACCGGGTGCCCTGATCGAGGAGAAGACCGAGGAGAAGACCGAGGAGCAGCTCATGGAGCTGGCCCTGGATCTCGGGGTCGACGACATCTCCGCCGAGGAAGGCCGCTTCGAGATGTACACCGCCCCGGAAGACTTCGTCCGGGTCATGGAGGCGCTGGAGGCCCGCGGCGTGCCGCTCGCCGCCAAGGAGCTGGCCATGATCCCCCAGACCACGGTCGACGTCCCGTCCGAGCGCATCAACCAGGTGCTGCGCCTTCTGGAGGCCCTCGAAGACCACGACGACGTCCAGAAGGTCTGGGCCAACTTCGACGTCGACGAGAGCGTCCTGGCGGCGGCGGCGCGCTAGGCGCATGCTGATTCTCGGCCTCGATCCGGGCAGCCTCCACACCGGCTACGGCCTCGTCGAGAGGCAGGGCTCCACGATCCGCGCGGTGGAGGCCGGGCGGATCTCCTCCCCCAAGTCCCTCGCCCTCCCTTCCCGGCTGGCCCACCTCTACAGCGGTCTGGGCGAGCTGCTGGACCGCTGCCCGCCGGACCTCGCCGTTCTCGAGACTCCGTTCCACGGCATGAACAGCCGCTCGCTGATCGTTCTCGCCGAGGCGCGCGGCGTGCTGCTCGCCGTCCTCGCCGGCCGGGGCCTCGAGATCCGGGAGTACAGCCCGGCGGAGGTCAAGTCCGCGGTCACCGGCAACGGCCGCGCCGACAAGGAGCAGGTGGCGCGCATGGTGAAGCTGCTGCTCTCCTCCCGGGAATCGAGCCCGGATCCGAAGTGGGCGAGCGACGCCACCGACGCCCTGGCCCTGGCCCTCTGCTGCGCTCAGCGACTCCGCCTCGACCGTCTGCGCGACCAGGTTGTGCTGCCCTGAGGGGATGTGGCTATAATCGACTCCTCTCAGAGCGCTGAGGCGAGCGGCCTAAAACCATGGCATTCCAGGGATCTCTCAAGGAGCTACCTCTCCCCGACATCATCCAGCTCGTCTCCGTGTCGGGCAAGACGGGCGTGTTCTCGCTGAGCCGCAACGGGGACTCCACCGGCGAGATCTACCTGCGGGGCGGCCAGATCGTGCACGCCCACGTCGGCGACCTGCAGGGGGAAGAGGCGGTCTACGAGCTGGCCATCTGGCCCGAGGGCGAGTTCGTCTTCACCCCCGGCACCGAGACCCAGCTCACCACCATCCAGAAGTCGAACACCAACCTCCTGATGGAGGCCGCGCGCCGCATCGACGAGTGGCAGATCCTGTCCAAGCGCATCCCCTCCACCCGCCTGGTGCCCGTCTTCACCAACCAGGCGGCGACCACGTCGGTCTCGCTGACTCCCCAGGAGTGGGGGTTGATCTGCAAGGTCGACGAGCGCCGGTCCATCGAGGAGATCGCGGTCGGCCTGGACATGAGCGCCTTCGAGGTCTGCAAGCTCCTCTACGGCCTGATCACCTCCGGCCTGATCTCCCTCAACGAGGACCTGAGCCGCCTGCGGACCGACCGGCTCCGCGCCATGAGCGCCCCGGACCTCCACCAGCTCGCCGACGGCATCCACCAGCAGGCCCGGGGCATCCTCTCCGGCCATCCACGGCAGATGGAGCTCGAGGTCCCCTTCCGGATGAGCAAGGCCGAGATGGACGCCGGCCGCGGCGTCGAAGCCGTGCTCGACCTCGTCAGGGCGGAGGAGAAGGTCGTCTCCGCCGCCCTCGGCCCCCACCAGAGCAAGACCTTCCTCGAGCGCATCGCGCAGCTTCTGAGCGCCTAGCTGCCCGGAAGAGGGGGGCGGGGGTGAGGGCAGGTTCTACTACAATCCCCTGCATGAGAAGCACTTGCGCAGCGGTCCTGGTGGCCGCCCTGGCCCTGGGCGCCGTTCCTCTCCTGGCCCAGGATCCTCAGACCCCCCAGGAGACGCCGGCCCCGCCTCCGGCCCCACCTCCGGAAGAGACCACTCCCGAGTCCATGCCGGCGCCGGAAGCGACCCCGTTCCCCGAGCCCGCGCCCCCCGAGCCCGAACCGGGGGAGACCCCGGCTCCGGCTCCCGCCCCGGAAGAAGAGCCCAGACCCAAGCCCCCGGACGAGCGCTTCCTCCCCCGGCTGGACGTCTACTTCCCCGAAGGCGATCTCGACCTCCGGGTCAACCGCCTCATCAACAAGGTCTTCTTCGAGGGCCAGGTCAAGTACAACTTCATCAAGGGTGATATTTCGGCCTTCTTGAGATACCGTTATTACGGCTATCAGCGGGTCACCCAGTTCACGGTGTTCGATGCCATCGAATTCGAGGACGTGGAAGAGTTCAACAGCGACTTCGACCGGGTGCGGGGGACCCTGCTGCTGCTGGAGTGGCCGCACAGCTTCCACCAGCGCACCTTCCTCCTGGCCGAGATCGACCGCATCAGCACCAACAAGGAGGACGTCGTCGAGATCCTCCGCCTGGGCCGGACGAACACCTTCCTCCGCTTCGGCTATCAGCTCGGCACGCCGGAGGACGCCCGCTCCAACGCGATCGTGGGCGAGACGCGCGCCCGCAGCGAGCGCCTGTTCACCGCCTTCCGCGAGATCGGCCCCGGCGGCTTCGGCTTCACCGGCGCCATCACATCCAGCTTCGACATCGGCATCGGTGACTTCGACTACCTCAAGCTGGAGACCGAGGTGCTCAAGAGGTTCGACGTGAGCGAGCGCACCTTCGTGGTGGGCCGCCTGCACGTCGGGTCCTTCCCGCGCAAGGTCAAAAGGGACCCGGACGAGCTCCCGCAACGGTTCGAGGACATCGACCTCTACAGCATCCCGCGCGGCGAGTACTTCCGTCTCCACGGCCGGGAGAACCTCAAGGGATTGAGCGAAGACAGGAACGGCACCGAGGAGGTCCACACCACCTGGGAGTATTTCTTTCCCTGGTTCCTCGGCTCCAACCGCAATTTTCTCAAGCTCAACTGGCAGAACTGGTACTGGATCCTCTACGGGGGGTTTGGGAACGTCGGCTTCGAACGGGATATCTACGCCGATTTCGGCGAGTACATCCCGGACGTGGGCGTGGGCTTCGAGTCCTCCTTCAACCTCAGGAAATACAGGTTCTTCCTTTCCGGAATTGTGGCACAAGCTTTGAAAGGAGATGGGGGAGTGGAGGCGCGTGTCTCCGTCAAGTCGTACCGCTGATCTCGTTCTTCGGTCCACGGCTTGACTGCGAGT
>Ga0190265_10000136_pt1 | contig 71100 bp, 64 predicted proteins | sample Popmic124T_FD_133135 | JGI IMG/M metagenome (GOLD analysis project Ga0190265, IMG submission 133135) | Populus adjacent soil microbial communities from riparian zone of Indian Creek, Utah, USA - 124 T | ecosystem: Environmental > Terrestrial > Soil > Riparian zone | place: USA: Utah | collected... | reverse complement strand
TGCGCATCATCCGCGCCAAAAAGTCGGGTAAGCGCTTCGGCGGCTGCGGCGGCTGGAAAGCCGACGACCCCGAGTCCTGCGACCAGACCTTCCCGCTGCCCCAGCGCGGCGACGTCTTCAAGCTCGAAGAGCGCTGCTCGGTCTGCGAGCAGACCCCGCGGCTGAAGGTCCAGCCCTTCCGCGGCCGGCCCTGGAACCTCTGCCTCAACGACGACTGCGAGTCGATGCAGGAGATGAAGAAACGCCGCGCCGAACGCGAAGCGGCCAAAGCGGCGAAGGAAGCGATGGCGAAGAAGCCGCTGCCGGACGGCTCCGAGGACGGCGTCGTGCCGAGCAAAGCCGACACCGCGACTCGCAAGCGCAAACGCGCCAAGGCCGCGACCAAGGGCTGAGGCCCGGGCGCGTTGTTCGTCAGCCTCGAGGGGATCGACGGTTCAGGCAAGAGCACCCAGGCGCGCCTGCTGGCCGAGTCGCTCGGCCCCGAGACGCTGCTGATCCGGGAGCCGGGGGGGACCGACGCCGCCGAGCGGATCCGTGAGCTGCTCGCCGACCCCTCGGTCGAGCTCGACCCCTTCGCCGAGCTGCTGCTCTTCTCCGCCGCCCGCGCGGACCTGATCGCGCGCGTGATCGGCCCGGCGCTCGAGGCCGGCACGGACATCGTCGCCGACCGCTTCGCCGACTCCAGCGTCGCCTACCAGGGTGGGGCACGGGAGCTCGGGACGAGCCATGTCCTCTCGCTCACGGACATGGTGATCGACGGCCTCTGGCCCGACCTGACCGTGCTGCTGCGGGTCGACCCCGAGGTCGGCCTGGGCCGCGCCGACGGCGAGGACCGCTTCGAGTCGGAGGGTCTCGACCTGCAGCGCGCCGTCGCCGAGGCCTACGAGGAGATCGCCCAGATCGCTTCTGACCGCGTTGTCGCAGTCGACGGGAGCGGGACAGTCGACGAGGTCCACGAGCGGGTGATGGATGTCGTCAGGGACCATGCGTCCTGACCGCGGGTCCTGTCGCGGAGGGCAGCCCTCCGGCTCACCCGCCGGAGGGACAACCCTCCACGCCACCCGCGGAAGAAGCGCATGACTGCCCTGGAGGACAACACCACGCATCAACCCCGCGCCCAGATGGCGCTGAGCGCGGCGTTGGCAGCGGGGCCTTCGCATGCGTATCTGTTTCGGGGGCCGCGGGGGGCTGGCAAGCGGGTGGCGGGGCGGGCGTTCGCTGCGGAGATTCTGGCCAGTGGAGCTGCCGACCCCGACGACGCGCGCCGCCGGGCCTTGCTCGACCCCTCGCCGCACCCGGACTTGGTTTGGCTGACGCCGCGCGGCGCCCAGCACCTGGTCGAGGAGGTGCGCGAGCGGGTGATCCGGGCCGCCTCCTACCGCCCGTTCGAGGGCGAGAAGCGGGTCTTCGTGATCGAGGCCGCCGAGGCGCTGCGCGACGAGAGCCAGAACGCCCTGCTGAAGACGCTCGAGGAGCCGCCCGGGTTCGCCCACCTGATCCTGCTCAGCTCCGAGCCGGAGCTGCTGCTGGAGACCGTCGCCTCGCGCTGCCAGCCGGTCGAGTTCGCGCCGCTGCCCACCGAGGTCGTGGAAAGGGCCCTGTCGGGGGAGGCTCCGGATGAGGAGATCGCGGCCGCCGCCCGGCTGTCAGCCGGTGACCTGGATCGTGCTCGCCTGCTGCTCTCAGACTCTGGCCGGGAGCTACGCGCAAAGGCGGTAGAGCTGGACTGGAAAGCCGTTCTCGAGACAGCCGAAGCGGCCGGCGAGGAGGCCGAAGGAGCGGCCCGCGAGGCGCTCGAGGAGCAGGCGGCGGCCGGGTTCAAACGCTCCGCCCGCGACGCCGGCGACGAGGCGAAACGAGCGGGGCGCCGCCGCCGCACCGAGGTTCTCGACCTCGGCCTCGAGCTGGCCGCCGCCTGGTTCCGCGATCTGGCCGCGGTGGCCGGCGGCGCCGAGGAGGTCGCCTACAACCGGGACCGGCTCGATGCCCTGCGCTCGCAAGCCGCCGGCCTCAGCCCTGACGCGCCCCGCCGCGCCGCGGAGCTGGTCCAGGACACCCGCCGCCGCTTCGACCTCAACGTCTCCGAGGAGCTAGCGCTCGAGGCTCTTCTCTTTCGCCTCGCGCCCGTTCTCGCTTGAGCGCGCCCGCTCCCGCGCCCGCTCGAGCGCGCGTTCCTGCGCGAGCCGCGTGATCTGGGCCGACTGGCGGGACATGATCACGCTGAAGTTGAGCACTAGCCCGAGCAACAGCAGCAGCACGATCGAGAACAGGGCGACATTGGTGTCGCGCACCCCCATCGCGTCGGCGGCCAGCTCCAGCAGGCCGGGGAAGGCGGCGCCGGCGAGCATGCCCAGGCCGGCGACGAACCAGACCACGCTGTAGCGCTCCTGCAGCTTGTCGCGGCGGATCAGCTCGAGGATCATCGCCATGAAGGCGACCGCCAGCACCGCGGCCAGGATCCGCGTCTGCGAGGTGAGGTGGACGGCCGGCTCCTGCTGGGCGAGGACCGTCGCCAGGCTCATCGTTGCTCCGGCTCCGGGCGGCGCGGCCGGAACTGGCCGACGAGCAGCACGATCAATCCCTTGAAGATGAAGAAGGCGGACTTCAGCGGCGTCAGGAAGGAGGCGCCATCGACCCGCTCCAGCATTCGCACCGGCACCTCCTTGACCCGCAGGCCCTGGCGCACCGCCAGCTGCAGCGACTCGATCTCGGCGAAGTCCGGCGAGTAATTTTCGCTGAACAGCGCGATCACCCGGCGGTTGGCCGCGCGCATTCCGCTGGTCGTGTCGGTGAAGCGCTGCCGCGTCGCCAGGGTGAGGAAGAAGCGGAAGACGTTGCTGCCGATCCGCCGCGACATCGTCGGCTTGTAGTCGTCGCTCTCGGCCTCGGCCGCCTCCGGGTCGCGGTAGCGGGAGCCGATCACCAGGTCGGCGCGGTCGGCGTAGACCTCCTCCAGCAGTCGTGCCACATCCGCCGGCGGGTGCTGGCCGTCCGCGTCCAAGTGGGCGATGTAGTCGTAGCCCTCGCGCCGCGCGTGCAGATAGCCGGTCTGCAGCGCCGCCCCCAGCCCTTGGTTGAAGGGCAGCGAGGCGACCATCGCACCGGTCTCCGCGGCACGCGCCGCGGTGCCGTCGGTCGAGCCGTCGTCGACGACCAGCACGTCGACGCCGGGCAGGGACGCGCGCACGCCGTTGATCACCTCGGCGATCGCGCCCTCCTCGTTCCAGGCCGGAATGAAGACCAGAGTCCGCATAGGCCGATTCTTCCACGACCGCCAGCCGGCCCCGTGACCGCCATCGTTCCTTTCTGTTAGTAAACCTTCATGAGACGGATCGGGATGCGACTCTGGCTGGCCGGCGCCTTCGCCGCCGTATCGCTGATCACCGCCGGCGTCGTCTACCTCTTTGGCGACCGGCCGCGGGCCGTGCTGGGTGCGATCGCGATCGGCGTCCTCGTCGGCTTCCTGATCGCGGTTGGGATCGCCCACCGCGTCACCCGCCTCTCCCGCGCCGCCGGCCAGCTCGCCGCCGGCTCCTTCGACGTGCCGCTGGAGACCGCCGGGCCGGACGAGATCGGCGACCTCGCTCGCGCCCTCGACTCGATGCGCGCCTCGCTGAAGGAGAGCTTCGGCGTTCTCACCGCCGACCGCAACAAGCTGAAAGCGATCTTCGACGGCCTCACCGATGCGGTGATCGTCGTCGATGTTGAGGGGCCGCTGCGCTTCTCCAACCGCGCCGCGACGAAGCTGCTCGACCCGGCCGGCCTGCCGCCCGAGCCGATGCTGCCGCAATTGCGGCGGGCCGCCGAGCTCGGCTTCGCCGCCCACCCGGCGCTGCGGATCGGCGACCGCGCCTACGCGATGTCGGCACGCTCGCTGCCGGACGAGCGCGCGGTGCTGGCGGTGCTGCGCGACCGCACCGACGAGCTGCGCCGCGAGCTAGCCGAAGCGGACTTCGTCTCCAACGCCGCGCACGAGTTGCGCAACCCGCTGGCTGGCATCTCCAGCGCGATCGAGGTGCTCCGTGAGGGCGCCAAGGACGACCCCGAGGCCCGCGACCACTTCCTCTCGCGCCTCGCCGAGGACGCCGAGCGGGTGAATCGGCTGACCCAGGCGCTGCTTACCCTGGCCCGGGTCGAGTCGCTGGGCACGGGGGACACCGAGGTGGTCGACGTGCCGGTCGCGATCCGCGACTCCGTCGCCGCCGTCGTGGCGCCGCCGGGCATCGAGCTGGCGGTCGAGGTGGAGCCCGAGCTGGCCGCCGAGGCCGACCCCACGCTGCTGCGCCAGGTGCTGATCGGGCTGCTCACCAACGCCTTCAAGAACACGCCCGCGCCCGGCGCCGTTACCGTTCGCGGCCGCCACGACGGCGAGAGGGAGGTAGCGCTGGAAGTGATCGACACAGGAACAGGCATCCCCGCGGCGGAGATCGACCGCATCTTCGAGCGCTTCTACAGGCGCAGCGAGTCGCGCCAGCAGGAGGGCTTCGGCCTCGGCCTGGCGATCGCCCGCCGCATGGTCAGCGTGATGGGCGGCGAGATCGGCGCCCGCTCGGTCCAGGGCGAGGGCAGCACCTTCTGGATCCGCCTCCCGCTCGCCCAGCCCAGCCCGACCCCGGTGGCATGAGCGCGGAGCGAGCAAGCGTGCATGTCTGGCTCTTCGCGCCGCGAGCGAAGCGCGATAGGTGGTGTCTGTGAGCAGCGGCCGCATCCTGATCGCCGACGACGAGCCATCGGTGCGGGACTCGGTCGGCTACGCGCTCGTCCAGGAGGGCTTCGAGGTGACCGCCGCGGCGGACGGCGACGAGGCCAGCGGCATGCTCGATGACGGCATCCCCTTCGACCTCCTGATCCTCGACATCATGATGCCCGGCCCCAGCGGGCTCGACATCTGCCGCGACGTGCGCTCGCGCAGCGCCGTGCCGATCATCGTCCTCACCGCCAAGGACGCCGAGGTCGACAAGGTCGTCGGGCTCGAGGTCGGCGCCGACGACTACGTGACCAAGCCGTTCTCGGTGCGGGAGCTGCTCGGCCGCGTCCGCGCCCAGCTGCGCCGCCGCGAACTCGACCGCTCGCCGCTCGGCCAGGCGGTGCGGATCGAGTCGGGCCCGGTGGCGATCGACCTCGTCCGCCACGTGGTCACCGTGCGCAGCGAGCCGGTCAGCCTCACCCGCTCCGAGTTCCAGCTGCTCCGCCTCCTCGTCGGTCACGCCGGCGAGGTCTTCTCCCGCCGCAAGATCATGGAGGAGCTGTGGCAGACAGAGTTCGAAGGCGACGAGCGCGCCTGCGACGTCCACATCTCCAACCTGCGCCAGAAGGTCGAGCGCGACCCCCAGAAGCCCGAGCTGGTCTTAACCGTGCGCGGCGTCGGTTACAAGTTCCACGGCGTGGGCGCCTGAACGCCGCCCGGCACTCCCAGAGCCGACGCCCGGACTTGAACCGGGGACCCCTTCATTACGAGTGAAGTGCTCTACCAACTGAGCTACGCCGGCGCGAGTGCCCATTCTACGAGCGGCGCCGCGTAACTCTCGGCTCGCCGCTCTCGAGGCTGGGCTGCATGTGGGCGCAGACCGGGCAGTCGGGCTCAGGAACGACGTCCTCGCGTTCGACCTGCATCGTCCGCAGGTCGTAGACGTGGCCGACGCCCAGCGTCGAGGGCGCGGCGAGTCCGGTCAGGTGGTGGACGATGTCGAGCGCCACCTGGCCGCCGATCAGCGCGCAGGCGGGTCCCAGCGTCGCACCGGGAGACAGTTTGCCCTGGCGTTGCTCGATCGCGACGTCGAACATCGGGTACGAGCGCCGGTAGGAGATCTCCTGGCAGGCGTAGCAGCCGGTCACTCCCGGCACGTAGAACGGCCCGACCCTGGCGATCGGCGGGAAGTGGCTCATCGCGACGAAGGGAATCCCGGCCGCGAAGCAGGCTGAGTTGACCCAGCGCTCGACTTCATGGGCGGGCCAGTCGATCGCGTCGATCACGAGGTCATAGCCCTCGATCGTCGCGCCGATCTCTGCCTCGCTTTCGAGCCGCTTCGCCAGCACCTCCAACCGCGTCCGCGAGTTGAAGGAGGCGAGCCGCTCCGCGGCGGCCTCCGCCTTGAGCCGGCCGATGTCGGCCTCGCCATAGAGGACCTGGCGGTTGAGGTTGGTCAGCTCGACCCGGTCGTAGTCGACCAGCAGCATCTCGCCGATCCCGCAGCAGGAGAGCGCGAGCGCGGTCCAGCCCCCGAGCCCGCCGACCCCGAGCACGGCGATTCGGGCGCCTTCCAGCGCGCCCTGGCACTGCGAGGGCGCCGGCCCGGTCGAGATGTCGCTGAAGTAGCGGAGCTGGCGGTCGAAGCGCGCCACCACCTCGTCCTCGATCAGGTCGTCGTCGGCGGCGTCCTCGACGACGCCCAGCTCCTCGAACTGGGCGAGCAGATCGCCGACCTCCTCCTCGCCGAACTCCCGTTCCAGCTCCTCGCGCGTCCGGCTCCCATCCAGCGCCGCGAGCAGTCGCAGGCCCTCCTCGTCGGGCTGCTCGATGTGGACGTCTGCTCCGGCGCTCGGCCTCATCAGGTAGAGGTCCCCGTCGGGCGATTCCATCCGCTCGGTAGTTCTCTTGATTCGCGGTCGTGTCATGAGGAAGCGGCGAAAACCGCTTCATCGCTTTAGACCGATCTATTGATCAAATTCGTTTCACACAATATGTGCGACCCGATCAATAGCGGCCATCGCGGCACCCCGGCCCCGAGAAGAAACGTAAAGTTGGCGCCCGGCGCGCCGAAGAACAGAGGGGAGCGGTGGGCGGCCAGTGAGCGAACCGAGCAAGAAGACCAAGGGCGATCTCAAGGCCCTGGTAGATCCCAGGTTGGTCAGCGCACTCTCGCACCCGCTGCGCGTGCACGTCATCGACGCGCTGGGCGAAGCGGCCGCCAGTCCGAGCGACCTCGCCCGTGATGTCGGGCTCAGCGTCAACTACGTCGCATACCACGTCAAAGAGCTGGAGAAGCTCGGTTACATCGAGCTGGTCAAGACCGAGCCGCGGCGCGGCACGGTCGAGCACTACTACCGGTTGAAACGTCGCTTCCTCCTCGACGACAGCGAGTGGGAGCGCTTGCCGAAAGGGATTAGGCGAAGTTTCAGCGCCGATCTCTTCCGGCTCGTTATCGCTGACGTCAAGGAAGCGCTGGCCGAGGGCACTTTCGACGCGCGGAGCGGACATCTCAGCCGCACGAGGCTCCACGTCGACGAGCAAGGCTGGGATGAGCTCACCACGATTCTCGAAGAGACGATGAATCGGGTGATCGCGCTCCAGACCGAGTGCGCCGAGCGCCTCGAGGCGAGCGGCGACCAGCCGATCCCAACGGCTGTCTCGATCGCGGGCTTCGAGACGCCACCTAGGTCCGGCCCGGGCTCGGATCAGCCTTCCGGCGCGTAGTCGCCGGCTCCCGGCTCGATAAACCCGATGTGACCAAATCGGGTACTTAAAGGGTCTTATATAGAAACGACCCTTTGGTGGGCGTCGGTTTAGATCGGGGAGGGCACGATGGATCGCAAGGCCAAGCTGAAGAAAATGGGCAGGCGGACCACGATCGACGAGAGCAAGCTGAAGCGGTTCATGGACCCGAGGCTGGTCTTTGCTCTCTCCCACACGGTGCGGGCCCACGTCCTGGTCGTGCTCAACGAAAAAGTCTCGAGCCCGAGCGCGGTGGGAAGGGAAATCGGCGTTTCAGCGGCGTACATCAACTACCACTTCGAGGAGCTCGAGCGGGAAGGTCTGATCGAGCTGGTCAGGGTCGAGCCGCGCCGCGGCGCCAAGGAGCACTTCTACCGGGCGAGGAAGACCCTTGTCTTCGACGATCGGGCCTGGGACAGCTTGCCGGAGACCTTCAAGTCGGGGATAACCGGGGGCACCCTCCGGAACATCTATGACGAGGTCGCGGTGGCGCTGGAGGCTGGCACCTTCACCGCCCGCAGCGAGGTTCACCTGAGCATGGTCTCGATGCCGCTCGACGCCAAGGGCTTCGCCGACGTCGGCGCTCTCCTGGGCGAGACCCTGGAGAAAGTGAAAACGATCAAAGCGGAAAGCGCCGAGCGCTTGGCGGCGAGCGGCGAGGAGGCGATTCCCACCACCGTTGCGTTGATCGGCTTCGAGACCGCGACGGGCTCTGCGCCCAGCGGAGGCGGACCGGCCGCTAAGAACCAGCCGTGAGCTGACGGGCCCGGGCGAAGACGGCGTCGAGCATCGGTGCGGTGAGGCGGCCGGTGAAGGTGTTCTGCTGGCTCGGGTGGTAGCAGCCGAGCAGCGTCCAGCGTCCCACCGCCGCCTCGGCGCCATGGCCGAAGCGTGGCCGCGGCCGCGGGATCTCGCCACCGAGCCCGCGGACAGCCCGCAGCGCTCCGTCCCAGGCGAAGCCTCCGAGGGCGACGATCACCTCGCTGCGGTCGAGCAGCTCCAGCTCCCGCTCCAGGTAGGGGAGGCAGTTGTCGCGCTCGGCCGGGCTCGGGCGGTTGGCCGGCGGTGCGCAGCGGACCACGGCGGTCAGGTAGGCGTTGCGCAGGCGCAGCGCGTCGCCGCGCCGCTCGGACTCGGGCCGGTTCGCGTAGCCGGCGCGGTGCAGCGCCGCGTAGAGCCACTCGCCCGAGCGGTCGCCGGTGAACATCCGCCCGGTGCGGTTGGCCCCGTGCGCCGCGGGCGCCAGGCCGACGATCGCCACCCTCGCGGCGGGATCGCCGAAGCCGTTGAGCGGCCGTGCCCAGTAGTCCTCGCCGCGGTAGCGGCGCGGCGGGTCGGCGGCGCGCGCCTCCCGCCACTCGACCAGGCGCGGGCAGCGCCGGCAGGCGTGTATCTCGGCTGCGAGCTCCTCCAGCGGAACATGGCCGGTACGCGTGACCTCGCTCACCCGTTAACTGAATCATGGCTGCGCCAGGAGGGCAGGCGGGGCCCGGTTCCCCCGCCGGGAGACCCGGACCCCGCCTGCACCTAAGTCCTAGCGATTCTTCGTCGTGGAAAGCAACGGGACAACGTTTCCTGTAGCAGTGATCTTCACCCTGCCTCACCCCCCTTCGAAATGTCAGCTCTTTCGGACGGGGGGTCGCGACCTCCGTACGGTGACTTAGACCCTTTGATTGCTCAAATTAGTTCCACTAATAGGAAAATTAGGTCAAAAAGTCGCGAATTCCTCGATTGGGTTTGCAAAGCAGCGTGTTTGACCAATACGATGCAGTGATTAATCAGCGTGCGGCGAAAGTGGTGCGAAGCCCGCGCAAACGATCGGAGGAACCCGCTGTGCCCCCCAAGACGACCACCAAGAAGAGCAAGGCCAAAGGCAAGACCAAGACCGGCGTCGACCAGCGCCTGGTCAAGGCGCTTGCCCATCCGCTGCGCGTCGAGATCCTCACCATCCTCAACGAACGGCTGGCGAGCCCGAACGAACTTTCCAAGGAGCTCGACGAGGGCCTGAGCCAGGTCAGCTACCACGTCAAAGTCCTCAAGGACTACGAGTGCATCGAACTGGTCAAAACCGAGCCGCGGCGCGGCGCCGTCGAGCACTACTACCGCGCTACCGCAAGGTCTTTTCTGGACGACAGCGACTGGGCGACGCTGCCTGCCTCGGTCAAGCCGGGCGTGAGCGCTACCTCCATCAAGATGCTGATGGAGAACGTCGTCGAGGCACTCCAGGGAGGGACCTTCGACGCTCGCGACGACCGCCACATCAGCTGGACTCCCGGTGTCGTCGACCAGCAAGGCTGGGACGAAACGGTCGATCTGATCAACGAGACGCTCGCCCAGGCGATCGAGATCCAGGCCAACAGCACTTCGCGCCTTGCCAAGTCCGGCGAGGAGGGGGTTCCCACCACGGTCGTGCTGATGCACTACGAAGAGACCGGCGAAGCCAGTTCGAAGGCCGCTCGGAGGGCCAAGAACGCCAAGGCTGCGAAGAAGTCGTAACGATCCTGGGGGCTTGGCGGGTCTAGCTGAATAGGCTTCGCGCCCATGAAGGGCGCGAAGCAGGTGCAGCACTCCCGCATTGGGCGACGGCGCGGCGCAGTCCGCGTCGTCGCCCTTTTCATCGTCGCTGTCCTGGCGGCCTTCGCCGCCGGCTGCGGCAATGAGGAGAGGGCGAGCGACGATGAGAAGGCCGCCGACGTCGAGATCCTCAACGCGGCGCTGGCCCGGGAGCTGACCGTCGCCTCGGCTTACGCCCGGGGCGAGCACCTGCTGCGCGGGCCCTATCGGGCGGTGGGGCGCGAGTTCCGCGCTCAGGCTCAGGAGCACGTCGACGCGATGACCAAGGCGGTGCGGGGCTTGGGTGGCAAGACCGACGCCGAACAGGAAGAGCTCGACTTCGCCGGCGTCACCGATCAGGCCGACTTCCTCGCCCTCGCCTACGGGCTCGAGAACGCGGCACTCGCCGCCTACCTGGAGGCGGCGCCACGCCTGGCGACCGAGGCGCCGCGCACGCTCGCCGCGTCGATCGGCGCCAGCCATGCCCAGCACCTGGTCGTCCTGCGGCAGGGTCTCGGGGCGAGCCCGGCAGAGGCTGCGTCCGAGGCCTTCGAGCCCGGCGATCTGCCACCGCCCACGCAGCCGGCTCCGCCCGCCGAGTAGGCGATGATCCCCGCAAAGGCGGCAGACTGAGGGACCGGTGTTCCCGCTCAACCTGCCCAACGTCCTGACGATGCTGCGGATCCTCGCGGTGCCGGTCGTCGTCGTCGCACTGCTGGGAGAGACGCCGAATGGCGACACCCTCGCCGCTGCCGTCTTCGCCCTGGCGGCGCTGACCGACGGCCTCGACGGCTACTTCGCCCGCTCGCGCGATGCCGTCACCACCTTCGGCAAGCTGATGGACCCGATCGCCGACAAGCTGCTGGTCGCCGCGGCGCTGGTCTCGCTGGTCTCGCTCGACCGGCTTGCAGCCTGGGTGGCGATGGTGATCATCGCCCGCGAGTTCGCGGTCACGCTGATGCGCGCGGTGGCGGTCGAGCGCGGCATCGTGATCTCCGCCAGCTGGCTGGGCAAGGTGAAGACGGTCCTGCAGATCGCCGCCGTCTTCGCCCTGATCGCCGCCAATCCCTCCCCGGCCTGGGTCGACGCTCTCGTCTACCTGGCGGTCGCCGCCACCGTGATCAGCGGCGCCGACTACTTCTTCGGCCTGCGCAAACGGCTCAAGGCGCCGGCGCCTCGAGCCACTCCCTGACCGTCGTGTGGTGCAGCTGGTGCTCGCCGCTGTCGAGCTCGCGGCGCAGGTCCTCGAGCGTGCCGTAGCGCTCCGCCACCACGTTGTGGCGGTGGATCGTCTCCAGGTTCTCCTGGCGGGCCATGACGAAGGCCTCGCCCGACAGCTCTGAGTAACCCTCGACGACGCGCCGCACCATCTCCCGCACGCAGTCCTCGACGAAGCGGGGCTGGGCATGCGCCTTGGCGACCACGGCGAGCTCGTCGGGACGCTTCATCAGCTCGTAGATCTCCGAGCTCATCGAGCCCTCGACGATGCGGAGCAGCTCGGGCGCGTCGATCCATGCCTCGCCGCCCTCGGGGCAGCCGACGTAGAGAGTGCCGATGCCGCGCTGGTTGTGGGTGGCGACCGGGACGGCCTCCAGCGCGCGCTCGATCTGATCGGGATCGAAGCCGGCCTCCGCCAGTCGCTCGCGTCCCAGCTCGGCGACCATCTCCTGCGCGCAGGGGCAGGCGGTCATGCCCTGGGCCTGGACCCCGGTCAGGGTTCGGGTGCCTCGCTCCGAGGCGACCGCGGTGCCGAGCAGGACGTAGATCTCCTGCGTCGCCTGGCCGCTCACCGGGGTGGTCGCGATCTCGGGATAGCGGGCGGTGACCGAGACCTCCGCCCGCCGCCCGTCCTGGCGCTCGCGAACCCGCTGGGCGATGTGGGCGGCGAGGACCTCGGCGCGGAAGGCCTCGCCGAGCACGACCTCGTCGATCGCCTCGCCGACGATCTCCTCGAAGCGGGACATGTGGACGCCGGCCTGGCGCGGCTCGAGGTCGACGAAGCACTCGAAGTCGGCGTGGTAGAGGTTCTCGGTCCCGTCGGCCTTGACCCGGATCACCTTCTCGACGCCGGTGACGCCGACCCGCGAGAGGCTGACCTGGGTGGCGGGGACCCGGGCCTGCACGTCGGGGGCGCTCAGCGGGGGAGTTGTCGCGTTCGTGGCCACGGCCCTGAAGGGTAGGCGAGCAGCGCCGTCGGCCGGGTGCTGCTCAGCTCTCAGCATGCCTATACTTCGTCGCGGTCGGAGCATTGGGGCCCGACCCCCCGGCCAGGGGAGAGGTTGCACCGGAGGCAGTCAGATCGAACCTTTGGGGACGGTCCCGCAGGGACTGGATCAGGATTCGGGAGAGTCGCCACTCCTCTTGGAGTCGGATGAGCTCCGCAGCCTGATCGCGCTGGGCCGTGAACGGGGCTACCTCACCTTCGAGCAGATCTCCAGCACGCTGGAGGAGGTCGATGTGACCAAGGAGCAGGTCGCCGGCCTCCACGCCCATCTGGTCGAGAGCGGCGTCGAAGTGGTCGCCGAGAACGGCGCCGGTGCCGGGAAGGGACAGCGCGTCCCGGCGACCAACGGTCGGGTCAAGAAAGAGGAGCTCGACCTCACGGTCGAACCGAGCCTCGACTCGCTGCGCCTCTACCTGCGCTCGATCGGCCAGGTCGAGCTGCTGACAGCGGCTGAAGAGGTCGAGCTGGCGAAACGGATCGAGCGCGGCGACATGCTGGCCAAGCGGCAGATGGTCGAAGCCAACCTGCGGCTGGTCGTCTCGATCGCCAAGGGTTACCTCGGCCGCGGCCTCGGTTTCCTCGACCTGATCCAGGAGGGCTCGCTGGGCCTGATCCGCGCGGTCGAGAAGTTCGACTACCGGCGCGGCTACAAGTTCTCCACCTATGCCACCTGGTGGATCCGCCAGGCGGTGACGAGGGCGATCGCCGACAAGGCGCGGACGATCCGCATCCCGGTTCACATGGTCGAGAAGTTGAACCGGGTCGCCCACGTCGAACGCCAGCTCGTACAGCGGCTCGGCCGCGAGCCCGAGCCGGCCGAGATCGCCGCCGAGCTGCAGTGGCCGCTGGAGGACGTGCGGGAGATGCTGCGCTTCGCCCAGACGCCGGTCTCCCTGGAGAAGCCTGTCGGCGACGAGGACGACTCCGAGCTCGGCGACTTCGTCGCCGACGACGCCAGCACCGAGCCGTTCGAGGAAGCGAGCGAGCACCTGCAGCGCGAGGGCGTCCGCCGCGCACTCGACTCGCTGCCCGAACGCGAGCGCCAGGTGATCGAGCTGCGCTACGGCCTCTCCGGCTTCGAGCCGTTGACGCTAGAGGAGGTCGGCAACACCTTCGGCGTCACCCGCGAGCGCATCCGCCAGATCGAGAGCAGCACGCTGAAGAAGCTGCAGTGCATGCCCGAGGCGCAGATGCTGCGCGAGGCGAGCTGAGCGGCGCGAGTCAGCGCGGCTCGAGCACGAAGACCAGCGCTTTGCGGTCGAGCTTCTCCTGGTAGTCGTCAAAGCCCGTGTACTGCTCGTTGTGCTTGCGCCAGAGATCTGTGCGCTCCTCGCCCTCGGCGATCCGGGCTCGCGCCGGGTAGCGACGGCGGCCGACCTCGACTTCGGCCTTGGGGTTCGCCTTCAGGTTCAGAGACCAGGCGGGGACACGAGCGTTGCCGGCGTTGGTGTTGATGACGACGACGTTCTCGCCGTCTCGCAGGTAGACGATCGGCGCTGTGCGCTCCTGTCCGGACTTGCGCCCCGTCGTGGTGAGGAGAAGGACGGGGGCGCGGTTCACCCTCCCGCCGATGCGCCCTCCGGTCGCCCGGTAGAGAGGCACGTTGAGCTTCCCGGTCCAGCGCAGCCCCCTCGCTCCCAGCGAGTTCGATATGCGCGCCACTGTGCGATCGCTCGGCACGACGCGAGTATGCCACCGCTTCCAACTAGAATCGGTCCTCATCCTCCCGGGGGAGTGTCCGAGCGGTTAAAGGAGATGCGCTGTAAACGCATTGGCTATGCCTACGCAGGTTCGAATCCTGCCTCCCCCATTTAGCTTGCGACGTGTACGGAGGACGGTTGCGAATCCACCTCAAATTTCGCGTACTTTGGGCCCCCGAGAAGCAATGCTGACTGTCCTCCCACCTCGCTTGAAGGAATGAACCAGGCACGACCATCAGAGACGAGGACGAAGAGGTAGTCGTAGCGCTGTGCAGTGAGCTTCTTCACGATGCCGTTCCAGCTCTGGTTCCCGCCACGGGTGCAAATCGCGACCTGCCATCTTTCGCGTCGTGCCACGGTCGAAGTCTTCACTTGAACTCGCAGGAGGGAGCCATCCCGCTCCGCAACCAAGTCGCAATCTGGGCTGTGGCCGAATGGAATCCAAACGCCATATCCAGCCTGGATCAGCCAACTTGCTGCGACCGCCTCTCCGATGGCTCCTTGCTGCCTAGGGTTGGATTGCCGGAGGGCTAGCACGAACACATGTTCGCATCTGCATCAGACAGAAAGCTTCGGCACCTAACCTACGCGATGATTTGCGGATGAAGCCGGGTGAACTCGACGGCCGCGTGGTCGCTATTGCTGGGGTCGCCGGCGGGCTCGGGCCGGTCGTCGCTGCGCGGCTGGCGGAGGCCGGCGCCACCGTGGCCGGCACTGACGTGTCTCGGGAGCGGGTCGAGGAGATTGGGGCCAGGCTCGACCTGCCGCCCGAGCGCTGGGACGGGCGGGCCGTCGACCTGCTCGACGAGGAGGCGACGCGGGGCTGGTGCGCGGCTCTGCTCGAGCGCTTCGGCCGGGTCGACGCGCTGCTGCACCTGGTCGGCGGCTGGCGCGGCGGGCAGCCGCTGCACGAGGAGCCGCTCTCGGACTGGGAGCTGCTGCACGACCTTTTGATCCGGACCGTCCAGCACACCACGCGCGCATTCCACGACGCGCTGATCGCCGGCGAGCGCGGTCGCTTCGTCATCGTCTCCGCCAAGCAGGCGCAGAACCCCTCCAACTCCAATGCCGCCTACGCCGCCGCCAAGGCCGCCGCCGAGGCTTGGACCCTGGCCCTCGCCGGCGGTTTCGAAGGCACGGCCGCGACTGCCAACGTCATCGTCGTCGACGCGATCCTCACCCCGCAGATGCGCGAGGAGAACCCGGACGAGGAGTTCCCTACCTTCACTCCCGCGGAGCACATCGCCGAGGCGATCGCATTTCTCTGCTCGGACGCCGCCGCGAAGATGAATGGCCAGCGTCTCACCCTCGCGCCGCGCGGCTGAGACGACATTTCCGGCTTACGATGCGGGGATGAGCAAAGCGGCCAAAGGCGAGATGACGATCCGCGAGTTGGCGGAGCGGACCGGGATGACGGTGCGAAACATCCGCGCCCACCAGACCCGTGGCCTGCTGCCGCCACCTGTGGTCCGCGGCCGCACCGGCTACTACAACGAGGAGCACGCGGCGCGGATCGCGCTGACCCGGGAGATGCAGGCCGACGGCCTCAACCTGGAGGCGATCCGCCGGGTGCTGGAAAGCGGCGACGGCGGCTCGGCGACCGAGATCTTCGACTTCACCCGCGCCCTGCGCGCCCCCTTCGAGGACGAGGCGCCGGAGATAGTCGAGGCCGACGAGCTGGCCAACGTGTGGGGGGCGGAGGGCGCGCTCGATCCGCAGCTGATGCGCCGCGCCGAAAAGCTCGGCATCCTGCGCGCCCTCCCCGACGGCCGGGTCGAGGTGATCAGCCCGCGGCTGCAGCGCGCCGCGGTGGCGCTCGCCGAGCTCGGCGTCGGCCCTGAGGGCGCCCTCGCCACGGCCGAGAAACTGCGCCGCCACGCCGACGGCGTCGCCCGCGCCTTCGTCGAGCTCTTCGTCAAGGAGGTATGGGAGCCGTTCGACCGCGCCGGCCGCCCCGAAGGCGACTGGCCCAAGGTGCGCGAGTCGCTCGACCGCATGCGCCCACTTGCCTCCGACGCCCTCCTCGCCGTCTTCCAGATCGCGATGGGCGAGGCAGTCGAGAAGGCCAGCGAGCGCACCCTGCGCCTGGCGGCCCGCAAGCGCCCTAGGCGCACGAAGACCAAATAACGCCTCCGTACCAAGGGCTTTTCCTGCACTAAAGGGATTTCTCGCTACGCAGGCGCCGATCTCGCCTGCTTAGAAACATTCTCTTTTCCTTGACAGTCCCGAACCACTGCTGTTTCAATCAGGCGTAGTTCATGTACGAAGCAGTTCAGTCCGCCCAGGGAAGCGGGCGAGCAGCACCAGGGACTCAGGACAACCGAGCCTCGCGGGAGTGCCGCAGCAGGGAAGCGGCCGGCAGAGGGGCTCACGGGACAAGGAGAGAGATTCGATGTTCTCGACGCTACGCAACCGCTTCGGCATCCCGGGAGTCATCTCGGTGATCGCCCTCGTCCTCGCCCTGGTCGGCGGAGCATTCGCGGCCAACGACCTCGGCGGCTCGGGCAAGGGCGCAACTGCCTCTGCCAAAAAAGCCACCAAAGGCCCTCGCGGCCCGAGGGGACCGAAAGGTGCGACTGGTTCAGTTGGGCCTGCCGGTCCAGCCGGGCCCGCTGGCGCGAAGGGCGACACGGGGGCAGCTGGAGCCAACGGCGCCACTGGCAGCGAAGGGGCTGACGGCGAGGACGGCCTCAGCGTGACCAACACAGAAGTCCCCGTCGGTGGAACTGACTGCGACGAACGCGGCGGCGCCGAATTCAAAGTTGGCAATGGCACGTCGACTTTCGCCTGCAATGGCGAAGGGGGCAAAGACGGCGAGCCTTGGACTCTGGGGGGTACCCTCCCCAAAGGGGCCACTGAGAAGGGAACGTGGGTAGTTGAAATCGGAGGCGAAGGCGGCGTAGGCCGGGCATCCGCCTCCTTTACGATCCCCCTAATTTCGGGCATTCCTGCCGAGAATACCCATGTCGTTGGTGAAGGCATCACTGCCCCGCCCGAGTGCGATGACGGTGTCGGAAACGCACCCAGTCCTGAAAATCCCGAGGCGGCCCCTGGTCATTTCTGCGCTTTCGTTGCTGGATTTGAAGTCGGAGGAGATGTCATCGAAGTAAGCAACCCTGCGACCTTCTTGGGGGGCACGGGATTGACCGGAGCGATTTTGATCGCGAGTGGCACGGAAAATGAGGCTGGGTTTGGAACGTGGGCCGTGACGGCGCCAACCAGCTGATCACAGTCCCACCAATGAAGACTCAAGGCCAGCCCAGACTGTCAAGCACTGGCATTACCAACAGCCAAGGAGAAGCCATGCGAGATGCTGGAAGATCGACCTGCTACGGCATCCGCATGAGCTTCCTTTTTATCATCTCAGCCCTCCTCCTCTCTACTGCGTTGACCGCTTCTGCTGGGGCCGCTGGGCCGCCGGTGCTCTGGGAGAAGGGTCACAATTGTGGCGATGATGGAAAATTGGCCAACGGTGAATGTGGTGAGGCTGACGAAACTCAAGCCCCACGGGGCGTTGCCACCGATTCGACAGACGGTGATCTCTACGTTTCTGATAGCGCCAACCGCCGTGTCCAGCAATACACTGCCTGGGGACAATTGTTGAGAATTTGGGGTTGGGACGTGGTCAAAAGCGGGCCTGGCGACGATACTTCCATTCCCGAGGACCAGTTTGAGATTTGCGTCCCCTCCAACGGGGACATCTGCAAGGCGGGGACCAGCGGGGAAGGCACAGGACAGTTTGGTTACTGTTGTGGCCCTCAGGGCATTGCAACCGATGCCAGTGGCAATGTCTATGTCGTTGACCATGGAAACCTCCGTGTGCAGAAGTTTGATTCCAACGGAAATTTCTTGCTGACGTTTGGCGGTGATGTCAACAAAACTAAGAGTGAGGAAACCGCTACAGAAGCTGAAAGAAACCTGTGCCCAATCGACCCCGGGGATGTTTGCCAGAGGGGGGTGGGAGGCACCGGCGCCGGCCAGTTCGGTTCATGGGCGATTGGCAGCTTTATTGCGGTTGGAGGGCTGCCTGAGACGGTCTACGTCGGTGATCGTGAACGAATTCAGAGATTCGGCGCCGATGGCAAATACCTTGGCGACCTGCCCGATCCCGAAGAACTGATCAAAGGGAAGACGGTGATGTCACTAGCGGCCGATTCCTCCGGCAACCTGTTCGTTGCCTTTCTGGGCTCTGGTTCCCTGGTCGGTGGAGTACCCGCGCCCGCCGCGGATGTCCTGAAGCTCAGCCCGGGTGGAGTCAAAACGTGTGCAATGAAAGTCGCGAAACCGACGGCGCTTGCCGCTGACAGCAGCGGCAAGATCTACGTGGTCGACGGGGTTAAGGAAATCGGAGGGGTGGAACTCCAGATACGCAAGTTCAATGGCGACTGTAGCGAAGTCAAAGACAGTGAGTTCCCTTTCTCCGGCGAACTCGACGCTTCGACCGGAGTTGCAACCAGCTCTCCCCCTACCTGTGGGCTCGACAGTCCGGACCTCTTTGTAAATAACGTCGTCCCGCCCGAAAAAAACTTCATCCGTGCCTATGGCTCGCCGCCTGATCCTTCGATCTGTCCACCGCCGACGGTCCCACCGACGATCAGCAACCAGCACGCTCTCTCCGTCGACACTGACGGCGCCACACTGCGGGCGAAGATCAACCCTCACTTCTGGCCCGACACCACCTATTACCTGCAGTACGGCACCGGCAAATGCTCGGAGGGTGGCTGCAACCAGACGGCGCTTTTTCCCGGCTCTGAGCTGACCAACGCTGTGCTTGATGCTGATATCGCCACAGTCGGCGTTCTGCTCACCGGCCTCGAACCAGATACCACCTATCACTACCGCTTCGTAGCTGAAAGCAGTGGCGGCGGTCCGGTCTTTGGCGAAGGAGAAGGTCAGGAGGAACGAAGCTTTCACACTTTCCCCTTGCCTGATCCTCCTAGTTCAGATCCATGCCCCAACGCTACTTTCCGCACCGGCGCCTCTGTTCGCCTGCCCGACTGCCGTGCTTACGAGATGGTCTCCCCGCTCGACAAGAACAACGCCGATGTCACCGACGCGTCTGAAGCCCACGCGATGGCGTCCGTCGGGGGTGGCGCGTTCACCTACTCGATGCTGGCAACTGCCTACGCTGAACCAGAAGGCGCGCCCTTGATCGGCCAGTACCTCTCCAAGCGCGATCCCGAAGCAGGATGGTCCACCCGCTCGATCGCGCCACCGCGCACCGCGCCCCCTCTCTACAACACCGGTGACATCCTCTTTGAAAGAGGCCAATACAAGATCTTCAGCGAAGATCTCTGCAGTGGCTGGCTGGTGCAGGACTCGGACGTGGCGCTCGCGCCCAAAGCGCCGGTGGGGGTTCCCAATGCATACCGGCGCGACCTTTGCGGGGGAGCGGGCTATGAACTGCTGACCACCATCGCTCCGCCGGGCTACAGCCTTGAATCCGAACCGAGCGCGAGCAACTATTACCTCGGCATACAAGGCACCTCTGCCGACGGCAGCGTCTCCTTCTTCCGCGCCCCCGCCAAACTGACCGGCAACGCGGCCGGAAAAGGCATCTATCAGGTCTACGTCGCCTTCGAAGGCAAATTGCGCTTGGTCAGCATCCTGCCCAATGGCAACGCGTCCACCCTTCACTCCTCGCTAGGGACGAGCCAATCTCTTACTAGCTTCAGGGATGACAGCGTCTATCACGCAGTCTCAGCCGATGGATCGCGTGTCTTTTGGTCCACAGCCCCCGGCGTCAGCGGTGTTGGCAAACTCTTCGTTCGGGTCCACCCGACCCAGGCACCGAGCAAACTCATAGGCGAAGAGTGCACTGAAGCGGCTAAAGCCTGCACGCTGCCGGTCTCCATTGGGGACGCTTTGTTTCATGCCGCAGCCACCGACGGCTCGGTAGCGCTCTACTCCCTTGCCGACAGCCTCTTCGAATACGACGTGGGTAAGGCGATCGCCAAAGAAGCGGGAGTGCGGACGCTGATCTCCAAAAAAGTCACAGGCGTGGTAGGCGCCAGCAACGACGCGACTCGCGTCTACTTCGTCTCCCGCGAAGATCTCGCTGGCGCCGCTGAGGGGGGCAAAGAGAACCTATACCTGCATGAGCGCGGAGAGGGCTTCACCTTCATCGCGACGCTTTCCTCCGCTGACACCTCCCTCTACAGCAAAGCGCCCTATGCCCGTGATTCCCGCGTCTCACCGGACGGTCTGCACCTAGCTTTCACTTCCACAGCTTCGCTGACGGGGTATGACAACGCCGATGTTAAAAGCGGCGAGCCCGACGCCGAGGTCTTCGTCTATGACGCGACGGCAAGCGAAGGCTCAGGCGAGCTCCTCTGCGCCTCCTGTAACCCCAGTGGCGCCCGCCCCTCTGGGCGAAAAACACCAGGCCAATTCGGTATCTGGGTCGCTTCTTCGCTTCCCGGCTGGATCTCCCAGACTCATCCCGGGCGCGTCCTCTCCCCTGACGGAGGCAGGCTCTTCTTCGAAAGCTCCGATGCGCTGGTTCCGCGCGACACCAACGGTAGGACCGACGTCTATGAGTGGGAGGAGCCAGGGAAGGGCTCATGTACCGAAGCCGACTCCTCCTTCGCTCCCTCCAACGGCGGTTGCCTCAGCCTGATCTCGTCGGGGGAAAGCTCCAAAGACTCGGAGCTGATCGATGCATCGGCCGATGGCAATGATGTCTTCTTCGCTACCTCGAGCAGCCTCTTGGTGCAGGACTACGGCCTGCGCGATGTCTACGACGCTCGAGTGAACGGTGGATTCCCACCGCCACCACCGGCGCCACCCGCTTGTGAAGGGGAAGCCTGCCAGGGCACGCCATCCCCACCCAACGACCCGACCCCATCCTCCTCTGTCTTTCAGGGCGCTGGCAACGTGGTCGAAGGCCGTCCCGGCCGCTGTGCCAAAGGCAAGGTCCGCCGCCGGGGGCGCTGTGTGGCAAAGAAACAGCGCAGAAGAGCGAAGCACCCAAAGCAGCAAGCCAACGACAAGCGGAGGGCGGGACGATGAGCAAGCGATCGGGGCATCTCCTTCTTGCGATCACACTTGCCTTCCTCGCCATGACCGCCACCCCGGCGAGTGCCGCCTTCGGACTCAAAGAGGTCGACGTCACCTTCACCAATGAGGATGGCTCTACCGCCACCCAAGCTGGCTCGCATCCCTTCGCGATGACCACCAGCCTTTCCTTCAACACTGCCCTTGATCCAATCCGCGGCTATGAGATCCCCGATGGGCAGGTGAGGAACCTGGCGGTCCTCCAAGGCCCGGGCTTGATCGGGGAGCCAAAAGCGACTCCGCGCTGCGCCAATATCGACTTCCTCAACCCGGGCGGCCCTTTGTGCGCGGACAGCACCGCGATCGGCGTTGCCGACGTGGAAGTCCTCGAGCCAGGCACCGTCGAACACGTCCCCGTCTACAACATCGAGCCGCCGCCCGGCGTGGCGCAGAAGATCGGCTTCTCGGTGATCTCGGTGCCGGTGACGATCGACCTCGGCGTCAGCGAATCGCCTCCTTACAACGTCCTCGCCTCGCTGCGGAACATCCCCCAGGCCGTCTCCTTCTACGGCTCCGAGGTGACACTCTGGGGCAACCCCGCTGACCCGGTCCACGATGCCGAGCGGGGAAGCTGCGCGCGCAGCAATGGCAGCTGCCCCGCGAGTGTTGCGACTAGGCCATACCTGACCCTTCCTCGCGCCTGTGAGGGTCCTCTCTCGACCACCTTCAAAGCTGCCTCCTGGCGGCAACCTGCCGATCTCTCCGAAGCAAGCGCCCTCACACATGACGACGTCGGCAATCCCCTCGGCATGACCGGTTGCTCCAAACTCGGCTTCAGCCCCTCGATCACCGCCCAGCCGACCAGCAAGGCGGCCCAATCGCCCTCCGGTCTCGACTTCTCCCTCGACGTAGCTGACGAGGGAATCACCAATCCGACGGGTCTAGCCCAATCAGACATCAAAGAAACTGTGGTCACCCTGCCGGAGGGTTTCACCACCAATCCCTCGATCGCCGAAGGGCTGGAGGTCTGCACGGAAGCCCAGCTGGCCAAAGAGACGGCCAAATCGCCCCTGGGAACAGGCTGCCCCAGCGCTTCCAAGATCGGCACGGTAGAAGTCGAGACCCCGCTGCTTGACGAACAGGTCAACGGCTCCCTCTTCATCGCCAAGCCCTACGAGAACCCCTTCGACTCGCTCCTCGCCCTCTACATCGTGATCAAGAACGCCAATCTCGGCATCGTCGTCAAGCAGCCGCTCGAGGTGATCCCCGACCCCGTCACTGGCCAGCTGACGACTGTGGCAGAGGACCTGCCCCAGCTGCCCTTCAGCCACTTCAGGTTGCATTTCCGCGAGGGAGCCAGGTCTCCGTTGGCGACGCCGCCCGCCTGCGGAAAGTACGACGTCGAGGCCGAGCTGGTCCCCTGGTCTGGGGGGGCGCCGGTGACCACCACCTCGACCTTCGAGGTGATCACCGGCCCAGGCGAAGGACCCTGCCCCCCGGGAGGCTTGCCTCCCTTCAAGCCAGGGCTCCTCGCCGGCACGATCAACAACCGAGCTGGCAGCTACTCCCCCTTCAACCTGCGCCTGTCCAGGTCAGATGGAGAACAGGAGTTCACCCGCTTCTCGATCAAGCTGCCCCCGGGGATCACCGGCAAGCTGGCCGGCATCCCTTACTGTCCAGACGCGGCAATCGAGGCGGCCAAGCAGAGGACGGGGACCGAAGAGGAAGCCTCTCCCTCCTGTCCCGCTGCCTCTGAGGTCGGAAGGACCCTGGCCGGCGCCGGTGTCGGCCCGAGCCCCGCATACGCCCCCGGCAAGATCTACCTCGCGGGTCCCTTCAACGGCTCCCCCCTGAGCATCGCCGCGATCACCGCCGCCAAGGTCGGCCCCTTCGACCTCGGGACCGTGGTCGTCCGCCAAGCGCTGAAGATCGACCGCAACACCGCCGAAGTCTTCATCGACGCCACGGGCTCTGACCCAATCCCCCACATCATCGACGGGATCGTCGTCCACGCACGTGACATTCGCGCCTACGTCGATAAGCCGGAATTCATGCTCAACCCGACCAGCTGCGAACGCACCTCGACCGCCAGCACCCTGCTCGGCTCGGGACTCGACTTCGCCTCAGAGGCGGACAACAACCCAGTCGTCGTCTCGACCCCCTTCCAAGCCGCCGACTGCGCCTCTCTGCCCTTTGACCCCAAGCTCGGCTTCCGCCTGATCGGCGGCACCAAGCGAGGCGCCCACCCCAAGCTCCGAGCGGTGCTGCGGATGGCCCCCGGCCAGGCCAATATCTCCCGGGCCAGGGTCACCCTGCCCCGCTCGGCCTTCCTCGACCAGAGCCACATAAGGACGGTCTGCACCAGGGTCCAGTACGCGGCAAAGCAGTGTCCGCCGGCCTCGATCTACGGCTACGCCAAAGCGACCACGCCGCTCTTCGAGACTCCGGTGGAAGGGCCGATCTACCTCAGATCCTCCTCCAACAAGCTCCCTGATCTGGTCGCCGCCCTTAAAAACGGCCAGATCGAGTTCGACCTCGTCGGCCGCATTGACTCGCTGAAAGGCCGGATCCGAAACACCTTCGACTTCGTCCCCGACGCCCCGGTCTCAGAAGCGGTCTTCACCTTCCAGGGCGCCGCCAAGGGCCTGATCACCAACTCGACCAACCTCTGCAAGGGCACCCACCGCGCGATCGCCGAGTTCGGCGCCCACAACGGGCGGCTCAAGAACTTCCGCCCGGTGGTCGGGGCCAAGTGCAAGGGCAAGGGCCGGAAAGCCAAGCGTCCAGCCCACTAGGTCCCCAGGGTCACAAACGTCACTAGGACAAACCAGTCAACCAGTCAGACCCGGTGCTTTCAGTGCCGGGAAGGAGGTAGAAGTGAAACGCATCAGACACCTGGGGCTCGCTGCCGTAATGGCACTGGCCTTCACAGTGCTCGTCGGGGTGGGCTCCGCTTCGGCTGCGGGGTTTGCGGCTGACGAATATCCGGCGACGATCATGACCAAAGAGACAGCAAGTACGACCATCCTCTTCGAGGCGAAGCAGGCGACCTGCTCGCTTAACTTTGGAGACGCCACGCTGAAAGGGCCGGGCGGCTCCATATCGCCAGTGAAAACATACGACTCCAGCTGCACGATGGGGCCGCTTGGCAGCGCGACTCTGGAAATGAAAGGTTGTACGTTTACTTTCCGCCCTGCGGCGCCTGGCACTGGAAAGCTGGACCTTGGCCCGGCCGGCTGTGGACCCGTTGTTCTCAATGGGGCGAGCTGCGACTGGCTGTTCAGCCCTGCCAGTGACCTTTCCGCTACTTATGGGAACGTCGAAAAAGAAGGTCACTCCACGGTTCAGGTGACGCCAGATGCTGACCTTCAGTACACCCCGAGTCCGAAAAATCTCACTTGTGGAACGACCGGTGGCACCGCCACGCTCTCCGGTATCTGGAGCCTCGTGGCCGTCAACAAAGGAGGGGCGTACACCGATCTCTTTGTCAAGTCGTTCGGTCCCTTCTTCAACAAAGGCCTCTTCGAGGCCGAAGCTTATCCTCTGGCTGTTTCCGGAGGTCAGGATGCCGCTGGCTTGCACGCACTGCACCTCGGGAACAGGACGATCGAATGCAGTAACATCGAGTTCAACGGGAACCTGACGGGAGCGACGACAGCGCTTGCAGTCGACGCCACCTACGCAGGATGCAAAACAAAACCCGTCCTAGGAATCTCGCAGTCCGTGAACATGAGGATGAACGGCTGCAGTTACGTATTCAACGGAGCCGGCACGCTCGATCTCGTTTGCGCCGAAGCGGGAGAAGCGATCGAAGTCGAACTCAGCAACGGCAGCAAAACAGTTTGCACGCATAGGATCGCGCCGCAGAAAGGGGTTGGGAGCGTCGGTTACTCCTCGGTCGGCGACGCAATCAAACCGGGGGTCCAAATCGCCTTGGCGCTTGAAGGGATCAAATCCACGGCCGACAAATCCGCCCTCATTTGCGGTCCCAGCGAAAGCACCAACGGGACGTACAGCGGCAGCACGACGTTGTACGAGCTAACCAGTTAGGAGTACCCGAGGTCTAGCGAAGATCGTGCGGTAGTAGGCATGGGGTTGTCTCAGCGAGGCAACCCCATGCCTTAAAGTTCCAGCGGGACCCGGCCAAGACGCTCCATGAGCTCTGGCTGCGGCGCAGTGGCGGCGAGGCCAATAGAGTCTGCGAGCAATGGAAGTCGGGAATCGGCCATGGCTGCTGCGGGGGGCGGTTATCGGGTTGGCGCTGGTCGTCGGCGTTGTCGCCTGGCTGGGGACGAAGGACGATGACGAGACGCCCGCTTCGACGACCGAAGCTGCAGAGGTCCGGATCGTCAGCGAAGAGGAGCTGGCCGGGCTGGGCGCCGACGCCGGCCAGGCCGTCTACTGGGCCGGACCGGTGGGGGGCACCGAACTCGAGGTGACGAATCTGGCCGAACAGGGTGGCGTCCAGATCCGCTACCTGGAAGAGGGAGCGGAGGCGGGATCAGGCGGCGCCGATGTGCTCACCGTGGGCAGCTACCCGCTGCCAGACCCGGCGGGTGCGATCGACGGACTCACCGCGGAACCGGGCGCGATAGTCCGCACCTCCGACGACGGCCGCCAGGTCGTGGCCAATGCCGAACGGCCGACCAGCGTCTACTTCGCCAGCCCCGATAACAGCGTTCAGGTAGAGGTCTACGACCCAGACCCGGCCCGCGCCCTGCGCCTCGCCCTCTCGTCGCAGGTGCGCCCGGCCGAGTGACGCTGGCACGGCGGTGAGCCGAGCGTGAGCCTGTTCGCTGCCTGGGTCCTCTTTCCGCTGGTCCTCGCCTTGCTCTGCGCCGGACTCGGCCTGCTCGTCGACCTGATCAGCGGTGGGCGGCTCCCCGGAGTGCTCGTCCTGCCGGTCGGCCTGGCGGCAATCGTCGTCATCGGCGGCTTCACCACGATCGCCGATGCGACCGCGCAGCTGACGGCGCCGCTCCTCCTCGTCCTGGCCGTGCTCGGTGCCGGCCTCTCCTGGTCCTGGCGCTTCGGTCGCCCCGATCCCTGGGCTGCCGCTGCCGCTCTCGGTGTCTTCCTCGTCTTCGGTGCGCCGGTGATCCTCTCCGGCGACCCGACCTTCGCCGGTTTCATCAAGCTCGATGACACCGCCACCTGGCTGGCCCTGGCTGACCAGACGATGGCCCATGGCCACGACCTCAGCAGCGTCGAACAGTCCACATATAGGGCGACGCTCGACTTCAACCTCGCCGACGGCTACCCGGTGGGCGCTTTCATCCCCTGGGGCGCTGCCCAGGAGTTCACCGGCGGCGACCTCGCCTGGGTCTTCCAGCCCTACCTCGCCTTCCTCGCGGCGATGCTCTCGCTCTGCATCTTCTCGTTGCTGGGCGGGGTGCTGGGGGACCGGCGCCTGAGGGCGCTCGTCGCCTTCGTCGCGGGGCAGCCGGCGCTCCTCGTCGGCTACGCCCTCTGGGGTGGAATCAAGGAGGTCGCTGTCGCTTTCCTGATCGCTCTCGCGGCGGCGCTGACGCCGCTCGTCCTGCGCGCATCCGACTTTCACCACACTGGGGTTGGGTCGAAGTCGGCTGCGCTCCGTGACGTCGCGCCGCTTGCAATTGCCGCCGGGGCCCTGGTCGGCGTCGCCAGCGTCGCCGGGCTGATCTGGCTCGGGCCGATGTTCGCGGCGCTCGCCGCGCTCGCCTGGACCCGGTTCGGCCTCCCCGTCGCGATCGGCCGCGCCGTGCCCTGCGTCGCCGGCGTCGCAGTCCTCGCCATCCCCGTGATCGTCACCGGCGGCCTGCTGCCGCCGACCTCGACCCCGCTCACCAACCAGGACGACGCCGCCAACCTCGGCGACGCGCTCAACCCGTTCCAGATTCTCGGCCTCTGGCCTGCGGGCGACTTCCGCGTCGCTCCCGATGCCGGCGTCGTCACCGCGATTCTGGTCGCCCTTGCCGTTCTCGCCGCCGCGGTCGGGGTCTGGGCGCTCTGGCGCCGCCGCCAGAGCGCGCCGCTGCTGTACGCGGCGGCGCTCGTCTCCTGTGCGGCGATCGCCTTTGCCGGCTCGCCATGGGTCGACGGCAAGGCCCTGGCCACGGCCGCCCCGGTGGCGTTGACGCTGACTCTGGTCGGCGCTGCCGCCTTCCTCCGCGCCGACCGGCCCACCGGCATCGCTCTGCTCGTTCTGCTCACCGGTGGCGTGCTGTGGTCGAACGCGCTCGCCTACGGCGGCGCCAGCCTCGCCCCCTACGACCAGCTGTCCGAGCTGGAGGAGATCGGCGAACGCTTCGCCGGCGAGGGCCCGGCGCTGATGACCGAGTACAACCCATACGGCGCTCGCCACTTCCTGCGCCAGCTCGACGCCGAGGGCGCTTCGGAGCTGCGCGTGCGCACGGTCGCTCTGACCGACGGGAGCACGGCCGAAAAGGGGGAAGCCCCCGACGTCGACGAGATCTCCCGCGACGCCCTGCTCGAATACCGCACCCTGGTCCTGCGCCGCTCCCCCGTACGTAGCCGGCCGCCCTCGCCGTACCGCCTGGTCTGGGCGGGAGAGCACTACGAGGCCTGGCAGCGCCCGATCCTGCCCACGGGGCTGCCGCCGGAGCACCTGGCCCTAGGCGGTCCGGAGGATCCCGCCGCCATCCCCGACTGCTCCGAAGTGGGCGGCCTCGGCCTGCTGGCGCTGAACAACGGGGCGAGCGGGGTGCGGATGCTCGCTGCCCGTCACGCGCCGGTGCTGAACGCGACCGACGGCACGCTGCGCGTGCCCCGCGCCGGCGACTACGAGGCCTGGCTGGGCGGCTCCCTGCCGACCGAGGTCGAGCTCTTCGTCGACGGCGAGCGCTTTGGCGCCGCCCGCCACGTGCTCAACAACGAAGGCGGCTTCATCTCCCTCGGCGAGGGCCGCCTCGAGGCTGGGGCCCATCAAGTTGAGCTGCGTTTCGGCGGCCCCGACCTGCACCCCGGCAGCGGCGGTTTTCCTGAAACCGGCTCGCTGCTCTTCGCGCCCGTCCCCGACGAAGCCAACGGCGGCGCCGCCGGCGAGATCGTCTCCGTTCCGGTCGACGATGCCCGCCTGCTCTGCGGCAAGCGTTGGGACTGGATCGACGCGGTGGGAACCGGCTGAGGAACTCCACCACCGCCGCGGGGTTCGTATTGGTGTGAGAAATCGGACTCGCGAAAAACCACACCATCGATATCATCCGCCGCCAGGGAAAGGCAGGTGGGGGAAGTACTGACACGTACCAAAAAGATCGGCGCGCTCGCGCTCGCCTTGTGCATCATCTGTACCGCAATTGGTACTGCTGCGGTAATCCAGCAGGACAACCTGCGCATCACCGTGCTCAGCCAGATCCAGCCCTACAAGCTCTCGCGTGTGGGAACGGACCCGATCGCGGTCTTCGTCTCCGGCCATGTCGGCACCGCTGACGGCACGATCCCTCCCCAGCTGAAGAGGCTCACAGTCAAGGTCAACCGTCACGGCCTCCTGCAGTCGAGGGGCCTGCCGGTCTGTCCGATCCCCCGGATCCAGCCGGCTTCGACGGAAAGAGCGCTCGCGAACTGCAGCGATTCGCTGATCGGCTCGGGGCAGTTCTGGGCCCACATCGTCCTGCCCGACCAGGGCGCCTATCCGACCCGTGGACGCCTGCTGATCTTCAACGGCCGCCAGAACGGCCACCAGGCGATCCTCGCTCACATATACACGTCGAACCCGTTCGCCTCCTCCTTCGTGGTGGCCTTCGAGATCCGCCACATAAAGGGAGGCACCTACGGCACCCAGCTCTCGGCATCGCTGCCAAACGCCCTCGGGGACTGGGGATTCGTCGACCGGATCAAGCTCACCTTGAAGCGCAAATACCGCTACAAGGGAAAGCAGCTCAGTTACTTCAACGCGGGCTGCCCCGCTCCCAAAGTCTTCAAACGCACCGTCTTCCCCCTGGCTCTGGTCAGTTTCGGCTTCGAGGGCAAGAAACAGCTCTCGACCACAGTGGAAAAGAGTTGCGCGGTCAAGGAATGAGACAAAGGAGGAAGGGATGAGGAGAACGAGCAGGCCAGAAGGGGCAAGAAAGAGGGCCATGGCCCTTGGCGCTGCCGCGCTTATCGCCCTCCTCTCTCTCGCTCCCGCTTCCCAAGCCGCCTACGACCCGCTGGCCTCGGGCACCACCAAGCTCACCCTCGACAAATCCTTTCTCGCCTTCCTCAAGCAGAACGGTGTGAAGCTCGAAGCCAAGAGCCCGGCCAAGCGAAAGGGAGCCTCGATCGCCATTCCGGTCTCCGGCGGTGAAATGGACCCCCTGATCGAGAAGGGCACGATCGAACAGGAAGGGATCCTCGTCTTCAAGAGGGGAAAATCCTCACTTCCCTTCAAGAAACTGACGGTCAAAACCAAGACCTCGCCGCTCCAGGCGAAGGTGGGGGGCAGTCAGCTGAAAGTCGCCAAGGCGAAGAGAATCTCCTTCGCCCGCAGCGGCTTCGGCACCATCTTCAGCGCAGTTGACCTGGGGCTCTCCGCCAAGGCGGTCATCCGCCTCAACAAGAAGCTGCATCTGGGCAAAGCGTTCAAAGAGGGCCAGCTGATCGGCTCGCTGAAGAGCAGGACCCAGCCCCTGACGACGAGCATCCTCGCCCAGAACAGGGCCACGCTCGTCGTCAACCCCGCGTTCGTCGCCAAGTTGAACGGGCTCTTCGTCTCGCTCAACCCGATCTCCCCGGCCGAACTCTCTCCCGGTTCCAGTTTCAGCTTCCCGGTCATCCTCGGCGGAGCGATCGCCCCGGATGCCTCTCTGGGCACGCTGAGGACAGGGGGTGCGATCGAATTCCTCCAGCAAGGGGCGGGCCAGGTCTTCCAGAACGAATTCTGGCTGGATCTCGCCACCAAGGCGACCTCGGCCGAAATGGAGATACGGCCTTCGCCTCCCTACCCGGGCAAGCTGGGGCGGGTCGAGGCCTTCGGCACGGACCCGGCGAGCGTCTCCTCCGATCCCGGTGCCCGCACGATCTCGGTTGCGGGATCGCCACTCGCCCTCAGCACCTCGACCGCCAATACCTTCAACCAGGCCTTCGCCGAAGGCAAAGCCACGTTTGCGGCAGGAGAGCCCTTCGGCACGCTGTCGTTCACGGCGCAGGGGCAGTAGCGCGGTGGCGCTCGTTATTGTGAGAGCACAGCAGGCGCCGAGCTTTGCCTTGCGCTGGCGTGTTAGGAAAAGGGACAGGGGGATGAGTCGATGAGGAAGACAGGACTGGGAGTAGTCGTCGCGGCGCTGTGCGTGGGGCTGCTGGGCGCGGCACTTCCCGCCCTCGCCGCCGAAGAACCGACCCGCGAGGAATACAAGGCCGCCGTCGAGCCGATCTGCAAGGCCAACACGAAAGCCAACGAAAACATTCTCGCTGGGGTCGAAGGCAAGGTCAAACAGGGCAAGCTGAAGCCCGCCGGTCGCCAGTTCACCCGTGCCGCGACGGCGCTGAAGGGGACGCTGCGCCAGTTGAAGGCAGTGCCGAGGCCTCCGGCCGACGAGGCGAGGTTGACCGAATGGCTGAAGCGGGTCGAAAAACAGCAGGTCCTGCTGAAGGAAATCGGCAAAGCGCTGATCGGCGAAAAGCGCCGCAAGGCCGAAACGCTCTCGGTGAAACTGGTCAGCGGCGCTCGCCTCGCCAACGCGATCGTCGTCAGCTTCAGCTTCAATTACTGCCGCTTCGAGACCTCCGACTTCACCTGAGATGCGCCGCGCGCCGCTGAGTGCCGCCGCCATGCTGGCCGTGGCGGCGCTGCTCGTGCCGCTCGCCTCCGCCGAGGTGAGCCAGAAGCGGGGCGTGCGGGTCTCGGTCAACGGTTCGCTCCAGCCGAGCAAGCTGCCTCGCCACGGGACAGCGCCGGTCGCGGTCAGCTTCTCGGGGGAGGTCGGCTCGACTAAAGCGGACGGGCCGCCGCAGCTGGAGAAGATCTCGATCGCGATCAACCGCAACGGCCGCCTCGACACGCGCGGCCTGCCGCGCTGCCGGATGAGCGACATCGACCCCTCGACGACCCGGGAAGCGATAGCCGCCTGCCGCTCTTCGCTGATCGGCGACGGCAGCTTCTCGGCGAACGTGAAGCTGCCCGAGCAGTCTCCCTTCCCCTCGAAGGGCGAGGTGCTCGCCTTCAACGGGCGCCTGCACGGCCGTCCGGCGGTCTTCGCCCACATCTTCGGCACCAAGCCGGTGCCGACCTCGATCGTCCTCCCCTTCGAGATCACCAGCACGGGGGGGACCTTCGGCACCGTGCTGACCGCCTCGCTGCCCCGAGTCACCGGCGAATGGGGCTACGTGACCGGTCTCGCCATGACCCTGAAGCGCCAGTTCTCTTACAGGGGCAAGAGCCGCAGCTACATGAGCGCTGGCTGTCCCGCCCCGGCGGGCTTCCGCCAGGTCTTCTTCCCCCTGGCCCGCACCAGCTTCTCCTTCGAAGGCGGGCTGACGGTGACCTCGACCCTCACTCGCAGCTGCCGGGTGCGGGGTTGAGTGCGAAGAAGCACGCTTTCGCGATGAAGCCCTGACATTTGCGCGGTATAGCGTGCAGACAGCTCATTACACTCCCTCTATCATGGAGACGATGACGAGGGATTGGACTGACGAGCGACTCGAAGAGCGGTTCGACCGGATCGACGACCGCTTCGACTCTGTCGATGGGCGCTTCGATCGCGTCGATGCGGACTTGCGCGAACTGCGCGGGGAGATGAACGCGCGGTTCGAATCGATGCAGCAGACGATGGATAGCCGCTTCGAATCGATGCAGGCGCGCATGGATAACCGCTTCGAATCGATGCAGTCGCGAATGGACGCCCGCTTCGACGAGCTGCAGCGAACGATGAACCGGTTCGGGGGCGCTTTGATCGTGGCGCTCTTCGCCGCGCTCCTCGGCATCGCGATCCAGATCTGACGGTTGTCGCGGCGCCTCAGGCGGCACAGCGGGGGCCGGCGAGTAGCTCGGTCAGCTCGGGGGCGAGGCTCGTGAGGTCGCCAGCGGCGGTGACCTGGACGGAGACGAAAGAGAGGGCGGCATCGATCAGTCGCTCCTCCAGGCCGGGGGGGCGGATGGTGTCGTCGGCCGGGTCACGCGCCTGGCGCAGCAACGTGGCGAGGCGCTCGACGAGGTTGCGGCGGGCGGCGCTGAGTGAGGGTGCCTCGAGCGGCGGTTGCCCGCCGAGCAGCTGGGCCAGGGCCGGTTCGGCATCGAGGAACGCGAGCGCGGCCTCGATGCCGTCGGCGAGACGGTCGGCCCGATTCCCGTCCTCGACGTCCGCCGTCTCACTCTCGCTGCAGCTCGCCTCGATCTCGGCGCAGAGCTGCGTGCCCGCGTCCTCGTAGGCGGCGAGCAGGCACTCCCAGAGGTTGCCGAAGTGCTTGTAGAAGGTGCTGCTGGAGACGCCGGCGCGCTCGCTGACGTGTTCGGCGGTGACGCGCGCGTAGCCGTGCTCGGCAAGCGCGCCGCTCATCGCCGCGACCAGCCGCTGGCGCTGGTGGGCGTCGACGAGGTCGGCCGGGATCCCGTGGCGTCCGCGTGGCAACGGCGCAGCGGGTGACAGCTCCGCTTCGAACAGATCGCCGCGCGGGTCGGGTTCGACCAGGTGCAGGTGCGTCATCACGCTTCGCTCTCCCTCTCCGCGCGCCGCCGCTCGAGCAGCTCCTGCGCTGCCTCGTACTCCTCTTCGGCCACTTCCCGGCCCAGGTAGGAGCCGACGGCGAAGTGCATCAGCTCCGGCAGGATGTCCCAGACGCGCTCCGGGTTGCCGGCGGCGAGCGCGTCGCAGGCGCAGGCCTCGACGCCGCCGACGACGAACATGCCGGTCGCCTCCGGCGGCGCTTCGTCCGGGTCGATCTGGCCGCGCACGCTGTCGATCGCAGCCGCCAGCCGCTCCAGTGCCTCTTCGCGCTTGGCCAGCGCCGGCCCGCCCGCCACCTGGACCTCGACCAGCAGCGCCCGCGCGATCTCCGGCCGTTCCTCGACGAACTCGAAGAGGCCGGCCAGCGCTGCCCGCACTCCCGGTCGCCAGCCACCCGCCGTCGCAGCGGCGCCGAGCAGGCCGACGCCGAGACGCTCGATCCAGACCGCGTAGGCTCGCTCGAAGCAGTCCTCCTTGCTGCCGAACTGCTCGTAGAACTGGGCGCGGTGGCCGCCGCTGCGCTCGAGGATCGCCCGCACCGAGGTGGCCCTGAAGCCGAGGCTGCCGACCGCGGACAGCGCCCCCTCCATCGTCGCCTCGCGCAGCGCCGCACCGGCGTCGGCGGCGGTCGGATCGGCCGCGACGGGGAGGAGCTCGGGGGCTGTCGCACAGGCCTCTTGTCTCACGTTCGTATAAAAACTACTCCTTTTTCTCCAGATATGAAATCTTTTTAGAAAGAGCTATTCTCGGCTCATGCAGTACCTCTCGCAACGGCTTGCTGGAAAGTCGGCGAGGACACGGGGAGTGGACCCGCCCCGCGGCGCCCTCGCGGCGACGCAGCGCGAGCGGGTCCTCGCCGCCGCCGAGCAGGCGGTCGCCGAGAAGGGCTGCGCCGGGGCGACGATCGAAGGCATCGTCAAGCTCGCCGGGGTCTCGACCGTCACCTTCTACGAGCACTTCGCCGACAAGGAAGAGTGCTTCGTCGCCGCCTTCGACCGGGCGGTCGAGGAGACGAGGGAGCAGCTGCGCGAGGCGGCGCCGGCCAGGCTGGCCTGGCCCGACCAGGTGCGCGAAGGGTTGCGGGCGCTGCTGGCGGCGATCGACGACGACCCGGCGCGGGCGCGGATGTGCCTGGTCGAGGCGCAGATGGGCGGGCCGGCGCTGGTCGCCCGCTATGACGTGGCGCTCGACGATGTCGTGGCGAAGCTGCGCGAGGGCCGTGCCCTCGGTTCTGCCAGGGGCTGGCTCCCCGACAGCCTCGAGCAGGCGACGGTCGGCGGGCTTGCTTGGCTGCTGCGGCAGCAGCTTGAGCTGGGCGGCGGCGAGGCGAGTGGTGGGGTGGGGGAGCTGTACCCGCGGATGATCGAGATCGCCCTCTCCCCATATATGGGCGGCAGCGCGGCTATGGGCGAGGCGCCAGCGGCCATTACCGAGCCCGTCGCCGCCGATGGCTGACCGCGCGCAAGCGGCCGAGCAGCTCGCCGCGGGGCGAACCCGCCTGCCGCCGGGGCGCCACGGCCTGTCCAGTGACTTCGTCGCCGAGAACCAGCGCGAGCGGCTGCTCAATGGCTTGGTCGAGGCGGTCGCGGCGGATGGTTACAACGCGACCACGATCGGCCGCATCGCCGAGGCCTCGAAGATCTCCCGCCGCACCTTCTACGAGCACTTCGAGGGCAAGGAGGAGTGCTTCCTCGCCGCCTACGAGATGATCGACACCCACGTCGGCGCCGCGATGCTGGCAGCGGCGGGTCCGAAAGAGCCCTGGTCCGAGCGGGTGCGGTCGCGCCTCGCAGCCCTGCTCGACGTCCTCTCCCGGGACCCTGCCGTCGCCCGCTTCTACCTAGTCGAGCCGCTCGCCGCGGGGGGTGAGGTCGCTGCCCGCTACCGCGACGCGATGCAGCTCCTCGCCGAGCTGCTGCGACCCGACTCCGGCCCCTCCGGAGTGGACGCCGAAGTACGCGACCAGGCCCTGATGGGCGGAATCGCGACCCTGATCCGCCGCCGCCTCAACGCCGGCGACGCAGTCAGCATCCCCGACCTGTTGCCAGATCTAGTCGATCTCAGCACCCGAGACCTTCTTCTTAAAAACTAAGACTTGCATTTAGAAAACAAATCTTTTATCCTCTGACCCGAGCCCGGAGGGAAAGCGGGCGTTCAGGGAAACGAGCCTCGAGCATCTACCGCACAGGGAAGCGGCCGCAGAGGGGCTCAGGGATCAGAGGAGAGAAGAAACGTGAAACGTCGCGCGAAGGCATCGTTCTCAGCCCTACGCAAGCAACTGGGGGCCGCAGGCCTGGCGGTAGGAATCATCGCCCTGGTCCTCGGCATGAGCAGCGGCGCCTTCGCCGCCAAATACCTGATCACCTCGACCAGCCAGATCAAGCCGAGCGTGCTCAAAAAGCTGAAAGGCCCGAAAGGGGCCACCGGCGCAGAGGGCGCCCCAGGCGCTCAGGGACCGGCGGGACCGCAGGGCCCGGCTGGAGCGGCTGGTAAAGACGGAGCCGACGGCAAAGACGGCGCGGCTGGTGCCAAAGGCGCGACCGGCCCGACAGGTGTTGGCGCAGCCGGCCCAACCGGGCCGACCGGGGTGACAGGTCCCACGGGGCCGACCGGAGCTGGCGCCACGGGTCCAACCGGCGCGACGGGAACCCCCGGAGCGGCCGGCGCGACCGGACCCACAGGAGCGACGGGTGCGGGCGCCACCGGTCCGACGGGTCCCACTGGCCCGACCGGTGAACCAGGCCCCGCCGGAGGTCCGACCGGCCCAACCGGCCCGACGGGACCGACTGGAGAAGATGGACCGGCAGGCCCCGAGGGACCAATAGGTCCAACCGGACCGACTGGCCCGACCGGAGTCGAAGGACCGATCGGACCCACCGGGCCGACCGGGGTGGGTGCAACCGGCCCGACCGGCCCCGAAGGACCTCCTGGTGAGGGGGGCGGGCTGCCGAACGTACTGACCGGGGTTTGGAGTGCAGATGGTGAAAGAGGTGAAGACGAAGGGGGCACACCGATCCAAGCGTCGATCTCCTACCTATCGACCGTTGAACCTCCCCCGGATCTGGCTTACATCTTCACAGCTCAAACTGGGTACGTCGTCGACACCGAGCAAGGGACGCTGATCGAACCAATAAACAAATCCCCCGAACGGGAAGCACGCTGTGGCACGGGAACAGTGAGCACGCCCGACGCGAAACCGGGCAACCTCTGTGTATTCGTCGAGACCGAAAGTGAAATCAGGATCGCCGACGAGTCGAAGTTCTTCCTCGAAGAAGCTTCGCCACTGTGGAAAAGCCCAGCACCTGAGAGCGGGGCGATCGTCCCGTTCGAACTGGAAAGCGAAATATTCGAAACCGAGTTTCCAGGTGGATATGCCCGCGGCAGCTGGGCGGTGAATACCGAATAGTGCCCTGTCCTCGATAGGTGAAGCCGTACTTGAGTACGGCTTCACCTAAAGGGACAACTGATCCCAATGCCTCCATCCCAGAAGGACGAACCGATGCATAATCCCAATTGCCTTCATCTCAGCCAAGCGAGCGTCCTGCTTGCGATTGTCGTAGCGATCGCAGTATTGACCCTGACTCCGCTTGTCGCTCGGGCCGCCGATCCTCCTCTGCTGCGCCAGTTCTGTGATGGCAAACAGGGTAATCCCGCTTCGGGCGCTGGCGGTCGTTGCGTCAACCCGCGCGGTATCGCTGTTGACCCTGACAGTGGCGATGTCTACGTCGATGACACAGCCAACAGACGCATCCAGAGGTTCACCGCCTGGGGCCAGTTCCTGCGCGCCTGGGGCTGGGACGTGGTGGCAAGCGGCCCGGGCGATGACACCGTCCCGCCCGAAGACCAGTTCGAGGTCTGCGTTCCGGCCAACGGCGATGTCTGCAAGGCGGGGATCAATGGAGATGGCGCTGGGCAGTTCGACGGGCCGCAGCAAGGCATCGCGGTCGACAGCTCGGGCGTTGTCTACGTCGTTGACGGGAACAACGCCCGCATCCAGAAGTTCTCTTCCGAGGGAGACTTCCTCCTGGCCTGGGGCGGCGACGTGATTGCCTCTGGCCCCGACGACTCCTCTAACGATGAGGTCCAGGAGGTGAGCATCGCCTCGACCTCGGGAACCTTCAAGCTCGGCTTCGAAGACCCGCGCAAAGGCGGTGGTAAACAGGAAACGGGCCCGCTTCCCTTCGACGCTTCGGCGAGTGAAGTCGAAGCGGCCCTGAACGCGCTCTCGACAATCGCCGGCTTCGCCGGCTCGGTCGCCGTGACGGGAGGACCCGGAGACGCATCAGGCTCTTCCCCGTATGCCGTCACCTTCGAAGGCGACCTCGGAGGAGATGAGTTGCCGCAGCTCTCGATCGACCGAAGCGCATTGGGCCCTGCCTCGATCGGGGCAAGGCTCGTCTGCTCGCCAGGGCTCGTAACCGTCTTTCAGGCGAAAACGATCGAGTTCCAGTGGCTTCGCAATGGATCACCGATCCCCGGCGCCACCTCCCCCACCTACAACACCACCTCAGAAGACGAAGGCAGGGCGATCCAGTGCAGGATTACGGCGATCAACCCCAATGCGGCATCGGCTGGCATTGCCAATCCCGTCTATGTAGCGCCACCAGTCCCGAGCACCCCCGCGCCTGTGGCGGGCACGGTCACGGCGACCGCGAATAAACAGCTTGACGTGGGCAGCCTCGGCGGCCAGACTCTCACCTGCAGCACATCGGGCTGGAGCGACGCCGAATCCTTCTCCTACCGCTGGTACCGCAATGGAGTGCAGATCCCGGGCGCCATCGCTTCCACCTATGTGACTGACACGGCCGACCTCGCCACGCCCGCTGTCTTTCAGTGTGAGGCCACCGGTAGCAATGCGGGTGGGGTGGCGACGAGCAAGATTAGTGCGGGCGGTACCGGTGGGGGCGCCCTCATAGCCCTCCCCGAGCCAGCTCCGCGCGAGCCGATTGCTGAAGCAAGGATGGATCCACCGAGCAATGTCTTTACTGTCAATCAGGGCGGGGCGCCGGAGGTTTGCAGTGCGGCTGACCTTTGCAAGAAGGGTGTCGTAGGTACGGACGATGGCCAGTTCGGCGCTTGGCCCCCCGGTAGCTTCATCGCCGTCCATCCAGGGCCGCCGGAGACGATCTACGTCGGCGACAGAGAGCGAATCCAGGAGTTCGACTCCGAAGGCAAATACCTCGGCGATCTGGCTGACCCGGATGAACTCTTGATCGGCAACACCGTGCAATCGCTCGCTGTCGATCCCAGCAGTGGCGATCTCTATATATCGCTCGTCAGCAAGACAAAGGTTGAAGGGATAGCCAGTCCTGCCAACGTCTACAGACTCGATTCCACGACGGGCGTCCTGATCGACACCCTCGAGGTAGAGGTTCCGAGCGCTGTCGCAGTCAACGGGAAAGGGGAAGTCTACGTCGTCGATGGAAGGCGCTTTGCTTTCACCGGCCATCCTGCCAACCGCGGCTTGAGGTTGCTGCGCTTCGGCAGCGGGGGAGGGTTGATCGAGGCCTTCCTTCAGCAGGAGTTCATTGCCAAACCCGGCGAATTCCAGGAGTCCATCGCCATCGCCACCAGCTCCGCCTGCGGGATCGACGGGACCGATCTCTTCGTAGCCAATTCGGTAACAAACGACAGCTTCATTCGCCTCTATGGCCCACCGCCCGACCCGGAGGTCTGCCCACCGCCGAGCCTGCCGCCGACGATCGAGGGCCAGCACGCCTTCTCGGTCGGCACCACCGACGCAGTGGTGCGAGCTGGGATCAACCCCCACTTCTGGCCCGACACCGCCTACTGGGTCCAGTACGGCACCGAAGACTGCGCGTCCGGCCCGAGCGCCTGCGAATCGAAAGCGCTTTTCCCCGGCGCTCCCCTCAACTCAGGAGTGGTCGATGCCACCCGGAGGGCGGGAGTGACTCTCAGCGGCCTCGAGCCCGACACCACCTACCACTACCGCTTCGTCGCGGAGAGCGAGGGCAGTGAAGCCGGGCCTGCCATTGGCGAAGGCGAAGGGCTCGGGGGCAGCTTCCATACCTACCCGATACCGCAGGATCCGCCGTCCTGCGGCAACGACACCTTCCGCGGCGGCCCCTCCGCCTCGCTGCCCGAGTGCCGCGCCTATGAGCTGGTGAGCCCGGTGGAGAAGAACAGCGGAGACGTTGGGACCGACGAGGCGAATTTCGGCCTCTCAGCGGCAAACGGAGATCGAGCCACCTACTCGTCGTTTACGTCCTTCGCCGATCCCGAGGGAGCGCCGCTCTCGAACCAGTACCTCTCGAGCCGCGATGCCGTAGAGGGCTGGGTCACCAAAGCGATCGCTCCGCCGCGCAGCTCCCTGCCCCTCTACGGGGCGGCGCTGCCGGCAAATACGCCGCAGTTCCGTTCCTTCTCGTCCGATCTCTGCAGCAGCTGGCTGATCGGGGACTCCCTTGCCACCCATGTCGAAGGCGCTCCTCAAGGAGTGCCCAACCTCTACCGCCGCCTTGAGTGCGAAGCGGCGAACGCATGCCCATTCGCGGGCCAGCTGGTCCCCGGCGCCTGCCACGAGCTGCTCACCCAGGTCCACCCGCCGGGCTTCAGCCGCGAGCTGGAAGCAGGCGACAGCGACTACATCCCGATGGTGCAGGGCTTCTCTGCCGATGGGACCCGCACTCTGCTCCGCGCCGACGCGGTGCTGACGCCCGACGCTTGCAAGACCAACCCCGAAGAAAGCAAAGGCCTCTACCAGCTCTACCTCGTCCACGCAGGGAACCTGCGGCTGGTCAGCGTAATGCAGAATGGCAGTCCTGCCTGCACCCATGCTTCGGCGGGGACAGCCCAGGGTGCTCAGGGCGCCATGACCCAGAGCAATGCGTACAGGGCGATCTCGGCCGACGGGACGCGGGTCTTCTGGTCGATGAGCGGGTCCGCAGACGGAAAAGTGCCAGTCCATAAAAACGGCGGCGCTGGCGACGAAGCGGGGCCGCTCTTCGTCCGCCTCAACCCCGAAGGCCCGAAAGGGTCGAGCTCCAACTGCGCGACCACGGCTCCGGGTGAGGCCTGCACGACTCGGATCACCAACAACAGCGAAGCGCGCTTTTGGGGCGCGGACGTCCATGGCAGCACCGCGATCTACTCGACTGGACCCCAGAAAGCCTCTGAGCTCTTCGAATACGACGTCGATGCCCGCGACGAGACCCTGATCGCGAAAGGGGTTTTGGGCGTCGCCGGCGTCAGTGATGACGCGACCCGCGTCTACTTCGCTTCGAGCGAAGCGCTCGCCGGGGCGGGACAGAACAGCGAGGGCGCCGAAGCGCTGGCGGGGAAGCCCAACCTCTATCTGCATGAGCGGGGTGCGGGGTCCACCTTCGTCGCGACGCTCGCGAGCTCGGACGCAGAAGGTGGAACGAACGTCGCGACGGCCAGGTCGCCGATTACGCCACTGCCCGACAGACGCACTTCCCGAGTCAGCCCCGATGGCATGCATCTGGCCTTCATGTCCGCGGCGCCACTGACCGGAATCGACAATGCCGACGTCCAGAGCGGCGAGCCGAACGGCCAGGTCTTCCTCTTCGACGCGTTGGCCGCGAACCTCGCCTGTATCTCCTGCAACCCCAGCGGAGCACAGTCGAAAGGGGAGAGATTGCCGTTCGACGAGGACCACCTGCAGCACTGGGCGGCCTCCCAACTCCCCGGCTGGGAGTCCCAGCTGCACCCCACCCGCTTGCTCTCGGATAGCGGCGATCGTCTCTTCTTCGAGAGCTTCGACTCCCTCGTCCTGGGCGACACGAACGGCAGGAAGGACGTATATGAGTGGCAGCGCGCCGAGAGCAAAGGGCAGTGCGCCGAAGAAGGCGCCGATGTCTACTCCCCGGAGGCGGGTGGCTGCATCAGCTTGATCTCCTCTGGCCAAAGCTCGGTCGACAGCCAGCTGATCGACGCCTCCGCATCGGGATCGGACGTCTTCTTCACCACCACTTCGAGCCTCCTGCCCCAGGACAATGGCTTGGTCGACGTCTACGACGCCCGCATCGGCGGCGGCTTCCCCATTCCCCCCGATCCAGAGCCGATCTGCGAGGGCGAAGCGTGCCAGGGCACTCCGACCCCGCCCGACGACCCGACGCCCGCCTCCTCGACCTTCCAGGGTGCGGGCAACCTCACAGAAGGGACCACTGCCACCAAGCCGCGTTGTCCGAAAGGCCGCAGAGCAGTGCGCAAAGCGGGCAAGACGCGCTGTGTAAGGCAGAGCAAAGAACGGAGACGTGGCAAGCGAGCCAACCGCGATCGGAGGAAGAAGCGATGAAGCGGCTGCTTGTCATATTCGCGGTCGCCCTTCCGGCGACGCTGGGACTTGCCCTTCCCGCCCAGGCCGATTTCGGCCTCAGCGAGGTCGACGTCTCCTTCACCGAAGTCGACGGCTCGAGCGCCCAGCAGGCAGGCTCGCATCCCTTCGCCTGGACAACCACGGTTGCCTTCGCGACCAAGGAAGACGAAGAGCTTGGCAACGAAACCACCGACGGCTCGGTTCGCGACGTCCTCGTCTATGCACCACCGGGCCTGGTGGCTAACCCAACGGCCGTTCCGCGCTGTACGACGCTTGAGTTCCTCGACAAGGAATGCCCGTCGAGCACTCAGCTCGGAGTCGCGAAAGTCACCTTCGCCGGCCCCGATCAGATCGAGACTTCGGCCGTCTACAACCTCACCCCCCCACCGGGGGTGGCCGCCAAGCTCGGCTTCTTCGTCAGCTTCGTCCCGGTCACCGTCGGCGGCGGCGTCAACCCCAACCCCCCCTACAACATCCTTGGCTCTCTGCACAACATCGCCCAGGCGTTTCCCGTCTACCGCTCCGAGGTGACGCTCTGGGGTTTCCCCGCAGATCCGCTGCACGACCCGGAGCGCACGGGCTGCCTCGGCAAATGCTCCGCCAGCCTCGCCAAGATCCCCTTCGTCACTTTGCCGCGCGCCTGCGAGGGGCCGCTTACCTCGATCTTCGAAGCACGCCCCTGGGAGCTGCCAGAAGAGTGGGTCACCGAGGAATCGCTCACCCACGATGCACTCGGCAACCCGCTCGGCTTCTCGGGTTGCGGCAAACTCGGCTTCTCGCCTTCGATCGCGGCGCAGCCGACCGCCAAGGCCGCGCAGAGCCCCTCGGGCCTCGACTTCTCCCTCGACGTCGCCGACGAGGGCCTTACCAACCCCAAAGGCCTCGCCAACTCCGACATCCGCAAAGTCGAAGTCACCCTGCCCGAGGGCTTCACCACCAACCCTTCGATCGCCGAAGGCCTAGAGGTCTGCACGGAAGCGCAGCTAGCCGCGGAGACGGCGAAAGCCAGCGGCTGTCCCGGCGCCTCCAAGATCGGTTCGGTCGAAGTCGAAACCCCGCTTCTAGACGAAAACGTCGACGGCGCCCTCTACGTCGCCAAGCCCTACGAGAACCCCTTCGGAAGCCTCCTAGCCCTCTACGTCGTGATCAAGAACCCGAACCTCGGCATCGTCGTCAAGCAGACTTTGGAGGTGAAGCCAGATCCGGAGACGGGCCAGCTGACCACGGTGGCCGAGGATCTGCCCCAGCTGCCCTTCAGCCACTTCCGCCTGCACTTCCGCGAGGGAGCTCGCTCGCCCCTGGCGACGCCGCCCGCCTGCGGCAAACACAGCGTGGTGGCCACCCTCTACCCAAGGGCAGGGGGGACTCCACTCATCACCACTTCGACCTTCGAGATCCTTACAGGACCGAACGAGGGCCCCTGCCCCTCAGGCGGCCTCCCTCCCTTCAAGCCGGGCCTCCTTGCCGGCACGATCAACAACCGAGCAGGTTCCTATAGCCCCTTCAACGTCAGGCTGAGCCGCACCGACTCAGAACAGGAGTTCACCCGCTTCTCGATCAAGCTGCCGCCGGGGATCACCGGCAAGCTCGCCGGCGTCCCTTACTGCCCCGACGCAGCGATCGAGGCGGCCAAGTCGAAGACTGGGGCAGAAGAGGAACTGAGTCCCTCTTGTCCCGCAGCTTCTCTCGTCGGTCGCACGCTGGCCGGAGCGGGAGTCGGCCCAAGCCCTGCCTATGCCCCCGGCAAGGTCTACCTCGCAGGGCCTTATAACGGCTCGGCTCTCAGCATCGCCGCCATAACCTCAGCCAAGGTTGGTCCCTTCGACCTCGGCACCGTGGTCGTCCGCCAGGGCTTCAAGATCGACCGCACCACAGCGGAAGTCTTCGTCGACGCCACCGGCTCCGATCCGATCCCCCACATCATCGACGGCATCGTCGTCCACGCCCGCGACATCAGGGCCTACGTCGATAAGCCCGAATTCGTCCTCAACCCGACCTCTTGCGAGCGGACTTCTACGGCGTCGACTCTCCTTGGCTCGGGGCTCGACTTTGCCTCAGAGCACGACAACAACCCCGTAGTCGTCTCCACCCCGTTCCAGGCAGCGGACTGCGCTGCGCTCTCCTTCGACCCCAAGCTCAACCTCAAACTGATCGGAGGCACGAGGCGTGGCGCCCATCCCAAGTTCAGGGGCACGCTGACGATGAAACGGGGCGAAGCCAACATCTCCTACGCCCGCGTCACCCTTCCCCGCAGCGCCTTCCTCGACCAGTCCCACATCGGCACCGTCTGTACCAGGGTGCAGTACGCAGCCGACCAGTGCCCGGCCCGCTCGGTCTACGGCTACGCCAAGGCGATCACGCCGCTGCTCGACCAACCGGTCGAGGGCCCGGTCTACCTCAGGTCCTCAGAGAACAAGCTTCCAGACCTGGTCGCAGCGCTGCGCAACGGCCAGATCCAGATCGACCTGGTGGGCAGGGTCGACTCGCTGAAAGGCAGGATCCGCAACACCTTCGAGACGGCTCCAGACGCTCCCGTCGACTCCTTCGTCTTGGAAATGCAGGGCGGAAACAAGGGCCTGATCATCAACTCGACCAACCTCTGCAAGGGAAAGCACCGGGCGATCACCGAGTTCAAAGCCCACAACGGGCGGGTCAAGGACTTCCGGCCCAGGGTAAGGGCCAAGTGCGGGGGCATGGGCGGCAAGCGAAAGCGCGCGGCGCGGCACTCGAGGGCTCGCTAGCCAGCTCACCAAGCGTCACTAGGGCAAACCAGTCAAAACCAGTCGGCCCGGTGCAAGAAGCACTGGGAAGGAGGAGTGATGAAACGCATTAGAAACCTGGGCCTCGCCGTGATCGCGGCCTTGGCTTTGACAGCGAGCGTGGGTACCACTTCGGCGTCGGCCTCGGCGTTTGTGCCGAGTGGAGCGGGATATCCTGAATACCCTGCAGAGATAGTGGGGGAGGCCACGGAGTACACGCACCTTCGTGTTGGACTTACCAGTATCTGGTTCTCCTGCGAAGGGTACCCGCAATATCTATGGGCTATAGAAGTCACTAAGCCAATCGATACTCTGAGTCATGCTGGGGGCAAAGCAAACTGTGAAACACACCTGCCTCTCGGCAAAGTAGAGAAATCGGTACTTGAAACTGAAGCAATTGGATGTGGGACAATCTTCCATGCGGGTCAGGAAATTGCCCCAGGAGAATTCTCAGGCACCGTAGACATTGCACCAGGTGCATGGGTACCTAAAGGATCCAAATGTAGCTCTATTAAAATAAACGGCAATAGTTGCGATGTCCTGATCCCCGAACAAAAAGGCCTCACCGGGGTCAGTCTGGTGAATCAGGACAACGGTGCTGCGGCAGACTCCGTTATCGCAAGCATGGATTCCGAAGTCCAGCTATCGGTTGAAAACTGCGGTGGAGTCAAAGCCACGTTCGGGAAATATGACGCCGAGTGGGAACCCATGGCCTACAACGTCGCGGAAGAACCGATCGACCTGCACGTCGACCAGACAGGCGTCTACACGGGCGAAGCTGGGTTCGAAGCCGAAGGGTACCCCGTGACTCTTCTCGGCAAGGGCGATGCTGGCGGTGCGCAACAGCTGAACTTCGCCGGCAGGATAGTGACATGCACCAATGCAACCTTCGACGGGGAATTGTCCAGCGCCACCGATGAGATCGGACTGAAAGCCAACTACGACGACTGTACCTCGAACGTGCTGGGCAATCCAAGTCTACCGACGACGATGGCGATGAACAGCTGCAGCTATGTGCTCGACGCGAGCGGCACGCTGGATGTCGTCTGCGCCAAAGAAGGCGATGGGATCGTGACAACGATCTATGCAAATTTGAAAAACCAGCAAGCAGGCATTCCGGGGTGTGTCTACAAGATAGGCGCGCAGTCAGGCGTTGGGAGCGTCTCCTACAGCACCGTTGGCGAAGGCAGCGAACGCAAGATCGACGCCGATCTGAACCTCAGCGGCCTCAGCTACACGCGGACGACTGGGTCGGATCTGCTGTGCGCCAAAACGCCGAATACCGTCACCTATAAAGGTGGCCTGACTCTGGCAGGCGTGATGTAGAGGACGAGATATGTCATCCGGGCATGATGCTCGGCGGACAGATCGACTGGTGCGTGGGTCACGAACTCGTGACCCACGCACGTCCACCCCGGTGGCAGATCATCGCTGCGCTCGCCGTGGCATTTCTCTGCGCTCCGGCTGACTGAGTGCTCAGCTTCCGGATTGCTCTCACCTACTAACCGCCGCGCCGCCGCTCAGCTCAGCTCTCGCCACCTCGTGCCCCTCGAAAGGAAGCACGGCGAAGTACATCAGCGAGGGCACCAGGGCCGGGAGGTCGGCGGTGTCTTCGCGGTTGATGCGGTCGTAGAGGAGGGACTCGATGCCGCCGACGACGCCGGCTGCCGCGATTGGGGAGATGACGTCTGCGGTGGCGACCTCGGCGCGGACCTGGGTGTCGATGCAGCCCGCGAAGTGGTCGAGAAGCTCGTCGCGGCGCTCGAGCGCGGGCGGGCAGGAGGCGCGAGCCTCGACAATCAGCGTCCGCGCTGCGTCGGGCTCGGCGCCGACGAAGCGCATCAGCTCCTCCACCCCCATCCGCAGGCGGTCGCGCCAGCTCTCGCCGCCCTCGCCGGCGGCCGCCTCGACCCTGTCGCGGAGGCGCTCCGCCGCGGCGTCGAAGGCGGCGAGGAAGCAGCTCTCCTTGTTCTCGAAGTGCTCGTAGAAGGTGGGGCGGGAGACGCCGGCGCGCTCGAGCACGTCCTGCACGGTGAGCTCGCGGTAGCCGAGCTCGGCGCAGGCACGCAGCATCCCGGCGAGCAGGCGCTCGCGCTGTACCGCACTGACCAGGTCGGCTGGGAGGGAGCGGATCCCCGAGGGGAACTGGCCCTCGCCCCCGGCCAGCAGCTCGGCGGCGGCGCTCACGTCGCCCGACGGCCAGCTGTCGCCGATCGCGGCGGCTAGCATCTCGTGGCTGAGTTGAACTCTCTCCGGAGGCATGAGAAACTCTAACGTTTCCATTAGATATCCAACGAGTCTCCGCAAGGTACCAGAAGAGTCCCTGCTCTTCAAGGTAAACCCGCGATCCGCGGGTATCCTTCGCCGATGCCTCCCCGCGCCAACGCGGCGGCCAACCCGCAACCAGCCGCCCCTCCCGTCCGTCCCGAATTGCCACGCGAGTACGTCGCTGCCCACAAGCAGCGGCGGATCATGAAAGCGATCGTCGAGCTGACCGCGGAACAGGGCTATGAGGCGACCAAGATCGCCGACATCGTCCGCCGCGCCGGCGTCGCCCGCAAGACCCTCTACGACAACTTCGAGGGCAAGGAGGAGGTCTTCCTCGCCGCTTTCGACGCCGCCGTCGACGAGGCGATGAGGCGGGTCGAGGAGAGTTGCGCCGGGGTCGAGGGCGGCTGGGAGGAGCGGATCGAGGCCGGGCTCGCCGCCTTCCTCGAGTACGTCGCCGAGGAGCCGGCGCTGGCGCGGATGTGCATGATCGAGGCCCTCTCCGCGACTTCTGCCGCGACCCAGCGCTACGAGGACGCGATGCAGCGCTTCGTCGAGCTGACCAAGCGCAACGTCCCCCACGACGAGCGCCTGCCGGAGACGATCGAAGAAACCCTGGTCGGCGGCGTCGCCTGGATCGTCTACCAGCAGATCCGTCGCCACGAAGCCGACAAAGCGCCCGACCTGTTGCCGGAGCTGTCGGAGTTCATGCTGGCGCCATGGCTGGCAGACTCCTCCCAGTGGAGAGACTCCCGCGCGGCCGGCACGGCCTCACCCGCGAGTACGTCGAGCGCAACCAGCGCGAAAGGCTGATCGCCGCCCTCGCCGAGGTCCTCTACGAGCAGGGCTACGAGCGCACCACCGTCTCGGCGATCGGCAAACGGGCCGGCGTCTCCAAGAGCGACTTCTACAAGCACTTTGAGAGCAAGGACACCTGCTTCATCGCCGCCTATGACGACGTGATCGAGCGGCTGCGCGCCAGCGTGGTCGACGCCTGCGGGGCGACCGACGAGTGGGCGGCGGGGGTGTGCGACGCGCTCGCCGCGCTGTTGGCACTGATGGCGAGCGAGCCGGCCCAGGCGCGGCTGGCGCTGGTCGAGGGGCTGCGCGCCGGCCGGGGCGTCTACGACCGCTACCAGGAGGCGGTGCAGAGCTTCGTCCCCTACCTGCGCGACGGCGCCCCGGCGCCGCCCGAGGGCCGGCCGCCGGAGGCCACCGACGAAGCCGTGGTCGGCGGGATCGCCTCGCTGCTGGCGCGGCGCTCGATGGCGGGCGAGACCGAGCGGCTCGAGGAGTTCCTGCCCGAGGTGGCCGAGTTCGCCCTCACTCCCTACCTCGGCGCGCCTGAGGCGCGGCGGATAATCTCGGCCCGATGAGCGCGGAGGCGACAGCGGTTGCCACCGAGGGCGTCTTCCCCTCGCAGGCACTGAGCGAGGCGATCGCCGCCGAGTGGGTGACCTCCGGCGACTACCGGATCCGTCCCGAGGCGATCCAACCGGCCAGCATCGACCTGCGGCTCGGCGACTTCGCCTGGGCGCTGCGCTGCTCCTTCCTGCCCGACGTCGACTCGACCGTCGAGGAGAAGATCGAGGGGCTCGCCTTCCAGAAGGTCGACCTGCGCGACGGCGCCGTGCTGGAGCGCGACCGTCCCTACCTGGTGCCGCTGATCGAGGAGCTGGCGCTGCCCGACGACGTCCGCGCCAAGGCCAACCCGAAGAGCTCCACCGGTCGCCTGGACGTCTTCACCCGGGTGCTGACCGACCGCCACCACCGCTTCGACGAGATCCGCGCCGGCTACCAGGGGAAGCTCTACCTGGAGGTGGTGCCGCGCTCCTTCGCGATCCAGGTGCGGACCGGGCTCTCGCTCAACCAGCTGCGGCTGGCACGCGGCGACGTGCGGCTCGGCGACGAGGAGATCCGCCGCATGCAGGGCGGGGAGCAGCCGCTGCTCTACCTCGACTCGCAGGCGCTGCCCGAGTCGCAGCTCTCGGTCGCCGACGGCCTCTTTCTCAGCGTCGACCTCTCCGGGCCCGACGACCGCATCGTCGGCTACCGGGCGAAGAAGAACAGCCTGCCGGTCGACCTCTCGAAGATCCGCGCCTACCGCTGGACCGACTACTGGGACCCGGTGTATCCGGAGGCGGGTGGGCGGATCGTGCTCGAGCCGGAGATCTTCTACCTGCTGCTCTCCGCCGAGGGGGTCTGCATTCCGCCCCAGATCGCCGCCGAGATGATGGCCTACGACCCGACCGCGGGCGAGCTGCGAACCCACTACGCCGGCTTCTTCGACCCCGGCTTCGGCTACGACCCGGCCGGCGAGCGTCACGGCAGCCGCGCCGCGCTCGAGGTGCGGGCGCGCGACGTCTCCTTCATGGTCGAGCACCGCCAGCCGGTCTGCAAGCTGGGGCTGGAGCGGACCAGCGCCCCGGCGGAGCGCCTCTACGGCGAGCTGCTGGGTTCGAACTACCAGGGCCAGGTGACGATGCTGAGCAAGCACTTCGAGGAGCAGGGGGCGTCGTGAGCGGGGCTTGGCGACTTACCCCCCTGTATACGACCGGAAAGTCGCCAAGGTCATGACTGACAGAACCTGGAACGTCTACCTGGCGGGCGAGATCCACTCCGACTGGCGCGAGCGGATCGAGGCTGGCGTGCGCGAGGCGGGCCTGCCGGTGGAGCTGACGGCGCCGGTCACCGATCATGCCGCCTCCGACGACGCCGGCACGGGCACACTGGGTGAGGAGCCCGAGGCCTTCTGGCGCGACCACAAGGGCGCCGGCGTCAACGCGATCCGCACCCAGACCCTGATCCGCGACTCCGACATCGTCGTCGTCCGCTTCGGCGACAAGTACCGCCAGTGGAACGCCGCCTTCGACGCGGGTTATGCCGCGGCGCTCGGCAAGCCGATCGTCACCCTGCACGACGGTGAGCTCGATCACGCCCTGAAGGAGGTCGACCGCGCCGCCCGGGCGACCGCGCGCACGGCCGAGCAAGTCGTCGACGTGCTGCGCTACGTGATCAGGGGCGAGCTGCCGGGCTGAGCCATCCCTGGTGTGTGCGAACATGTGTTCGTATGCGCTGGGATGACCAGAGAGTTGACCAGGACCTGCGGTTGCCGGGGGTCGGCGACGGGACGGTGGTGCGGACGTTCGACGCGCCGGAGGCGATGGGGATCAACTTTCACGAGGTGCGGGCGCGGTCGGCGCTGAACCGGGTGCCCGGGCAGCGGTACGGGTTCGGGTGGACGATCAATCCGTATCGAGGATGCACTCATGCCTGCACCTTTTGCTTCGCTAGGCGAACCCACACTTACCTCGACTTCGATGCCGGCAGGGACTTCGAGCGGGAGATCGTGGTGAAGGTGAACGTGCCGGAGGTGCTGCGGGCGGAGCTGGGGCGGCCGAGCTGGAAGCGGGAGCTGGTCGCGCTGGGGACCAACACCGATCCGTACCAGTGGGTCGAGAGCCGCTACCGGATGATGCCGGAGATCCTCTCGGCCCTGGAGGAGGCCGAGACGCCGGTCTCGGTGCTGACCAAGTCGCCGCTGGTGATGCGCGACGCCGACCTCTACGAGCGAATGGCCGAGCGGCTGCCGGTATCGGTCAACCTCTCGGTGCCAACGCTCGACGAGAAGGCCTGGCGGGCGACTGAGCCGCACACACCCAGCCCCAGCGCCCGCCTCGACGCGGTCGCCGAGCTGCGCAGCCGCGGCATCGACTCCGGCGTCCTGATCGCACCCTTGATGCCAGGCATCAACGACACGCCCGAGCAGGTGCAACCCATCGTCGAGCGCGCCCGCGAGGCTGGCGCCACCTTCCTCGGTGGCGTGGCTCTGCATCTCAAAGGTGAGGTCCGCGACGTCTTCTTCGGCTGGTTGAAGGCCAAACGGCCGGACCTGCTCCCCGAGTACGAGCGCTTGTACGCCAATGGGCGCGCATACATGCGTTCCGATGAGCGCAGCCGGATCAGCTCAGTCGTCCGGGGCTGGGGAAGAGGGCGACGTGGTGGGGAGAAGCGGCAGTCCCCTCGCCCGGACAATCGCCGGTCTAATGAGACCGGCGATTTGAGTATCCGCCCGTTCGAGGGGACTGCCCCTTCTCCCTCCCAGGAAGCGCTCTTCTGAGCACGATGCATTGCTAGGGTCGAAGGCCCATGGCTGCTGACGTCATTTCATTCGCCAGAGGCGCCCCGAGCGCCGACATCCTGCCGCGCGAAGCAGTGGCTGAAGCTGCTGCGGTAGCGCTTGCCGACGACTGGCAGAAGGCGCTCTCCTACGGGACCGGGGTTGGGCATCCGGGCCTTTGCGAGTGGGTCGCGGAACGCCACGGAGGGCTCGAGGCGGGGCAGGTGATGATCGCCAACGGGTCGCTCGAGGCCGGGGCGATGCTGTTCGAGCACCTGCTCGAGCCCGGTGACCGAGTGGTGGTTGAGCAGCCGTCTTACGATCGCACGCTGCTGCTGCTTCAGCGGCTGGGCGTCGAGCTGGTGCCGGTGCCGCTGGAGGCGGACGGGATCGACCTCGCGGCGTTCGAAGCGGCGCTCGCCGAGGGGCCGATCAAGCTCGCCCACGTCATCCCCAACTTCCACAACCCCGCCGGTTGCACGCTCTCGGCCGAGAAGCGGGTGCGGCTGGTCGAGCTCGCCGCTGAGCACGGCTTCTGGGTCTTCGAGGACGACCCCTACCGCGAGCTGCCTTTCGAGGGCGAGGCGCTGGAGACGATGCTCTCGCTCGACCGGGCCGGCCGCGTGATCCACGCCTCCTCCTTCTCGAAGACGGTCAGCCCCGGCGTCCGGGTTGGCTACTTGGCCGGTCCCGGTGAGGAGATCGCCAAGCTTGCCAAGCGCGCGAATGAGACCTACATCTCACCCAACATGCTGGCCGAGTCCGTGGTGCTGGAGCTCTGCCGCTCGGGCGGCCTCGATCGCAACATCGAGTTCGTCAAGGGCGCCCTGCGCGAGCGCCGCGACGCCCTGGTCGGTGCGCTGCAGGAGCAGCTCCCCGAGGCCGAGTTCGTCATCCCGGGCGGCGGCTACTTCCTCTGGCTCGACCTCGCCGAGGGCACCGACACCACGGTGCTGCTGGCCGAGGCGAAGAGCGACGGCGTCGCCTTCGTCGCCGGCCCCGACTTCATGCTCGACGGCGGCCTCAACAGCCTCCGCCTCTCCTTCGCCAGCGTTCCGCCGGAGCGCATCCCGAAGGGCGTCACCCGCCTCGCTCAGGCACTTGAGCGAGTTCGAACCGCTTCGCCTGCTTGAGCCTATCCCGGTAGGGGTGGAACGTCTTGTACTTTTCCCGCGGGAAAAGTTAAGTGGAACTCCTGCCGGGATAGGCTCTTATCGACCGTAGCGGTCCGAAGAGAGCACCAGCTGCTCGGGAATCGCTGCCCGCGGCGGCGGTGATGGATCGGCGCGGACCGAGACCGTCTCGGCCACGCTCCGGGTCACCTGGTGGGGACCGTCCTCGGAGAGGATCGTCACCTCGTCCTCGTCGGTCTTCTCGACCGTCCCCTCGAGCCCGGGATGCAGCCCCGCGTCCTTGAGGTAGTGCAGAAGCTCCTCGGCCTCGTTCTCGAAGCGCAGCACGTGCACCTTGGCGCCGGTCTCGACGTCGGCCAGTAGCGCGCCCTGCTCGCGGGTGCCCTCGACGATCGGGTGGCCGTGCGGGCAGGTGGTCGCGTTGCCGATCGCCGCCCGCATCCGCTCCTCCAGCACCGGCGACATCGCGTGCTCGATCCGCTCCGCCTCCTCGTGGACCTCGTCCCAGGGGATGCCGAGGACATCGGTGAGGAAGCGCTCGATCATCCGGTGGCGGCGGACGATGTGGCTGGCGTGCTCGCGCCCGGACTCGGTGAAGGCGAGCGACTTGTCGGCGTTGCGCTCGACGTAGCCGTCGTCGACCAGGCGGCCGATCATCTCGTGCACGGTCGGCGGCGAGAGCTGCATCGCGCGGGCAATGTTGGCGCCGGTGATCGGCAGCCCGGCCTCCTCCAGCCAGAACATGATCTCCAGGTACTCCTGCTCTGCGACGGTCGCGTCAGCCATCTTTTCCGATACTAGCGGCGCTCCACCAGCGTCGAGACGACCGCCTCGTAGAAGCCGTCGCCCATGCGGCCCTCGGTGACAGTGGCGTTGTCCCAGGAGGCGAGCGCCGCGCGCAGGCCGGGGTCGCGCTCGGGCCCATTGGCGACGACGAAGAAGCGGCCGACCGCGGCGGCGACCTCGAGGTCCTCGACCGAGTCGCCGACGGCGATGCAGTCGGCCGGGTCGTAGCCGCGGACGCGGGCGTGGGCGGCGACGGCGTTCGCCTTGCTGACCATCTTCGGGACCAGGTGGTAGGCGTGGGTGGGCCCGTCGATGGCAGGCATCTCCCGCGCGATCGCGCCGTTGTCGAGCAGGCGCAGGTCGCCGTGCCCTTCGGCACCGAGCAGCTCGTTGGCGGCGGCCACGTCGACCTTGCCGCGGAAGAGGTGGGAGAGGACGCGGCCCTCGTGCCAGGGGGCGTGGTACTCGAGCCGCCCCTCGAAATGCTCGAAGAGCATCTGCGGGATGCCCCGCGCCTCGATCTGCTCGTAGATCGTGCCGCTTTCGTCCGGCTCCATCTCGCCGGTCATCAGCGTCGTCTCGCCGTCGATCGCGAAGGCGCAGCCGGCCTCGTAGATGTAGGAGGCCTGGCCGATCAAGCGGGCGCACTCGTGCACCTGCGGCTCGCGCCGCCCGGACATGATCGTGACCTCGACCCCGGCCCGGTGGCAGGCCTCGAGCCCGCGCGCCTGGGCGTGCGAGAAGCCGCCCTCGGCGTCGCGAAAGAGCGAGCTTCCCTTGCCGAGCAGGGTGCCGTCGAGGTCCACGTAGACGCAGCTCAGGGCCATGGGCGCGGTCGCTACGGTAGCGGCGTGCCCTGGCGACTCGCCGACCGGACCCTCGAGCTGGCCCAGCCGCTAGCGGCTGGGATCGTCAACGTCACCACGGACTCGATGTTCGAGGGGGCGCGCAGCGGCACGCCCGAGCAGGCGATGGAGGACGGGCGCGGGCTGGTCGAGGCCGGTTTCGACATGCTCGACGTGGGGGCGGTGGCGGCGCGCAGCGGGCCGCCGGTGGCGGCGGAGGACGAGGCGGCGGCGCTGGTGCCGGCGGTCGAGGGGATGGCCGGACTGGACGTGCCGGTCGCGGCCGACACCTTCTCGGTCGAGGTGGCGCGGCGGGCGCTGGCGGCGGGCGCGGTGGCCGTCAACGACATCTCCGGCGGCTCGGAGGAGATGTTCGAGCTGGTGGCCGAGACGGGGTGCGGCTACGTCCTCATGCACATCGAGGGGCCGCCGCGGGTTAACCGGCCGCCGCGCGAGTACGGCGACGTCGTCGACCACCTGAAGTCGTGGTTCGGGGGGAGAGTCGAGGCGGCCCGGAGGCTTGGGGTGAGCGAGGAGCAGATCGCGATCGACCCCGGACTCGACTTCGACCTCAGCCTCGGCCAGGACCTGGAGATCCTGCGCCGGCTCGGCGAGCTGCGCGCGCTCGGGCTGCCGCTCTACGTGTCGCTCTCGCGCAAGGACTTCATCGGCGCGGTGCTGGCCGGCTCCTGGGAGGAGCGGCTGCCGGCCGGCGAGCGCGAGTGGGGGACGGTCGCCGCGGTGGCACTGGCGGTGCGGGCTGGGGCAGACATCCTGCGGATTCACGACCGCAGCTCGCTGCAGGCGATGCGGGTGGCGGGACGGATCGCGCGGCCGCAGCGGAGCGCCGCCTGATGGCGAAGAGCCTGCTCGACTCGACCTGGGCGATTGCGATCGATCCCGCACGGCGTGACGGCCGCATCGTCGCCGAGAGCGCCGAGGAGGAGCGCAGGGCGAAACGGGTGGCGCTGCCCCGCTCGCTCGACCCGGCGCTGGCCGAGCGCCTGCGCGCCGCCGGGGTCGAGCGGCTCTACTCGCACCAGAAACGGGCGCTCGAGGCAGCCGCCACCTCTCACCTTGTGATCACCAGCGGCACCGCCTCGGGCAAGAGCCTCGCCTTCAACCTGCCCGTCCTCGACGGCATCGCCCGCGACCCCAAGCGCCGCGCCCTCTACCTCTACCCGACCAAGGCGCTGGCCCAGGACCAGGCCCGCAAGCTCGGTGAGCTGCGCCCGCCGGGCCTGCGCGAGGCGATCTACGACGGCGACACGCCCCGCGAGGAGCGCCCCGCGATCCGCCGCCGCGGCAACCTCGTCCTCACCAACCCCGACATGCTCCACGTCGGCGTCCTGCCCAACCACAAGAGCTGGGGCGACTTCTTTGCCAACCTCGGCTGGGTCGTCGTCGACGAGGCGCACACCTACCGCGGCGTCTTCGGCTCCCACGTCGCCAACGTGCTGCGGCGGCTGCGCCGCGTCGCCGCGGCGTACGGGGCCGAGCCGCGCTTCCTACTCGCCTCGGCGACGATCGCCAACCCGGTCGAGCTGGCCGAGGGCCTGGTCGGCGCCCCCTTCGAGCTGGTCGACGACGACGGGGCGCCGCGGGCCGGGCGCGAGATCGCGATGTGGAACCCGCCGCTGATCGACAAGGCGACGGGCGTGCGGCGCTCGCCGCTCTCCGAGGCGGCCGAGCTGCTTGCCGAGCTGGTCTCCCAAGGGGTGCGGACGATCTGCTTCCTCAAGAGCCGGCGCGGGATCGAGCTGATCCAGCGCTTCGCCCGCGAAAACCTGCAGCGACGCGGCAAGCCGGAGCTGGCCGAACGGATCGCCCCCTACCGCGGCGGCTACACGCCGCAGCAGCGGCGCGACATCGAGGCGCGGCTGAGCAGCGGCGAGCTGCTCGCCGTGGTCGCCACCGACGCGCTCGAGCTGGGGATCGACATCGGTGAGCTCGAGGCGGCTATCTGCGTCACCTTCCCCGGCACGGTCGCCAGCCTGCGCCAGATGTGGGGGCGGGCGGGACGGCGGCGGCGCGGCCTGGCGGTCTACGTCGCCGGACAGGACGCGCTCGACCAGTTCTTCTGCCGCCACCCGGAGGAGTTCCTCGAGCGGCCGGTCGAGGCGGCGATCCTCGACCCGGAGAACGAGCAGATCGCGGGCAGGCACCTGATCGCCGCGGCCTACGAGCTGCCGCTGAGCGAGGCCGACGACGAGCTGCTCGGGCCGGGCTGGCGCGAGCGGGCCGAGCGGCTGGCCGCGGCGGGGAAACTGCGCCGGGCCGGGGGCAAGCTGCTGCCGCGCAGCAGCGAGTTCGTCGCCGCCAAGGTCTCGCTGCGCTCGGCCTCGGCCGACTCGGTGGCGGTGATCGAGCGCGAGTCGGGCGAGATGCTCGGCCTGGTCGAGGCGGAGCGCGCCTTCACCACGGTCCACCCGGGCGCGGTCTACCTGCACCTCGGCCGCTCCTACGAGGTCGAGCGCCTCGACGTCGAGGAACGGCGCGCGATCGTCTCCAGCTTCGACGGCGACTGGTACACGCGCCCCAAGAAGGAGACCGAGATCTACATCGAGCGGGTGCGCGAGCAGCGCTCGACCGCCGGGGTCGAGCTGCACTTCGGCGAGGTCTCGGTGACCGAGCAGGTGATCGCCTACCAGCGCGTCTCGATCTCCGAGCAGGAGCCCTTCGACGTGGTGGCGCTGGAACTGCCCGAGCAGCACTTCGTCACCCAGGCGCTCTGGTACGTGCTGCCCGAGCGGCTCAGCGGCGCGCTGCCGCCCGAGGCCCTGCTCGGCTCCCTGCACGCGACCGAGCACGGCCAGATCGCGGTGCTGCCGCTGATCGCGATGTGCGACCGCTGGGACATCGGCGGCCTCTCCACCAACGTCCACTTCCAGACCGGCCGCGCGACGATCTTCATCTACGACGGCCATCCCGGCGGGGTGGGGATCACGTTGCGCGGCTACGAGCAGTTCGAGCGGCTGATCGGCGACGCCGAGCGGCTGATCGCCGAGTGCCCCTGCGAGTCCGGCTGCCCCTCCTGCGTGCAGAGCCCCAAGTGCGGCAACCTCAATGAACCACTGCACAAGGAGGGGGCGCTGGAGCTGATGCGGTCGATGAAGGGGGCGGTGTGAACAGGGGGAGGGGGTCTCGCCGTCACGAACAGCAGGGAGGTTCCGTCGAGACCCCCTCCCCCTCTTCCGAGCGCGCGCGTCAGGTGGCCGTCATCGGCTCCGGTCGCGTGGAGCTCGGCTCGGAGCTGGCGCGGCTGGCAGAGGAGGTCGGGCGGCGGCTGGCCGAGGCCGGCGCGACCGTGGTCTGCGGGGGGCGGGGCGGTGTGATGGAGGCCGTGGCGCGCGGCGCGGCCGGCGCCGGCGGTGAGGTGATCGGGATCGTGCCGGGCGACTCGGCCGAGGAGGCGAACTCGTTCTGCACCCATGTCATCGCCACCGGGATCGGCCACGCGCGCAACCTGGCGGTGGTCTCCTCCGGCGACGCCGTGATCGCCGTCGGGGGTGAGTGGGGAACGCTGTCGGAGATCGGCTTCGCTCGCGCGCTCGGCCGTCCCGTGGTGGCGCTGCGCAGCTGGACGCTGAAAGGCGAGGGACCGATGGAGTCGGCGCCGGGGATTGTCGCGGCGTCAAGCGCCGAGCAGGCGGTCGCGGCGGCGCTCGAAGCGATCAACCGCTAGGGCCAGAGCTCGCGCAGGGCGAGGATCGCGAAGGCGTGCGACCAGGCGAGCGGCGTGGTCGAGGTGGGAAGGCCGGTGTGGATGTCGACTCGCTCGGGCAACAGGCCGAGCGGCGTTGCGGCGCGGCGCAGGTCGGCCATCAGGCCCAGGGCGGTGCGCCGGTCGCGCATGGCGAGCGCCGAGCGTTTGCCGTGGCGAGTGAGCGTGGCGAACGCCCAGGCTGTCCAGGCAGTCGGCGCCGTCCAGGGATCCTCGCCGCCGTGCCAGCTCTCGGACGGGACGATGCCGAAGCGGGTCCGGCGCTCGGCAAGCAGATGACGCAGCGAGCGGCGCACGAGCGGGAAGAGCGCCGGCCTGGGGAAGGGTCGGATTGCCCAGGCGACGGCGGAGTCCACACCGGAAGCCGGGTCGCCGGCGACCCGCACAAGTTCCTTCCGGTGTTCGAAATACCCCCTGAGAGATGCATTGCGAACACCAGAAGCGATCGCGTTGGCGGCATAGTCGCCTGCCTCGCCCTCCTGGTAATCGGCACGGCCCCGCCAGGGCCCAGACGGTTCCGCCCGGCGCGATCTCTCGATCGCGCCGGGCCCGGAAGCCTGCCCGCCGGCCAGTCCTGTCGCGCGTTCCGCAGCGACGAGCCAGCCAGCCGCATCGCCCTGCGCCGCGCGCCCCTCGACCGGCGTGCCGTCACCGTGGAAGCGGGCGGCGGCTTCGAGGTCGAGGCTTCGCAGGAAGCGGACCACCCGCCGCGCCTCGGCCCGGTAGCCGGCCGCCGCGAAGGCGAGCGCCACGGCGCCGGCGTCCCGCGGCCAGACGTAGGCCCAACTATCCCGAGCGCCGGCCGCGCCCGCGCCCGTGTGGCGGTCCGTCAGCGCGCGCAGCACCAGCAGCGAGCGCTCGTACAGCCGCCTCGCCCATCCCGGCGCGCCCGGCCCGAGCGGCAGCACCCGCGCGATCCAGCGCCGGTCGGCTCGCACGGCCCGGAGACCGAGTCCCCGCGTCACGACCACCCTGCGCCCGTCGAAACGAGCCACGGTCCACAGCACGTTCGTGCCCGGCAGGTAGCGCTGCTCGACCGAGTTGGCCTCCCAGAGCGGTGCCGTCTCCCCCCCGCCAAGCTGCGCCCGAGCGACGATCCCGCCGTCCGGCGGAACCGTGCCGGCCGCCTGCCGATCGGAGGAGACTGCGACCAGCGGCTCCCCCGCCGGCCCCGGCGCCCGCAGGTCGACGACGTTGCCGTAGGCGTCGACGGCCGCCGTCTTACCGCCACTCCCGACTACCGCTACGCCTAGGAACGGCGGCGTCAGCCCAGGCAGCCCCTCAGGCGTCCGCGGGTCCTCAGACGACCGGCCCGACACGAGTGTCAGGCTGATGACGACGACGGCCATAAAGCCGAAAACTATGTTTAGAAATTTAGGCAGTTTTCCTCAATATGAGCTATCGTCTCAGGCATGGCTCGAGTCGCTGCAACCCTGAGGCTCGTCGATGACATCCTCAGCCTGCGCCGAGCCGAGGGCGTGCCGGCGGCCCGCCCCGATGTCGCCCCGGTCAGGCGTGAGCTCGAATCCCAGCTTGCCCCCACTCTCTCGCGCTCGCGAGCGAGCCGAGTTCTCGGGGTCAGTCAAACAGCGTTCGATCGCTGGGTCGCTGCCGGCCAGGTTCCGATCGTCATCACGCCGACTGGACGGCGAGAGGTTCCCCGGCGGTTCGTCATCGAGCTGGGCGAGGCGGTTCGCCGTCTCCAGGAAGAAGGGCGCGATCGTCATCCTCTTGCGGCTGCTCTAACGGAGCGGAGAAAAGTGGCGACACGAACGCGGCAAGCCCTGTCTCGCGTCCCCCCTAATGCCCATCGCACTGCCGAGCAGCGCAGCCTCGCCTATCACCGGGCGATCGTCGATCGCCTCGACGAGGCGCTCGTCGACGAGGCGCGGGCGGAAGTGGAGCGACTCGCGGACGAGGGCCGCCTTCATTCGCGCTATGCGGATCGCTGGCGCCATCTCCTTGCCCTGCCCCGCGACCAGATCGCCGCCGCGATTACGGCAGAGGACCAAGACGCGGTCGATCTCCGCCAGAACTCTCCGCTTGCCGGCTTCCTGAACGAGCAGGAGCGGCGCCGGATCATCGAGACGGTGCGGTAGACCGGCTTGAAACGTCACGAGCTCGAACACGTGATCCGTGCCGCGGCAGAGGTGGCGGAAGACAACGAACTGGTGGTCGTCGGGAGCCAGGCGATCCTCGGCCAGTTCCCCGACGCTCCGACGGCGATGCTGATCTCCCGCGAGGCGGACGTCTACCCCAGGAATTGCCCCGAGCGTGGCGACGAGATCGACGGCAGCCTCGGGGACGGCTCCTACTTCGACTCCACGTTCGGCTACTACGCGCACGCGGTCGGACCGGAGACTGCGAAGGCGCCGTCCGGCTGGGACGAGCGACTCGTGCCGGTGCGCAGCGAGAACACCGGAGGGGCTACGGGCTGGTGCCTGGAGGCCCACGACCTGGTGCTGTCCAAGTGCGCGGCGGGCCGGGAGCGCGATTGGGAATTCGCTCGCGAAGCCTTGATCCATGAGCTGGTGGACGCTGACGAGCTGCGCCGCCGCAGCAGGGACCTGCCGCTCCCCCCAGCCGATATCGAGACGATCCAGCGAATGCTGGCCGGGATCATCTAGCCTTCCTCCAGCGCGGGTCCAGACCGCGCCTCAGCTACGGCGAGGTAGCTCAGTTGGTAGAGCACACGACTGAAAATCGTGGTGTCGCCGGTTCGATTCCGGCCCTCGCCATTTTCATTCATTTCACTCACTCATTCATTTGTCGAACGAGACCCCCGCCTCTTCGAGTACGGGCTGAATCTGTTGCCTGGCCATACATGCGTAAGGGGCCGAGGGATCCATGCTGTTCTCAAGGCCTTTCATGGCGCGTTCGAGCACGCTTTTCGCAAAAGGGTCGGCCGGGTCCTGTTGCAACCGTGTCGTCGCTTCCTTGAAGTAGGTGATCGCATCGTCGATCCAGATCTGCCGGTCACGACGGCTGCGGACTAGTTCGGGGCGGGAGAGGCCGAGAACGTCGATCGTCGCCCTCCCCCGCTCGCTCTCCCCATCACCCCGCGGGGCCGGCCTGATCACGCCCTCGAGGATGAACTCGAGGTGCTCCTCGGGGTCGTCGCGGGTTGGGTCGAGTAGCAGCGGTTCCTCGGTGGCCTCCTCGTCTGGCGCCGTCGCCCGCTTGCTCTCGTCGGCAAGCGGAAACAGGTTTCCCTTGCCGCTCGGCCTGCGGCCGTCCTCGTACTCGTGTCGTCGCCCGCGGTTGCAATCGATGCAGGAGGGCAGCAGGTTGCTCCACTCCGCCGCCAGCCAGTAGTAGCCGGGCTTGCGGGCTTTCCCATCCGAACAGACGATTTCGCCCTTGGGCCGGTAGTGCTCGATGTCGGTCGGGGCGACCGGCCCGTAGTCGCTCTCGCAGTAGGCGCACTTCCGCCCGAACATCGCTTCCAGGCTGGCGGCGACGTCATCGCCCTTGTAGGCCCTGAATTTGAAGCTCCGCTTGCTTTTCGCGGGGTCAGCGTAGAAGTCGATCGCCTTCTGGCGCTCCTTCCCGCCGGCGGAGTTGGGGCCGTCAAGGCTCGCGGGCACTTCGGTCCGGATCGCGAAGATCATCGCGCGGTGACGTCCCCCCAGACCTCCCTGACCTGTCGCTTGGTGTCCTCGTCGAGGCGAGAGAGGTCGGCGGCGCTGATGGCGCGCCGTTCGCTCGCAAGCGACTCGTCGACCGCTTCGAGGGCCAGACGCTCACGTCGCGTCGTGCCGAGCAGGCGCAGCTCGTCGAGACGATTGCTCAGCCCGGCGAGCTCGCGCCTCTCTTTCGCCGAGTGCTTGCGCTGGGCGAGCAGGTCGTAGTAGCGGGCGAAGAGCTCCTCGATTGCCGGGTCGAGCGAGCTGCTGAGCCCGAAGTGCTCGCTGGTCAGCAGTTGGTCGACCGTCAGCCCCTCGACCGGCGGCAGCTGATCGTGCACCGCGTAGATGTGCTCGTCGCGGCGCCGGAGGACGACGACCTCTCCGTCATGGAGCCCGCGCAGACACAGCGGATCGTGAGTGGTGGTGATGAACTGGACCCGCGGGAAGGTGGTGCGGAGAGAGTCGGTGACGCGCATCTGCCAGCGCGGGTGGAGGTGCGCTCCCAGCTCGTCGATCAGGACGATGCCCTCCGCCGCCTCCACGCTGCCCCAGCGGCGCAGGAAGAGCCTCATCATGTCCAAGGCCAGCGCGGCCATCGCTCGGTAGCCGTCGCTGAGATCTCGAAGCTCGAGTCGACGCTTCCCGCGCACGATCTCCAACCCCGACCCTTTCCCGCGCACGATCTCTTCCTTTTCGTCGAGCTGCAACAGCATTCGCAGGGCTCTGGCCACCGCATCGAACTCTGACGAGGAGAGCTTCGGCAGCCAGGCCTTGGGACTCGTCCTGCGGGCTAGCGGATCGAAGAGGTTCTCGACCGTGGCGACGCTCCCGCGAGAGCCGCTATCGCGGAGCAGGCGGGTGGAGCCGTAGCCGGCTATCAGCGTCCCCTCCCGCGGTGTGCCCGAGGCCACCAACCCACCTGCCTTCTTGCCGAACCTGAGCTCGCGACCGCGGCGGCTGCCGGTCAGCATCACCCTCACCAAACCCTCGCCGGCGCCTTGGCGCAGCAGCCTGCTCACGTTGACGTCGAGGCGCTTGAGCGTCGCCGGGTCGCACAGCGTCAGGGCGATCGCTTGCAGGACGGAGGTCTTGCCGGCGCCGTTCTCGCCGAGCAGCATCATCCAGCTCCCCTCGCTGGGCCCCGGGGTGACCTCTAGGTCAAGCGACTCAATCACCCGAAAGTTCCTGATCTCGACGCGGCGAATCTCGGCGGCATTCAGGTAAGGAAGAAGCTCTTCCTCGGATGAGTCCGCAATGCGCTCTGGGCGCCTCGCTTCCGAGATCCGCGTCGATGTCGTTACTAGGGGCCTAATGGCCTCCTCGATGACGATTCCGAAGAAATCGACAGCGACTTCTTCCTTGACGCGATTGGTGACCCGTCGCAGCGACCCCACGAGCGACTGCAACGCCTTGCCCTCCCCGGTCGCGTACGTGAGTGCAGCACCTATCTTGCGCCAGCGGAACTGGACCCACTGGTTGATGAACTGGCGCCGCACAGCGGCGAACGGCGCCCGTCTGGAGTAGAGCGACGAGAGGCTATCGGCGAATTCGGCGAACCGCGCGGCCTCCAGTATTTGTGCAATTTCACGAACTCGCATTTGCACAACTTCGATGAGCGCGCCGCGTTCGTCGATCAGCTCCGGGCGGTTGAGATCAAAGGTCTCGATTGTGGCCTTGCCGCGAGGATTGCGCGATACGACCTCGCCGGAATCGAGGTACACCAGGAAGTGCTCCGGGTCGTCAATGCAGGGATCGAGCAGGAGTGGCTCCTCTCGTGCGAACAGTTCTTCGACCGTGCCAACGCGGACACGGCGTCGGCCGGTGGGGAACTTCGCGCCCTGCGCTTTCCGACAGGCGGCACAGGCTGGGTAGAGGTTTGGCCAAGCGAAAGCCAGCCACCAGTAGTGTCGGCGGCTGGTTTTGCCGTCGCTAGCCACTGCGTCCTGGGGGGGCCGCAGGCGATGAGGTGCAATGACGGCATCCTCGTTCGTCCCGCCCATGCCGCAGAAGGCGCAACGTCCATGGGTGAGTGCTTCGAGCGTACCCTCGACCTCAGGGTCGAACAAAATTCCGTGTTGTTCGAAGTCGTACTGCCGCTGGCGTGCTCCCCTCGTGTCGGTCTCGAAGAACTCGCGTGCCTCCTCCAACGCCCGCTGGGCACGTGGCCCGGAAAGGATCAGCGGCGGGGAGGTCCGTTCAAGCCCGATCATCGGAAGCACTCTAATCGAGGAATTTGCTACTGGTTGGATTTGCACGCCTGACCTGTTGTGGCGTACTGGGTACGCAAGGAAATAGCCGTGTCCCCGCTTTGCCGACCGCGTCCTCCCTCGACGCGGCTATCGTGGCCGCCGGTGAAGAGCCATCTTCTATAGGGCCTTCTTCAGGCTGATCCTCCTGCACATCGACGCCGAGCGCGTGCATGGATTCGCGGTCGCGGCGATGCGCACCGTCGCCCGAATCCCCGGCGTGCTGTCCCTCCTCGGCTGGCTTCTGCGGCCTCGTGACCCTGGCCTCCGCGTCCAGGCGATGGGCCTCGACTTCCGCAGCCCACTCGGCGTCGCTGCCGGTCTCGACAAGAACGCGACCGCGTTCGAGGCCCTGGGGGCGCTCGGCTTCGGCGCGGTCGAGGTCGGCACCGTCACCGCTCGCGCCCAGGACGGCAACCCGCGGCCGCGAGTCACGCGGCTGCCGCGGGACAGGGCGCTGCTCAACGCCCTCGGCTTCCCCAACGACGGCAGCGAGGCGGTGGCGGGGCGGCTCGCTCGCCGCCGCACGTCCGCCGTGATCGGGGCCAACGTCGGCAAGACGAAAGCCGTCCGCGTCGAGGATGCGGTCTCCGACTACCGCGAGACGGTGCGGGCACTGGCGCCGCACGCCGACTACGTAGCGCTCAACGTCAGCTCGCCCAACACGCCGGGTCTGAGGCAGATGCAATCGGTCGAGCACCTCACGGCCCTCGTCGCCGGCGTGCGCGAGGAGCTGCGGACCTGCGCCCCCGACCGGGACGCGCCGCTGCTGGTCAAGCTCGCCCCCGACCTCTCGAACCCGGAGATCGAGGAGATCGCGGACATGGCCTTGCGGCTGGAGCTCGACGGGATCATCGCCGTCAACACCACCGTCGACACGACGCTCGCTCGCGACAGCGAGGCCGAGATTGCCGCTCAGCAGCACGGCGGCGGCCTCTCCGGTCGGCCACTGCAGCCGCGAGCGCTAGAGGTCCTCCGCCTCCTCCACGCCCGGGTCGGCGACCGCCTCACGCTCGTCTCGGTCGGCGGGGTCGAGGGCGCCGATGACATGTGGGAGCGCATCCTCGCCGGCGCCACCCTGGTCCAGGCCTACACCGCGTTCGTTTACGGCGGCCCGCTCTGGCCGCACCGCCTCAACCGCGGACTCGCCCGGCGCTTGCGCGACTCGCAGTGGTCCTCGATCGGCGAAGCTGTCGGCAAGGGAGCTGAATGAGGACCGCGGTCATCACCGGTGCTTCAAGTGGGATCGGCGCTGCCACCGCGCGGGCCCTGGCCGCCGACGGCCACCGGGTGATCCTCGGTGCGCGCCGGCTGGAGCGACTGCAAGAGCTGGCCGCCGAGATCGGCGGCCAAGCGATCGTTCTCGACGTGACCGACCCCGACTCGGTCGCCGCCTTCGTCGCCGAGGTTCCGAGCTGCGACGTGCTGGTCAACAACGCCGGCGGCGCGCTCGGCCTCGAGCCGCTGGGCGAGGCAGACGAGGAGAAGTGGCTGCAGATGTACGAGTCGAACGTGATGGGGACGATGCGGATGACCCGTGCCCTGTTGCCGCGCCTGATCGACTCCGGCGACGGGCATGTCGTCGGCGTCACCAGCATTGCTGCCTTCGAGGCCTACCGCGGCGGCGCCGGCTACAACGCCGCCAAGTCCGCCCAGCGGGCGGCGCTGCGGGCGCTTCGTCTGGAGCTGCTGGGCGAGCCGGTGCGGGTCACCGAGGTCGCGCCTGGAATGGTGGAGACGGAGTTCTCCCTGGTCCGCTTCGGCGGCGACGAAGAGGCCGCGGACCGGGTCTACGAAGGGATGACGCCGCTGCGCGCTGAGGATGTCGCCGAGTGCATCCGCTGGGCACTCGCCCAGCCCTCGCACGTCAACATCGACGAGATCGTCGTGCGGCCGCGCGACCAGGCCGCCGCGACTGAGGTGCACCGGCGTCCCAGGTGAGTTCGCTGTTTGTGGCGCTGGGCGCAACAAATGGCGAACGCGCCGCCGCGCCGGCCGCCTCAGCTTCCGGCCGCCGAGAAGTGCTGGTAGTCCTTGGGCGAGGCCCAGTTGCCGCCCCACTCCCAGCCGGCGGCGGCGAAGGCGGCGACGACCGGCCCGCCGTGGTGGATCATTCCCGGCCTGTGGCGTGAGCGCCGGGCGTAGGGAGCGCCGGCAGGTGGCGAGACGTAGCCGGAGCCGGTCACGTACGGGTTCTCGATCGGGTTGACGTCGATCGCCCGGCCGTAGGCGTGCTCCGACCAGACTCCAGGCTGTCCGGCGACGTAGCGGCAGTTGAAGGCCGAGGTGTTGTCGGCGGCCATGCTTTGGCGATCGTCGGCGCCGTAGGCATCGACCAGGCGCATCTGCCTGATCGGGAAGCGCAGCCGGTAGAGCGTTCGCATCGTGCGCAGCATCGGCCCGGCCTCCTCGTGGTGGACGACCAGCCGCCCCCGGTGCACACGTCCGTCGAAACCCCAGTGGCTGACCCTGAGCAGGCTCAGCTCGCCGAGGCCGACGGGGCAGCCCCGTCGCCACGAGACGCCGGTCATCCGCTCGCGGGTGCGCTCGTCGATCGGTCCGGCGACGCCCTCGAAGCGGGGCGGCCGCTCGGCCACTCGCGAGCCCGAAGCCGGCGCTCCGTTGAGGAGGAGGACGGCGACGCCGAGCGCCAGCAGCCCCGTCGCGGTCATGCCGCGGTGCGCCGCGCTTCCCGGACCAGCCACCAGTCGACGACGTAGCCGCCGAAGGGGACCACGGCCCCGACCAGGACCCAGAAGGTGGTCTGCGCGGACCAGCCCATCTGCGCGCGCAGGTTGAGGGCGACGATCACGTAGACGATGAAGAGGGCTCCGTGGATTGGGCCGAGGATCTGTACCCCGATCTCGTCGCCCCCAGTTCGCTTGACGTACGAAGCGATCAGCAGGGCGATGAAGCTGGTCGCCTCGGCGAGGGCGATGTAGCGCATCGGCTTCATCGCGCGGAAGCCTAGTAGAGCGGGTTTCAAACACAGCGAGGTGGGTAGCGACGCCCCCATATGCGGCTCTCCCCAGTCCTCCCCGCGCTCGTGCTCGTCGTGCTGGGCCTTGCCTTGGCGGGGTGCGGTGACGACGATGACTCAGGCGGCGGGGATGGCTCGGGGGGAGAGACCACCGCGACCGCACCAGAAGAAAGCGGGACGCCCGAAACAGAAGGGGGGTCCCAACAGGGCGCCAACGCCCCAGCGCCAAGCGGCGACGCCGTGCGGGCGGAGAAAGTCGAGATCGTCGAATTCATCTATGAGCCGGACCCGGTTACGATCGAGGCCGGCGGCAAGGTGACCTGGATCAACCGGGACTCGGCGCCGCACACCGCGACCGCCGACGACGGCTCCTTCGACACCGGCGCCCTCGAGGAAGGCAAGCTGGGGTCGGAGAGCTTCAAGGACGCCGGCAGCTACCCGTACTTCTGCGAGATCCACCCCGACATGCGGGGCACGGTCGAAGTGGTCGAACCCGGCTAGCTCCCGGGCTCGCCCTCCAGCTCGCCGATCAGCTCCTCGACGCGCCGCCCGATCTCGTCGCGCGTGGCGCGGACCTCGTCGAGCTGGCGGCCCTTCGGGTCGGGCAGCTCCCAGTCGAGGTAGCGCTTGCCCGGGATGTAGGGGCATTTGTCGCCACAACCCATCGTCACCACCACGTCGGCCCACTTGGCGTCCTCGCGGCTCAGCCCGCGCGGCACACGGTCGCTGAGGTCGATCCCCAGCTCGCGCATCGCCTCGACCACCTCGGGGTGGACGCGATCGGTCGGCGTCGTCCCGGCTGAGCGCGCCTCGTGACGCCCCTCCGCGGCGCGCGTGAAGAGCGCCTCGCTGATCTGCGAACGGCCGGCGTTGTGGAGGCAGACGAAGAGGACGCGCGCCACGCCGGCATGTATAGCAACGGGCCTCCTCAGCGGTTGGGGGCAGCGCTCGAGGCGGCGAAGCGGCGGGCGGAGAGGAACGGGATCGAGAGATCGTCCTCGACCGGCGGATCCGCCTCCTCGCGGGCGTATCCGGTGACGCCGACGCAACGAATCCGCAGCTCACGGTCGGGCTCTTCCGGCTCGCCCGCCCGGGGCCGGACGTCGATGCGAAGGAAGCTCTTGAAGAAGGGCGGCTCGTCGGAGTCGCTCAGCTCGGCGGCCAGCTTGGCGATCGTCTGTGCGAGGCTGCCGGACTTCTCCGCTCCCTGGGCTTGCTTCCGATCCCAGCGGTAGGGATAGAGCAGCATGAAAAGGTCACGTTCCTTCCTGCTCAGCTCCGGCGCGACACCGGTCGTCCCATCGCCTCCGTCGAGCAGGCTTTCGATTCGAGCCTGCGCCCTGATCGCGTTGATCCTCCCGCGCAGCGCATTGAAGCAGAGAAGGGAGGCCGCGAGCAGGAAAACGGCGACTACGACATAGGCCAAGCTGGCGACGATGGTGGACGCCACGATGGCAAGGAGTCGCGAGAGCGGCAGCGCGCCGGCCAGCGCCACAGGGATCCAGTACTTCAGCTTCGTGCCGAAGGCGAGGACGATCAGCAGCACGGCGATCACGGCCATCGCCAGCACTGCGATGGAGCCGATCGCCGCCGTCGCGACCCATCCATCCCCGATCAACTGCAGGAGGATCGTCGCGAGCGTGACCCAGGCGAGGACGCTGAGCAGCCGGAAGACCTTGGCAAGGCGCCGTGCGAGGAGATCGGAGCCGTGGACGGCCGGTGGCCGGTGCGTTCCGAGGCTGAGCGAGAGGACATAGGCATAGGCGCCGGGGGCAACGAGCGCCGCGCCGAAGAGGAGGAATCGCGCGGCGTCGGTGTCCGCGGCCAGCACCGCGGCGAGGGTCGCCGGCGCGGCGAAAGCCAGGACGTGGCCGGGCAGCCGGGATTCCACGGCGCCGAGAATCAGCATCCCGGCTCCGGCGAAGAGGACGAGGGAGGTGGCGGTGACGAACCACTCTGGGGCCGCGCCCACCGGCCCGATAGGGACGAGGATGGGAATTGCGGCGGCGAAGGCGCCGAGGATCGCGAGCTTGGGGAGCGAGGTGGGGGTGGAGCCGCGCATGTCGTGGGCGAGGAGGACCGCTGCCACGAGGCCGACCGGAACGAGCAGGGCGACCCCCGCCATGCCCCAGAAGCGCGGGTCGGCGAACAGGTCTCGGTCGCTCGCCAGCGCCACGCCCGAGGCGACGAGGGCGAAGAGCAGCACGGCGAGAAAGGTGGCAGCGAGGCGGAAGTGGCGAATCCTTGGGCATTTCCTCCCTTGCCGGCTCCTCTGCCACCTCTTCAGCTTGGCCTTGAGCTTGCGGGCGGCGAGCACGATCAGGCCGATCAGGACGAGTGGCAGGTAAGCGGTGACCAGCGCCAGCGAGCCAGTCCAGTCGAGCGGCAGTCCGTAGAGCAGCATCGACGCGGCGGCGACGAAGGCCGCCGCGGCCAGCTGCACCGCGTTGAACATCCGTGGCCCGGCGCGCCGGGCGGTATAGGCGAGGGAGTCTCCTCGTCGCGGATAGCAGCGGAAGGCTCGAGCCGGATCGCCCGCGCTGCCACTCCCCTGCAGGTCCTCGTCGGTGGGCATGTCGACCCCGGAGGGCCATTGGGGCGCCGCCTCCCGCAGCGATTCGCCGACGGGCGGGATGCGGTGAGTGGGGCTGAGGTAAGCGCCACCGCCCCCGGAGACGATGTAGTGAACCGTCCGCCGCTGCTTCGTCAGCCTGACCGGGTAGCGCTGGTAGTTGTGGACGTCGCCGCCGATCGCCGCTATGTAGCCGAAGGGCTGGTGGCGGACGACGTCGTCCACCGTCTTGAACCGGGGCGGATCCTGCTCACGTTTGCTCGGCTTCCAGGCGATCGGCCCCGGGCGGTATGCCCCGTCGACGTAGATCGGCTTCCCGGTCAGCAGGATCTTCTGCTTCTTGCACTGCTCGGAAACCCGCACCAGCCAGCGGCCCTGCTCGTCGTCGATCGCCCCGGTGACGCCGGTGTCGATCGCGACCACCAGCAGGTCGCCGAGGTCGATCGCGTAATACGGCGCCGGCTGCACGGCTTTGGTCGCATCGCGCCCCCACGGACGGGAGTCGCGCCAGCGGCTGAGCCGGTCGCGTTCGGGCGCCTCCGAGCCGCGCCAGAGACGGCGTGCCAGGCGGCTGGTGGGGCGGATCTCGGTTTCGCGAAAGCGCTCCGAGGGCAGCGGCTCGGCGCCGCAGAAGTGGTACATGAAGCCCTCCAGGCCGTCGTACCAGTCATGGTTGCCGGGAATCGCGTAGATCGGCTTTTCGAAGCCGCGGTAGGGAACGTAGAAGCCGTTGACGTACTCGTTGACGTTCCCCGCCGGGTAGATCGCGTCGCTGACGATCACCATGAACTCGGGCGCGGGCAGGACGTTCTCGGAATCCTCCTGCGCCGCTGGGGCCAAGTAGGGCGCGAGCGCATACTGCGAGGCGTCTTGCTCGCCGGTGTCGCCGACCAGCAGAAAGGTGCGCTCGGCGGGAGGGGAGTCGCCTGGCTGCGGCGGCTCGAAGATCAGGTCCGCGGATGCGATGGCGGTCCGCCCCCTCTGTCCCGCCACCCAGCGGGCGCGCCGCTCGTCGACGATCTCCGGCCGCTGCTTGGCGAGCAGGTCGTTGACCGACTCGAACAGAGCGCGAACGGTGAGCCACGAGAAGCTGTCCCACTTCGGATCCTCGCGGTCTTTCAGAAGGTCCGTCCATGAGCCGGGGTTGGTGTCCGGCTCCTCGCGAGGAAACCCGTCCTCGGCCCAGCCGGCGCGCCGCGCCCTGACTTCTTCGCGCCGCGCCTCGCTTGCCGCCCCGGTCACGGGCGGCAAGCCTATTTCGTGCTCAATGCTGGCGCAATACCGTTTATTCGAACTTCCTGCGGCCAGAGAGAGGTGGATCGGCGTCCGCAGGCGTCACTACTTTGAATCGGGCATGACGCAGGAAGCGCTCACTGGCCTCGCTGAAGAGACGATTCGGGCGGAACCGGCGGCCCAGGTCGAACCGGCGGCCTCGCCGGAGCTGGCCGAGCCCGTCGTCGCCACGGACCCGGAAGCGACGTCTCGGCAGCGCGTTCCGCTGCTCGAGCTCGAGGACGGCCAGCGCGTGGCCGGCGTCTACGCGGTGCGCGCGCGGGAGCTGCGGCGCAAGCGCAACGGCGAGCCCTGGTTGCGCCTGACACTGGGCGACGCCAGCGGCGCGGTCGAGGCGGTGTGTTGGGAGGACGCCGAGGAGCGCTACGCGCTGGCGGCGTCGGGGGCGGCGGTCTTCGTCAGCGGGTCCTTCGAGGTGAGCGAGCGCTGGGGATCGAAGATCAAGATCGCCGAGCTGCGCGCGGCGGGGCCGGACGAGTACCGCTCCGACGACCTCGCGCCCGGGTCGGAGGTCTCCTTCGACCGCCTGGCGAGCGACCTGCGCGAGCTCCTCGCCACGATTCAGGACCCGCAGTTGCGCGACCTGCTCGACCGCTTCTTCGGCGAGGACTCCCCGATCTGGGCGCGCTTCCGCGACGCCCCGGCGGCGAAGGTCTACCACCAGGCCTACCGCCACGGCCTGCTCGAGCACACGCTCTCGGTCGCCCAGGCGGTCAGCGCCGCCGCTGCCTTCTTCCCCGGGATCGACCGCGACGTCGCGGTCAGCGGCGCCCTGCTCCACGACATCGGCAAGACCGAGGCCTACAACGACGACCCGCTGGCGATCGACCTCACCGACGCCGGCCGCCTGCAGGGCGAGATTCCGCTCGGCTACTACAAGGTGCGCCGTGAGATCGAGGAGATCCCCGGCTTCGACCCGGCTCTCGCCCAGGCGGTGCTGCACATCATCCTCAGCCACCACGGCTCGCTCGAGCACGGCTCGCCGGTCGTCCCCGCCACCCGCGAGGCGGTGCTGGTCCACATGATCGACAACCTCGGCGGCCGTCTCGGCAGCTTCGACCGCCTCGAGCGCGAGCTGCCCGCCGGCGAGTCCTGGTCGAGCTTCGACCGGGCGTTGTCCGGCTCGGCGTACTTCGGCAGCCGCGCCGCCGCCTAGCTCAGAACCGGCGCGTGCAGCGCTGGAGCTTTTTGGTGTTGCTGTTCGCGTTCTCGATGCAGCGGATCAGCTTCTTCGGGTTGACGCCCTTCTGCTTGGTCACTTTGAGCGAGTGGCGGACCTGGCGTTTGATCTCGTGGCCGACCCCCTCGAGGCTCCTGCCGATCTCGCTCAGCCCGCTCGAGCGGATCGCGTCGCTGGTCGTGTCGAGGACCGGCTTGACGATGAAGAGGTAGCAGAGGACCAGGATCCCGCCGGTGACGGCGAGCCTGATGATTCCCGAGGTCAGGTTGCCGAACAGGTTGCGCAGCAGGTCCACGGCGCGACCACAGTATCCAAAATGCGGGAATCCGCGGCAGGGGGCCAAATGCCGCTCAAGCCGCCCCGACTATCCTGCGAGCCGTGGCAAAGGACACCGAGAAGCTGATTCGCCAGCTCTCGCTGATCTCGTTCCTGATGGCGCAGGGCAGGCCGGTTTCGGCGCTCGAGATCAAGCGCGAGGTCGAGGGCTACAGCGACATGAACGACGACGCCTTCGCGCGCCGCTTCTACGCCGACCGCGCCGAGCTGGAAAGCCTCGGGATCCAGCTCGGGGTCGAGAAACCGGGCGAGGGCTTCTTCGAGGCCGAGCTCTACTCGCTGCCGCCGGAGAACTTCTACCTCGACCCGATCACCTTCTCCGACGAGGAGCTGGCGGCGCTCTCGACGGCGCTCTCGCTGCTCACCGACGGCGGCTTCGCCTACGC
>Ga0190265_10000135_pt1 | contig 72033 bp, 59 predicted proteins | sample Popmic124T_FD_133135 | JGI IMG/M metagenome (GOLD analysis project Ga0190265, IMG submission 133135) | Populus adjacent soil microbial communities from riparian zone of Indian Creek, Utah, USA - 124 T | ecosystem: Environmental > Terrestrial > Soil > Riparian zone | place: USA: Utah | collected... | reverse complement strand
GGCTTGGCCCCAGGGCAAGCCCTGGTTCGTCGCACCACTTGCATGTGTTAAGCACGCCGCCAGCGTTCGTCCTGAGCCAGGATCAAACTCTCCGTGAAGGTACTTCTACACAGAGATTGCCATACCTGACTGGCCACCGGGTACACAAACTCGATGGCCGGCATGACGGGTAAATCAGACCGCTCGGCACGCTGACGAGCCGAGCGGATCGGGCTCAAACACCCACGGACACGAATGCCCGCGGGGTGCACGCTGCTCAGTTTTCAAAGACCGCTGCGCCTCTGCGGCGGGACTCGCCGTCTTCGCGCACGGGACAGGGACGGGCCCAATTCCCGGAGGGACGAGGAGTATAGCGCTGTGGCGCGCTTTTGCAAGCCGGCTCAGGCGGGGGCGCGCAGGCGCCGGAAGCGGCGCTTGCCAACCTGCAAGACGCGGCCATCGAGGCCGCTCAGCTCGAGGTCGAGGCTGCCTGCCCCAAGCGCCTCGCCGTCCAGCTTGACGCCGCCCTGCTCGATCAGCCGCCTCGCCTCGCTGGAGCTGATCTCGAAGGCGTCGGCCATCAGCAGCGGCAGGTGGATGCTCTCCGCCCCTTCGCCCAAATACGGCGCCAGCTCGACCTCCTCTACCTCATCCGGCGCCTCGTGTCGAACGAAGAGCCGGTCGAAGTGCTCCTCCGCCTCACCCGCGGCCGCCGCGTCGTGGAAGCGCTCGACGATCTGGCGCGCCAGGCGCCGCTTGGCCTCGTTGGCGGGGCCGGCCGGGACCTCCTCGCCCAGCAGGAGCCGGAAGTACTCGGGCATCGCCTCGTCGGGCACCCGCATCAGGCGGCCGAACATCTCCTCCGGGACGTCGGTGACGCCGACATAGTTCCCGAGCGACTTGCTCATCTTCTGGACGCCGTCGATACCGACCAAGATCGGCATCGTCAGGATCGACTGCGGTGGCTGACCGTGGGCCGTCTGGACGTCGCGGCCGAAAAGCAGATTGAACTTCTGGTCGGTCCCGCCCAGCTCCACGTCGGCCTCGACCGCGACCGAGTCGTAGCCTTGCAGCAGCGGGTAGAGCAGCTCCAGCGCGGATATCGGGGCGCCGGCAGCCATTCGCTTCTGGAAGTCGTCGCGCTCCAGCAAGCGGGCGACGGTAGTTTGGGCCAGGAGTCCGAGCAGAGTGTCCGACTCCATCCGCAACCACTCGCTGTTGAAGCGGACCTCGGTCCGGTCTCGATCCAGCAGCTTGAAGGCCTGCGCCTGGTAGGTCTCGGCATTCGCCGCGATCTCCTCGCTCGTGGGCACCGGCCGCTGAGCCGAGCGGCCGCTGGGATCGCCGACCCGGGCGGTGAAGTCGCCGATGATGAGGACGACGGTGTGGCCGGCGTCTTGAAATTCGCGCAGCTTCCCCAGCACGACGGTGTGCCCCAGATGGATGTCGGCCGTGGTCGGGTCTATGCCCAACTTGACCCGCAGCCGCCCGCTGGCTGCCAGCTGCTCCTCGAGCCTCCCCGCGGGCAGCACATCGACCGCATTGCGCGCCAGGTCCGTCACCGCGGCCCATGCTAAACCGATCCTCTAGACTGCCGCCTTCTCTTGGCGGGCAAACGCACCAAGCCGCGCCTGAAAAAGCTGCGCGTCCTCTTCGTCTTGCTGGGCCTCGCGGTCCTGGCCGTGGTCTCGATGGTCTTCGGGATGGTCGTCGCCGTCTCCCAGGACCTGCCGGACATCTACAACTTCGCCCGCTACAAGGCTTCGAAGAACAGCGAGGTCTTCGACGCCTCGGGGACGTCGATCGGCACCCTGACCAGCAACCAGAACAAGATCCTGCTCGAGTCGGGCGAGATCTCGCCGAACGTCAAGAACGCGGTGGTGGCGGTCGAGGACTCGCGCTTCTACGAGCACGACGGGGTCGACTTCCAGGGGATCGGCCGGGCGCTGCTCAAAGACATCGCAAGCCGCAGCGCCGCGCAGGGTGCCTCGACGATCACCGAGCAGTTCGTCAAAGACGCCCTCGCCGCCCAGGACAGCCGCACCCTCTTCCAGAAGTTCCGCGAGGCCGTCCTCGCCTACCGCCTCGAGGGGCGCTGGAGCAAGGACAAGATCCTCACCGAGTACCTCAACACGATCTACTTCGGCGAGGGTGCCTACGGGATCGAGGCGGCGGCGCGCACCTTCTTCGGCAATGCGCACCCCGACTGCGGAACCGAAACCGAGCCGTGCGCGGCGGTGCTGGAGCCCTGGGAGGCGGCGCTGCTGGCCGGCGTGATCGCCTCCCCTTCCGCCTACGACCCCAAGTTCTTCCCCGAAAACGCGCTGGGAAGGCGCAACCTCGTGCTGGAAAGGATGTATGAGCAGGGCTACATCACGCAGGAACAGTTCGAAGACGGGACGAGACAGGCGCTGCCGGCCCCGGACGACATCGAGCCGCCCCGGCTCGATTCCGAAGCGCCCTACTTCACGTCCTGGCTGCGGCAGCAGCTGGTCGAACGCTACGGCGCCGCCAAGACCTTCTTCGGCGGGCTGGAGATCAAGACGACGCTTGACCTGGAGCTGCAGGGCGCCGCCGAAGAAATCGTCGGCTCCTACCTGGGCGAACTCGGCCCGACCTCTGCCCTGGTCGTGATCGACAACCGCAACGCCGGCATCAAGGCGATGGTCGCGGGACCGGACTTCGAGGAAGCGCCGTTCAACCTGGCGACCCTGGGCCACCGGCAGCCGGGATCCTCGATCAAGCCGATCATCCTGGCGACGGCCCTGCAGCAGGGCATCTCACCGGAAACCGTCTACGAATCGGCGCCCCAAGTCTTCACCTTCGGCAAGAAGGACCGGGAACCGTTCGAGGTCAAGAACTACGGCGACAGCTATCTCGGCTCCGCGTCCCTGGCGACGGCCACCACGTACTCCGACAACTCGGTCTACGCCCAGGTCGGCCTCGAAAGCATCGAAGGCGGCACGAGGGCGATCGCCCGCACCGCCCACCGCCTTGGCGTCCAAACCCACCTCTCGACCAACCCGGCGATGGTGCTCGGCGGGCTCAAGGAAGGCGTCACGCCGCTGGAGTGGACCTACGCATTCTCGACGCTCGCCAACGACGGCGACCGCGTGAGCGGCACGCTGGCGCCGGAGCCGGGGGCCAGCCCCGTCGCCTACACCGAAGTGACCGACCACGACGGTGACCTAATCAAGGGTGGCGACAATGACTCGATCCATACTCGGGTGCTGCCGGCCGGCGTCGCCGAAGAAACGAAGTCGATCCTGCACAGTGTCGTCACCGGCGGCACCGGAGTGCGCGCGAACATCGGCGATGAAAGCCAGTGGGGCAAGACCGGCACCACCGACGAAAACGGCGATGCCTGGTACTGCGGCGCGACCGAGGAGGTGACCGCCTGCGTCTGGGTCGGCTACGCCGACACCAACACGCCGATGCTGACCGAGTTCTCCGGTAGCCCGGTTGACGGCGGAACCTTTCCCGCTCTGATTTGGGCCGGCGTGATCTCGGCCTGGGAGGGGATCCAGGCCGAGAAGGCGGCCGAAAGCGAGAGTCGTGAGGACGACTCCGAGTCGAGCGACGGCGGGGGCTACGTCCCTCCGGAAACGGAAACGCCATCGGAATCGAGCCCCGAACCGGAAGGGCTCGAATCGGCTCCTCAGGCCGAACCTGAACCCGAAGCCGCGCCGGAAGAAGCGGCGCCGGAATCAGGCGGTGGTGGCGGGATAACGGCTGGTTGAGAGCCCATCCCGGTAGGGGTTCCACTTAACTTTTTCCGAAGACCGCCGTTTGCTGTCCGCAAACCTCGCCGCGGAAAAAGTACAAGACGTTCCACCCCTACCGGGATTGGCTCTATGCCGGTAGGGGTCTCGGCCGTGAGACGAATGGGCTGCCCGCGAGACAGAACCGCCAGGGACGCTCGACCGCTTTCGTGATGCCGACACGGGGCCCGGCGACGATCTCCGCATCCCAGCCGTCGGGTCGCGGCAGCAGCAGGAACGGGTCCTGCGTCAGGTCGGCGCTGTTGGCGTCAAGGCCGATCCCCAGCGCCTCGGTCAGCTTGCCTGGGCCGGAGCAGAGGTCGGTGTCGGGACGCTCCCCCCTGCGCTCGTGCATCGCCTCCAGCCCCGCGGTCGGCTGCAGCGCCCTGATCAGCACGGCCGCTGCCACCCCCTCCGGCTCGGCGACGGCGTTGAGGAGGCCGTGGATGCCGTAGGAGAGGTAGACATAGGCGCGTCCGGGTGGGCCGAAGAGGACCTCGGTGCGCCTCGTTAGGCCGACGTAGGCGTGGCAGGCTGGGTCGTCGCGCTCGTAGCTCTCGGTCTCGACGATCGTGCCTCCGCAGCCATCGTGGAAGAGGCGACAGCCGACCAGCTCGCGGGCGACGACGTGGACCGAGCGCTCGAAGAAGGGGATACCGAGCCGCTCTGCGGTGGCGGCGCTCACGACCGCTCTTCGACGACCCTCGACTCGACCGCCGCCAGCGTCTCCCGGGCGAGGGCGATCTGGTCGCCGAGGGCAACCGACCCGGTACCCCCCTCGATCCGCTTCGACTCGAGCCAGCTCTCGCGCCGCAGGACGTCGTAGAAGGAGCCGTCGAGGTGCTCGGATCGCCGCCCCAGCTCCGCGGGCGTCAGCTCCGATAGCGACTTGCCGCCCTCGATCGCGTCGCGGACGAGTCCGCCGACGATCCCGTGAGCATCGCGGAACGGAACCCCCTTGCCGACCAGCAGGTCGGCGATCTCGGTCGCCGCGAGCATCTCGTCCCCCGAGGCGGCCTCCAGCCGCTCGCGGTCGAAGGCGATCCCGGCCAGCATCCCCTCGGTCGCGTCGAGGCAGAGCTCGACCGTGTCGATCGAGTCGAACAGTGGCTCCTTGTCCTCCTGCATGTCCTTGCCGTAGGTGAGCGGCAGGGCGTGCATCATCCCCAGCAGCGCCAGGTAGTTAGACGCCACCCGGGGCGCCTTCGCCCGCAGCAGCTCGGCCGAGTCGGGGTTCACCTTCTGCGGCATGATCGAAGAACCCGAGGAGAACGACTCGTCGAGCTGGCAGAAGCCGAACTCGCTGCTCGACCAGATCACGATCTCCGAGCCGAGCCGCGAGAGGTGCATCGCGCAGGTCGAGGCGGCGCTCAGGTAGTCGAGGACGAAGTCGCGGTTTGACGAGCCGTCAATCGAATTGGGGCTGACGTGCTCGAAGCCGAGGTCGCCGGCGACCGCGCGGCGGTCGATCGGCCAGTTGACCCCGGCCAGGGCGCCGGAGCCGAGGGGCATCACCGAGGCGCTGTCGAGGGCGAACTGGAAGCGCAGCACGTCCCGCGCCAGCATCCAGAAGTAGGCGAGCAGATGGTGGCCGAGGTAGACCGGCTGGGCGCGCTGCAGGTGGGTGTAGCCGGGCATCGGCCAGTCGCGGTGGCGCTCGGCCAGCTCCAGCAGTCGCGACATCGTCGCCCCGGCGAGCTCGATCGCCCGCAGCGAATGCGCCTGCACGACCATCGCCACGTCGGTCGCCACCTGGTCGTTGCGGGAGCGGCCGGCGTGGAGCTTCCCGGCCAGCGGCCCGATCTCCTCGCCGAGCAGGCGCTCGACCGCCATGTGGATGTCCTCGTCGCTCTCCTCGAACTCGAAGCCGTGCTCGCCGATCCGCTCGCGCACGCGGTCGAGGCCATCACAGGTCTGCCGCAGCTCCTCGTCGCTGAGGACCCCGATCTCGCAGAGGGACCGGGCGTGCGCCTGGGACTGGTCGATGTCGTAGGGGGCAAGGCGCCAGTCGAACTCGATCGAGCGGTTGAGGCGCCAGAAGCGCGGGTCCGGGGCTTTGCCGAAGCGCGACATCGGTCGGCGATTATCCCTGCCGCACCGGCTGGCCGAGCGCCGCGGCGAGCTCCTCGCAGACGCGGCTCACCTGCGCCTCGCTCATCGACGGGAAGAAGGGCAGCGCCAATGAGCGCGCCGACGCCGCTTCGGCGATCGGGAACTGGCCCTCGCGGTAGCCCAGCTCGCGCAAATGGGGAAAGAGGTGGATGCACGGCAGATAGGCCTTGGCGGCGATGCCGCGCTCGCCGAGCCGGGCGATCGCCGCCTCGCGGTCCGCGTCCTCGGGCAGCTCGACCGCGTAAACGAACCAGCTGCGACGCTCGGCGCCCCGAGCGGCGATCGGCGCTCTCAACCCGTCGATTCCGGCCAGCGCTTCCTCGTAGAGCGCCGCCACGGCGGCGCGGCGCGCCAGCAGCTCGTCGAGCTTCTCGAGCTGGGCGACGCCGAGGGCCGCGGCAAGGTCGGAGAGGCGGTAGTTGAAGCCGAGACCGCCGTGGTCAAGCCAGCCCATGTCGGCGGCACGGCCCTGGTTGCGCTCCGAGCGCAGGCGGGCGGCGGTCGCGGCGTCGGCCGGGACGATCATCCCCCCCTCCCCCGTGGTCAGCTGCTTGTTGGCGTAGAAGGCGAAGGTGGCAAGGTTGCCGCGGCCCCCGACCTGGCGCCCCTCGGAGTCGATCGCGCCGAGCGCCTCGCAAGCGTCCTCGAGGATGCCGAGGCCGCGCCGCTGGGCGCTCGCCTCCAGCTCCGGCATCGCCGCCGGGTAGCCGAAGATGTGGACCGGCAGGATCCCGGCGCTGCGCTCGCCGAGCGCTGCCTCGACCGCCGCCGGATCGAGGTCGAGCGTGTCGGGATCGACGTCGCAGAAGACCGGGCGGGCGCCCTCGTAGAGCAGGCAGTTGGCGGAGGCGACGAAGCTGAACGGGCTGGTCAGCACCTCGTCACCGGCGCCCCAGCCGAGCGCTCGCACGCCGAGGTGGAGCGCCGTGGTGCCGCTGGAGACCGCGACCGCGTCGTCGACCTCCAGCCAGGCCGCGAAGTCCCGCTCGAAGCGCTCGCCCATCGTGCCGAGCGAGAGGCGCCCGGAGCGCAGCACCTCGAGCGCCAGCTCCTCCTCGCGCGCGCCGAGCTCGGGCCGCGCGAGCGGGATCGGGTCCGTGTCGGTCGGGGCGGCCATCGCCGCGCCCAGCCTACTTCGCGCTATCGCCGACATACAGGATCGCGCTTCGCTCACGGCGCGAAGAATCAGATATGCACGCTTGTTCGCTCCGCGCTCATCGCGGCTGGAAGGCGTACTCGAGTGAGTCGACCAGGGCCTCCCAAGAGGCCTCGATGATGTTCTCGGAGACACCGATCGTCCCCCACTCCCGCTCATGGTCGGCGGAGTCGAGCAGAACCCGGGTCACCGCCCCGGTGCCGTGGCTCTCGTCGAGAATGCGAACCTTGTAGTTGGTCAGCTCGATGTCGGCGAGGTGCGGGTGGCGGTCGGCGATCGCGCTGCGCAGCGCCTTGTCGAGCGCGTTGACCGGCCCGTTGCCCTCGGCGACGCGCACGAAGCGCTCGCCGTCGCAGCGGACCTTGATCGTCGCCTCGGTCTCGACCTCTCCCCCGGCATGCTTCTCGACGATCACGCGGAAACTCTCCAGCTCGAACAGCGCCTCGTAGCTGCCCGCCTCGCGCCGCAGCAGCAACTCAAAGGAGGCCGGCGCCGCCTCATAGTGGTAGCCGCGGTGCTCGTGCTGCTTGAGGCGCTCCACCGCCCGCGCCGCGGTCTCCTCGTCGACGTCGAGACCCGCCTGGGCCGCCTGGGTGCGGATCGTTGCCCGTCCCGCCAGCTCGGAGGCGAGGATCTGGCGTTGATTGCCGACCGCGTCGGGGTCGAGGTGCTCGAAGGTGCTGGCGTCGGCCTCGACCCCGGCCGCGTGCATGCCGGCCTTATGGGCGAAGGAGTTGCGCCCGACGTAGGGCCGATCGGGGTCCGGCGCCATGTTGCAGAGCTCGTCCAGGTAGTGGCTCGTCTGGGTCAGCGACGCTAGCCGCTCCGGCGCCACCACGTCGAAGCCCATCTTCAGCTGCAGGGCCGGGAGGATCGAAGCGAGGTTGGCGTTGCCGCAGCGCTCGCCGTAGCCGTTGACGGTGCCCTGCACGAGGCGGGCGCCCGCTTCGATGGCGGCAAGCGAGTTGGCGACGGCGCACTCCGCGTCGTTGTGGGTGTGGATGCCGACCTCGGTGCTCTCGCCGAGCGCTGCCACGACTGCGGCGGTTGCCTCGCCGACGAAGCCGGGCAGGCTGCCACCATTGGTGTCGCAGAGGGTGACGTTCTCGGCGCCTGTCTCGGCCGCGGCGCGGACGCATTCCAATGCGTAGTCAGGGTCGTCGCGGTAGCCGTCGAAGAAGTGCTCGGCGTCGAACACGGCACGCTTGCCGCACTGCCGGCAGAAGGCGATCGAGTCGGCGATCATCGCCAGGTTCTCCTCTGCGGAAACCTCGAGCACCTTCGAGACATGGAAGCCCCAGCTCTTGCCGACCAGGCAGATGACCGGCGCGAAGCACGCGACGACGACTGCGAGCGCCTCGTCGTCCTCGGCGCGATGGTCGCGGCGGCGGGTCATGCCGAAGGCGCAGATCGTCGCCTGGTCCAGCTCCAGCTCACCGAGCAGCCCGAACAGCTCGGCTTCCTTCGGGTTGGAGCTGGGGAAGCCGGCCTCGATGAACTGGACGCCGAGCTCGTCCAGCGCCCGCACCACCTTCACCTTCTCGCCGACCGAGAGCGACATGCCGGGACCGCCCATGCCGTCACGCAAGGTCGTGTCGTAGAGCTTCACCTGTTCCATCTGATGCCTTTCGATTCGAGGGGGTCGGGAGTGGGCCTTCCGGCCCGTCCGCACGGCATCGCCGCGCCAGCCGCTAGGCGGCTGCGGTAATTCGCCCGATCGCCTCGAAGCGATTCATCATGAGCTGACCTTACTCGGTCGGTCCGCCCCGGCCAGGGCCTCGACGAAGTCGAGCCACTCCAGGTACTCCTCGGCGCGGCCATGGAGGGCGTCGGTGAACTTGGCCTGTACGTGGCGGGTCACCTCGCCCGGCTCGCCCAACGGGTGGTCGTCGACCTCGCGGACCGGGACCAGCTCGGCCGCGGTTCCGGTCAGGAAGACCTCTTCGGCGAGGTAGAGCTCGGCGCGGGCGACGTCGCGCTCGACCACGGTGTAGCCGAGGTCGCGGGCGATCTGGATCACCGATTTGCGGTTGATCCCGTCGAGGATGGAAGCGACGTGCGGCGGCGTCACGATCTCACCGTCGCGGACGAGGAAGATGTTCTCGCCCGAGCCCTCACAGACGAAGCCGCGCTCGTCTAGCAGCAGCGCCTCTTCGTAGCCGGCCTTCTCCGACTCGGTCTTGGCCAAGATCGAGTTCAGGTACTGGCCGGAGGCCTTGGCGTGCGGGATCAGCCCGCCCGGGCCGATCCGGCGCCAACTCGAGACCTTGGCGCGGATGCCGTGCTTCTGGCCCTCCTCGCCGAGGTAGGCGCCCCACGGGAAGGCCGCGATGACCAAGTCGATCGGAGCGTCCGTCGCGTAGAGGCCGAGGCTGCCGTAACCGCGAAAGGCAAGCGGCCTGATGTAGCAGGAGCGGAGATCGTTACGGCGGATCAGCTCCTTGGTCGCCGCGGCGATCTGCTCGGTCGAGTATGGGAGCCCCATGTAGTACAGCTCGGCCGACTTCGCCAGCCGCTCCAAATGGTCCTGGTGGCGGAAGACCGCCGGCCCGCGCTCCGTCTCGTAGCAGCGGATGCCCTCGAAGACGCCGGATCCGTAGTGCAGGCCGTGGCTGAGCACGTGCACCTTGGCGTCCTCCCAGGGCACGAACTTGCCGTTATGCCAGATCAGCTCCGCCGTCTCCATCCTCGCGAAGTATGCCGGAAGAGGCCATCCCCGGCAGGGGTTCCACTTAACTTTTTCTGAAGACAGGACGCTGCTGTCCGAGGTCGCACCCGCAGAAAAAGTACAAGACGTTCCACCCCTACCGGGGATGGCCTCTACGACGAAAGCTGGGTCAGTACCGCCTCAGTCATCTCCTCGGTGCCGACCGTTGCCTCTCCCGCCGCGGCGAGGTCGGGAGTGCGCAAACCGCGCTCCAGCACCGCGTCGACGGCCGCCTCGATGCGGCTGGCGTCGTCGGGCCGCTCGAGCCCGTGGCGCAGCATCATCGCGGCGCTGAGGAAGGTGGCGAGAGGGTTGGCGATCCCCTGTCCGGCGATGTCCGGGGCGGAGCCGTGGACCGGCTCGAAGAGGCCGGGCTCGCTCTCGGAACCGAGACTGGCCGACGGCAGCATCCCCAGCGAGCCGGTCAGCATCGCCGACTCGTCGCTGAGGATGTCGCCGAAGAGGTTCTCGGTGAGGATCACGTCGAAGTCGGCGGGCCGGGAGACGAGCTGCATCGCGGCGTTGTCGACGAGCAGGTGCTCCAGCTCGACGTCGGGGTACTCCCGGGCGACGCGGCCAACCACCTCGCGCCACAGCCGCGAGGTCTCCAGCACGTTGGCCTTGTCGACCGAGGTAACGCGGGGCTTGCGGCCGCTGCTCTCGGCCCGTCGTCGCGCCGCCTCGAACCCGGTGTGGGAGATCCGCTCGATCTCGGCCGCCGAGTACTCGCAGGTGTCGTGCGCCGAGTCGCCGTCGCGGCCGCTGTCGCCGAAATAGATGCCGCCCGTCAGCTCACGCACCACCAGCAGGTCGGTGCCGGAGATCCGCTCCTCGCGCAGCGGGCTGGACCTGACCAGAGCCCGGCTGGGACGCACCGGCCGCAGGTTGGCGTAGAGGCCCATCCCCTTGCGAAGGCCGAGCAGACCCTGCTCGGGGCGGGGAGCGTCGGGATCGGTCGTGTCCCATTTCGGGCCGCCGACCGCACCGAGAAGCACGGCGTCCGCTTCCCTGCAGGCCGCGAGCACCTCGTCAGTGAGCGCCGTGCCATGGGCGTCGATCGAGGCGCCGCCGACGAGCTGCTCGCCGAACTCGAACTCGCCCAGCGCCTCCAGTAGCCGCCGCGTCGCGGCGACGATCTCCGGCCCGATCCCGTCGCCGGGCAGCAGGACTATGCGGGGCGGGCTCGCCATGGCGGGCACTTTATGCGTCGCCCTTGGTGGACGCACGATCGGATCGGTCGCGTAGAAACGCTTTGGTCGCTCGAACCTCTTTGCTCTAATCGGTTCGGAACTGAAAGACTGCTGCCCCGTGGAGACGTTCCAGGCTAATTCGGTTTCGCTGGCACATCTACTCAGTGCGATCCACGAGCGCGAGCTCGCGCTTCCCGATTTCCAGCGGGACTTCGTCTGGGACGCTCGCGCCACCGAGGAGCTGATCGAGTCGATCGCCCGCTCCTTCCCGGCAGGCAGCCTCCTCTTCATGCCGTGGCGAGCGGACACCTTCACCCCGCGCGCCATCCAGGCGGCCCCGCAGCTCAACGGGGTTCCCCCCAACAGGCTCATCCTCGACGGCCAACAGCGTCTCAGCTCTCTGTACCAGGCCTGCTACGGCGTCGGTGACTACCGTTACTTCGTCGACCTCAACCCGCTGCTGGATGACGACGATATCGAGGAGGCGGTCTTCTATCGCCACAGGAACCGCTGTGGCCCTTACCAGTCGGATCAGCAACAGGCGGATCGACTGGTGCTGCCGCTCGGGGTCCTGTTCGGCGGCACGGGTGATGGCTTCCACGATTGGCGCGATCGGATCCTCGAATTTCGGCCCGAGCAGGGAGATGAGCTGGTCGGTTTGCGCCAAGCGCTGCAGCGCGTCTACAAGACCCACATCAAGCCACTGGAGGACTACCGGTTCCCGGTCATCACCCTCGACCAAGACACCCCATTGGAGGCCGTTTGCTCGATCTTCGAGACGTTGAACCGGACCGGCATCCGTCTCTCCGTGTTCGACCTCCTCGCGGCCAAGTTCTACGCGCACGGTCTCGACCTACGCCGCAGGTGGGACGAGACCACGGCGGAGCACTCGATCATCGATGACTTCGACGTAAACCGGTACTACCTGCTCCAATCCATCGCCCTGCGAGTCCGCAGCTCCGTCAAGCGTGGAGACGTCCTGCGGCTCTCCGTCGCAGAGGTCGAGGAGCACTGGAACACCGTCACGCGGGGATACCGCATGGCGCTGGAGATGCTCCGTGACGAGTGCGGCGTCAGAACCAGCAAGTGGCTTCCCTACGGCTACCTCCTCGTCCCGATGGCGGCCATCTGGCACGAGACCGTTGAGGTCGGCGGCCCGTCGTCGGCAGCCAATCGCGAGAGGCTCAAGCAGTGGTTCTGGTGCAGCGGGTTCTCTCAGAGCTACGACAGGGCGGCCAACACCCAGGCCGCCAAAGACTTTGGAGAGCTGCGAACGTGGCTTGGTGGAGGCGAGGCGCCGACGACGGTGGTGGAGTTCGAGTTCGATCCTTCGAGACTGCGCGAGATAACCCCCAAGCAGCAGTCCGTGTACAAGGCGATGATGGCGATGATCCTCTGCCACGGAGCCCTTGACTTCCACCACGGGCGTACGCTCACCCCGGCCTCGATCGCCGCACAGGGAGTCGACGACCACCACGTATTCCCTCGTGCTTTCGTCAATTCCCCCGGCGACGAACCGGCCTTCCCGGTTCAGCTCGTCGACTGCATCCTGAATCGGACCCTGATCGACGCGGACACCAACCGGCGGATTGGTAGGAGGGCTCCTTCTGACTATCTGGCCGAGATCCGGGCCGAGCTAGACGTCGCAGGGACCGGTGTGTTCGAGCGGGTCTTGAACTCACACCTGCTGCCAACCGACGATGACTCGCCGCTGCTGCGGGACGACTTCCAGGCGTTCTTGGCTTGGCGAGAAGCACGCCTTGCCGAGGAGATCGCCGCGGTGACCCGAATCGAGATCGGTTCACCGGCCCACGGGTAAGCGAGACCCCCGCCTGACGGTCGTCGCCGGCACTTAGAGCTCAGCCCGCACGTGCCTCGATGTTGAGCCGCACGTAGTCGAGCGTCAGCGGCGTCTTCGCCTGCTCGAGGACCGCCTCGGCGAAGGGACGGCGCAGATATGCGGGGAGCCTGTCCAGATGGGGACCGAGCGTCACGGTGGAGATGAACTCCAGCGGCTCGGCCGGGGTCACCGGCTTCGGCTCGAGCCAGCAGCGAGCAGTGGAGAAGCCGGCCCCTCGCAGCCTCTGCTCGGTCTCCTCGGGACGCGCGAAGTTCCACATTTGCACCATTCCTTCGAAGTGACCGGCGAACTCGGGCTGCGCCATTACGGTGGCGATCGCCTTGGCGTGCTCGACGACGTTGCCATGTCCACCGCACTGCGCGATCAGGCGCCCGCCCGGTGCCAGCGCCACGCGCAGCCGCTCGAAGAGGCGGTCGTGATCGAGGATCCAGTGGAAGGTCGCGGTCGAGAAGATCACGTCGACCGGTTCGCCGACCTCCAGCTCCGAGAGGTCGTCGACCAGATATGAGATCCCGTCGCCCAGGCGCTCCCTCGCCTTTTCGATCATCGCCTCGGAGCCGTCGACTGCGAGCAGGCGACCGTTGGGGAGCTTTTTCGCCAGCTCGGCCGTGACCCGCCCCGAGCCGCAGCCGGCGTCGAGGACAGCCTCGTCTCCACGCAGCTCGAGGCGCTCCAGCACCTCGACTCCCCATTCAAACTGGGGATCGGAGACCGCGTCATAGGTCTCGGCGTCCCAGTCACGTGGCCCGCTGTTGATCGACCGCGCCATCTCGGGCGGGCTCAGAGCGCGGTCGTGACCGGACCGGGCTGCGCAGCGGCCGAGCGCTCGAACTCGTCGATGGCGCCCGCATTCTCCAAAGTGATGCCGATGTCGTCGAGGCCATTGAGGAGGCGGCGCTTGAGATCGAGTTCTATCGCGAACTCGAAGACACCGGCGGCGCAGTCGACCGTCTGGTCGTCGACGTCGATCCGTGCTTCGCCCGCCGCGGCGACGGTCCGGCAGTGCTCCTCGTCGAGGATCACCGGCAGCAGCCCGATCTTCGTGCAGTTGACATAGAAGATGTCGGCGAACGACGGTGCGACGATCGCCTCGAAGCCGAAGTCCTCGAGGGCCCAAGGAGCGTGCTCACGCGAGGAGCCGCAACCAAAGTTGCGCCCGGCGACGAGGATCGGGTTCGGCTCCAGCTCGATCTCGCCGGAGCGGATCCAGTCGTAGAAGAGGAACTCGCCGAAGCCGGTCCGCTCGACCCGCTTGAGGAACTGCTTGGGGATGATCTGGTCGGTGTCGACGTCGGCCCGGTCCAGCACGGAGACCTTGCCCTCGATCACGTCTATCGGCCTCATCTTCAGCTCCAGTCCCTGATGTCGACGAAGTGGCCCTCGATCGCCGCCGCCGCGGCCATCTTCGGGCTGACCAGGTGGGTCCTGCCGCCCTTGCCCTGGCGTCCCTCGAAGTTGCGGTTGGAGGTGGAAGCGCAGCGCTCGCCCTCCATCAGCGTGTCGGGGTTCATCCCCAGGCACATCGAGCAACCCGCCTCGCGCCATTCGAAGCCGGCGGCGCGGAAGACGTCGTGCAGGCCCTCCTCCTCGGCAGTCATCTTCACCTGTTGGGACCCGGGCACGACCATCGCCCGCACCGAGCCGGCGACGCGACGACCATCGACGATCGCCGCCGCCTCACGCAGGTCCTCGACCCGCGAGTTGGTGCAGGAGCCGATGAAGACGCGTTCGGGGGCGACCTCGGTCATCGGCGTGCCCGGCTCCAGCGCCATGTAGGCGAGTGCCCGTTCGGCCGACTCGCGGTCGGCCGGGGAGTCCATCGCGGCCGGGTCGGGCACCGAGTCGGTCACCTCTACGACCATTCCCGGCGTCGTCCCCCAGGTGACCATTGGCGAGATGCTCGCGGCGTCGATCTCGATCTCGCTGTCGAAGGCGGCGCCGGGGTCGGTCGGCAGCTCGCGCCAGCGCGCCGCCGCGGTGTCGAAGTCGCCGGGCGCCGCGGCACGGTCGCGCACCCACTCGAAGGTGGTCTCGTCGGGGGCGATCATCCCGGCCCGGCCGCCTCCCTCGATCGTCATGTTGCAGACCGTCATCCGGCCCGGCATCGAGAGAGACTCGATTGCCGGCCCCGCGTACTCGACCGCGTGGCCGACCATGCCGCCGGTTCCGAGCCGGCCGATCGTTGCCAGGATCAGGTCCTTCGGGGTGACGCCGGGAGCCAGCGCGCCGCCGTAGAGGATGCGCATCGTCTTCGGCCGCTTCTGGACCATGCACTGGGTGGCCAGCACGTGCTCGACCTCGGAGGTGCCGATGCCGAAGGCGAGCGCGCCGAAGGCGCCGTGGGTGGAGGTGTGGCTGTCGCCGCAGACGATCGTCATTCCCGGCTGGGTGACGCCCAGCTCAGGGCCGATCACGTGGACGATCCCCTGCCGCTCGGAACCGAGCGAGTAGATCGGGATGCCGAACTCCTCGCAGTTGCGCTCCAGCGTCTCCACCTGGACGCGGGAGAGCATGTCGGCGATCAGCCGCGCCACCTTGGTCCCGTCGGTGGGGACGTTGTGGTCGGCGGTGGCCAGGGTCTTGTCGGGCCGGCGCACCTTTCGCCCAGCCAACCGCAGCCCGTCGAAGGCCTGTGGCGAGGTGACCTCATGAACGAGGTGCAGGTCGATGTAGATCAACCCGTCGGAGACCTCGTGAGCCTCCCAGATCTTGTCGAACATCGTCTTCGGCATTGCGGTCAGCTCCTCCTCAGGCCCGCGGCTATGACGGCGAGGAACTCGGCTTTCTCCTCGCCTTCGTTCTCGAAGTGGTGCGACAGGTCGGCGTCGAACGTTACGGCGTCGCCCGCGCCGAGCTCGTGACGGCTACCGTCGACGACCAGGGCCAGCGTACCCCCGAGCACGACCGCCGTCTCACGGCTGCCCGGCTCGTGCATCGGGGGGTCGTTCGGGCCACCCGTCGCCGCACTGGGCTTCAGCGTGTGCAGCGAGACGTCGGCGCGCTGCCCGGGTAGCGGCGGCGTCAGCTCCTCGAACTGATGGCCGCCGCGGGAGGAGCGCCGCCTGGCGCCGGTGCGGCTGACGGCGACGTGCTCGCCCTCGTCCAGTCGCAGCAGTTGCGAGAGCGTCAGGTCGAGGCCGGCGGCGATCTTGGCGGCGACCGCGAGCGTCGGGCTCGTCTCCCGTCGCTCGACCTGCGAAAGCATCGGCGCGCTGACGCCGCTGCGCTCTGCGAGATCTCGCAGGGACATGCCCATCGCGTCGCGCAGCGCGCGGATCCGCGGTCCTACCTCGGGCGCGCCGTTCGAGAACCCCGCCCCGGCAGCCGACTCGCGGGCCTCCAAACGCGCCTGGAGCGTCGTCGTCGTCATGTCCATACGTTATCACGTACAATTGTACGCTGAATCGTTCCGATCCTGATCGGCGAGGAGCCGGATGCGGACAGGTCGAGCACTGCCACGATCTGCTCGACGACCCTCGCCGCCTAACGGACGTGCCGCGGCTTAGAGACACATAGCGACCGTCAGCCGCGGCACGTCCGCGATCACAGGCCGGGGGTTCGCTCGACTGCGGCCTCGGCGGTGGCCGCCTCGGCCTCGCGGATCGCGGCGCCCTCGAGGGCGTTGGAGAGCGCCCGGACGTAGGCGCGCGCCGAGGCCTCGAGGATGTCAGTGGCGACGCCCTGGCCGGTCGCCAGGCGGCCGGCGGCCCGCAGCAGCACGCTGACCTCGCCGAGGGCGTCCTCCCCCCCGGTCACCGCCTCGACAGTGTACTGGCGAAGCTCGCACTCGGTCCCAGTCGCCTTCTGGATCGCCAGGAAGATCGCGTCGACCGGCCCGTCGCCGCTCGACTCCCCCAACGCCTCCTCGCCGGAAGGCAGCTTTACCGCGACCCGTGCCAGCGGCTCGCGCCGCGAGCCGGCCTCGACCTCGAACCAGACCAGCTCGTGGGCGTCCTCGCGCTCGCGCATCTCGTCGGAGACGATCGCCTCCAGGTCGAGTGCGGTCACCTGCTTCTTGCGGTCGGCGATCTCCTTGAAACGCTTGAAGGCGGCGTTCAGCGCGTTGCCCTCGACCTGGAAGCCGAGCTGCTCCAGCGCGTCGCGCAGGGCGTGGCGGCCGGAGTGCTTGCCGAGCACGATCGAGTTCGACTCCAGCCCGACTTCGGTCGCGTCCATGATCTCGTAGGTGGTGCGCTCCTTCAGCACCCCGTCCTGGTGGATCCCGGACTCGTGGGCGAAGGCGTTGCGGCCGACCACGGCCTTGTTGGGCTGAACTGGGTAGCCGGTCAGGCGCGAGACCATGCGGCTCGTCCGCGCCAGCTCGCGGCTGTTGACGCCGGTGTCGAGGCCGTGCGCGTCCTCGCGGGTCCGGATCAGCATCACGATCTCCTCCAGCGAGCAGTTGCCGGCTCGCTCGCCTATCCCGTTGATCGCGCACTCGACCTGCCGCGCCCCGGCGAGCACGCCGGCGTAGGAATTGGCGACGGCCAACCCGAGGTCATCGTGGCAGTGGACCGAGAGCTCAACGGCGCGCAGGCCGGGCGCCAGCCCGTAGAGGCGGCGGAAGTACTCGGCGTACTCCTCCGGCGTCGTGTAGCCGACCGTGTCGGGGATGTTGACGACGGTTGCACCCTCCTCGACCGCGATCGCACAGACTTCGGCGGTGAACTCGACGTCGGCCCGCGTTGCGTCCATCGGCGAGAACTCGACATCGTCGCAGTAGGAGCGGGCCAGGGCGACCGCGGCGCGGGCCTGCCCCTTGACGTCGTCGCGATCGGTCTGCAGCTGGTGCTCGATGTGGATGTCGGAGGTCGAGATGAAGGTATGGATGCGAGGCCGCGGCGAGTCGCGGATCGCCCCCCAGGCGGCGTCGATGTCGGCCTTGTGGGTGCGGGCGAGACCGCAGATCGCCGGCCCCTCGACGTTGCGCGCGATCGCCTCGACGGCCTCGAAGTCGCCCGGCGAGGTGATCGGGAAGCCGGCCTCGATCGTGTCGACGCCGAGCCGCGCCAGCTGCTGGGCGATCTCGACCTTCTCCGCGGTGTTCAGTGAGATGCCGGGCGACTGCTCGCCGTCGCGCAGCGTCGTATCGAAGATGTGGACGCGGTTCGCATCCGATGCAGACTCCATGGGACTTACCTCCTTCTCCAATTGAACCGAATGACCTTGTCTCTCGCGGCTCTCGCGCCGCCCAGCGCTATTCCCCCCGAAGGGGGAGGAGAAGGAGAAGCGCCAGGCTGTCGAGCCGCTGCGTCATTCGCAAACGCAGGTTAGCGCACGGCCTTTCTTCTCATAGCGCTCCCGCTGCTCGGGCTTCTCGATCACGCTGCTGCTCATGGGCGGCGCTTGTCGAGGCGGCACGGCGATCCGCAGATAGACGCCTGAGGCACCGTTCAGGGCCGGCCAGGGCCCCCCGGGACGGCGCCCTCGGAGCGCTTGCGAACGACGTTGGCGCCCCCTCCCGGCCGCACGACGTCCTCACCGGGACCGCTGAAGATGACGTCATTGCCCTGGCCACCGAGATGGACGTCGTCGCCCGTCCCGCCGGCGAGCAGGTCGTCCCCCCACCAGCCGACCAGACGATCGTCGCCGGCGCCGCCGATCAGTTTGTCGGGCCCTCTGCCGCCGAGCAGCTGGTCGCGCCCGGCCCCGCCGCGCATCGTGACCGGGACCGTGACGTTCTTGGACACCGAGACCTTGTCGTCGCCGCCGTCGGCGTTGACTTCGAAGCCGGCGATCGGGAGCGCCGAGCAGATCAGCTCGTTCGGATTCCCTTCCGGGTTGGTGCAGACCGAGCCGCCGACCTCGAGCGGGACCACGGAGTCGATCACGTAGTCGCGACCGTCCGGCGTGAGCCAGATGTGGATCATGTTCGGTTCGGCGCCGCCCGCGAGCAGGACGTTGTAGGACGGCGTCTGAGCAGGGGCGAACGACGGCACCTGTGCCGCCAGGATCGCAAGCGCAATGAGGATGGCCTTCTTCATCTGAGATCGGTCCCCGCCGCAGAACGGGCCGGAGCGTCTACTGATCAGAACAGCGACGCCCCGCTTACGTTGCGGCTACGTCATGAAATCAGAGGTCGACTGAGCGGCCGATGCTGAAGCCGTCGAGCTCGAGGATCATGGCGATCGTCTCGTCGCGCACCGGCGCGTCGGTCGTCAGCGCCATCACCGCCTGCTCGCCGCCCGCCGAGGCGCCGACGGCGGCGGAGACGATGTTGACTCCCTGCTCGCCGAACATCGTCCCGACCCGCCCGATCATCCCCGGCTGGTCCGCGTAGCGGAAGACGGTCAGGTGCTCGGCGAAGGGCAGGTAGAAACTCTCACCCCAGAGTGAGACGAGATAGGGCTCGTTGCGGGGGCCGACGCCGGTGCCTGAGACCTGGGCCGTCTCTCCCCCCGTCCCGAGCCGCACCGTGATCAGCTCGGTGAAGTCCTCGGAGCCGCTGTCCTTGGTCTCGATCAGCTCGATGCCGCGCTCCTCCGCCATCTGCGGGGCGTTGACGAGGTTGACCGGCTCCTCGGTGTGGCCGGAGAGGATCCCGACCAGCACCGCGATCCCGAGCAGCCGGGTGTCGTGGGCGGCGATGCGGCCGCGGAACTCGGCGGTGACCCGGTCGACCGAGCCGTCCCCCAGGCCCTGGGCGAGCCGGCCGAGCTTTTCGCAGAGCGGCACGAAGGGCGCCAACGCTTCCATCTCCTCGGGGCGGACGGCAGCGATGTTGACGGCATTGGTGACGACCCCGCCGCTGAGCGCGGCGGTGACCTGTTCGGCCGTGACGACCCCGGCCCGGTCCTGCGCCTCCGCCGTCGAGGCTCCCAGGTGCGGGGTGAAGACGACGTCGTGGCGGGCGAAGACCGGGTGGTCGGTGAACGGCTCGGAGGGGAAGACGTCGAGCGCCGCGCCAGCCAGCTTGCCCGCCTCCAGCCCGGCCACGACCGCATCGAGGTCGACGAGCTCGCCGCGTGCGCAGTTGACGAGCCGCGCCCCGTCCCTCATCGCCGCGATTGCCCCAGAGTCGATCAGGTCGATCGTCTCCGGCGTCTTCGGCACGTGCAGGGTGATGATGTCGGATTTGCCCAGGAGCTCCTCAATCGAAGCCGCGCCTTCGACCCCCAGCTCGCGGAAGCGCTCCGCCGAGACGAACTTGTCGAAGCCGACGACGTCCATCTCGAAGCTCTGCGCTCGCCGCGCCACCAGTTGTCCGATGCGGCCGAAGCCGATCACGCCGAGCGTCTTCCCGTAGAGCTCGGTCCCCTTGAAGCGCGAGCGCTCCCAGGCACCGTCGACCAGCGTCGCCTGGGCCTGGGGGACGTTGCGGCAGAGCGCCAGCATCAGTGCCAACGTGTGCTCGGCGGCGGCTACCGAGTTCGATTCGGGGGCGTTGGCGACGACGATGCCGCGTCGGGTCGCGGCGGTGATGTCGACGTTGTCGACGCCGGTTCCGGCCCGGCCGATCACCTTGAGGCGCTCGGCCCGCTCGATCAGCTCGGCGGTCACCTGGGTCGCCGAGCGGACGAGGATCGCGTCGTAGGAGCCGATCGCCTCGCGCAATTCGTCGTCGGACATCTCTAGACCGAGGTCGACCTCAAAGCTCTCGCGCAGCAGCTCGACGCCGGAGTCGGCGATCTTCTCCTTGACGAGGACCTTCACGGCCTCACCTCGGGCACGTTCTCGACGACCCAATCGACGCAGGCGGTGAGCGCTTCGACGTCGGCCGGCTCGACTGAGGGGAAAGTCCCGACCCGCAGCTGGTTGCGGCCCAGCTTGCGGTAGGGCTCGACGTCGACGATGCCGTTGGCGCGCAGGATCGCAGCCAGAGCCGCGGCGTCGACCGACTCGTCGAAGTCGATCGTACCGACGACCAGCGAGCGCTTGGCGGGGTCGGCAACGAAGGGCGAGGTGAAGTCGCGGCGCTCGGCCCAGCCGTAGAGCTGCCCCGAGGAGGCGCCGGTTCGCTCGACGCACCAGGCAAGGCCGCCGTGGGCGAGCATCCACTCGACCTGGTCGGCGAGCAGCAGCAGGGTGGCGAGCGCCGGCGTGTTGTAGGTCTGGTTCTTGCGCGAGTTCTCGATCGCGGTCGGCAGTGAGAGGAAGGCCGGCTGCCAGCGGCCCGCGGCACCGTCCAGTTCCTCCGCCCTTGCGACCGCGGCAGGACTGAGCAGCGCCAGCCAAAGCCCGCCGTCACCGCCGAAAGCCTTCTGGGGGGCGAAGTAATAGGCGTCAGCCTCGGCCGGATCGAGCGGCAAGCCGGCGGCGCCGGAGGTGCCGTCGATCAAGACGAGCGCGTCGCCGGCTTCGACCGGGCGACGCACCTCGACCATCACCCCGGTGGAGGTCTCGTTGTGTGCCCAGGCAAGCACGTCAGCGGAGGGATCGGCGCGCGGCTCGGGAGCATCGCCGGGCTCGGCCTCGACCAGGATCGGATCGGCGAGGAAGGGCGCGCCGGCCGTCGCCTTGGCGAACTTCCCCGAGAACTCACCATAGGTGAGGTGAAGGGCGCGCTCGCGGACCAGCCAGGCGGTGGCCGCATCCCAGAAGGCGGTCGCGCCACCGTTGCCGAGCGCCACCTCGTAGCCGTCGGGAAGCCCGAACAGCTCACCGAGGCCATCGCGGACGCGGCCGACCAGATCGCGGACCGGCGCCTGCCGGTGCGAGGTTCCCATCAGGTCGGCGCGCTCGGCCAGCCTGACCAGCGCCTCAAGCCGCACCTTCGAAGGCCCACAGCCGAACCGCCCGTCTGCAGGCTTGAGGTCGGCGGGGATCTGGATAGCTTTGGTCGTCGCGGTCATCACCGGTACCGAGTGACTAGTAAACACTTGCCATGAGCGGCGACAGGTTATTGACCGCCGCGGGTGGACTAGGCTGTGCGCTGTGAGCGCGGACACCCAAGGCGGCGTCGCCAAGGGCGACGGGTACGCGGTCGCCAGCCTCGACGACCTCGGCGAGGGCTACGGCTTCCGCAAGATCCGCAAGGGCCTCGGCGTTACCGCCTTCGGCGCCAACGCGATCGTGATTCCGCCGGGCTACGAGACCGGACGCCACCTCCACGAGGAGCAGGAGGAGCTCTACTTCCTCCACAGCGGCAGGATCGCGATCGAGTTCGGCGATGGCACCAGCCACGAGCTCGAGCCGGGCGGCCTAGCCTGGGTCGACGCGCCCACCGTGCGCAAGATCCGCAACCTCAGCGATTCCGAGGACGCCGTCTATGTCGTCGTCGGCGGCAAGGACGGCTACGTCGGCCGCGACGGCAAGCTCCCGCCTGGTGAGGAGAGCCGCTTCGGCGGCGACGGCCCTCCCGGGGCCTGATCTGTCTGGCAGGAGGCCGATAGTCCTTCGGTCGAATTGACGTCGCACGGCCTTCGGCCTTAGCGACGGAGTCGGAGCGCGGCTGCGCCGCGCAAGAGACAGATTGCATATCGCGGCCTTCGGCCACATTCGACCGAAGGACTATCGGCCTCCTCTACACGAACCTGCCCCTGGCAGCAGCGATCGCTTAAACGGATCTGATCTGAACAACGAGTGCCGCCCGGCCTTGAGCGCCGGGGCTGTTCAGCTTCGAGGCGTGGAAGCGAAAGGCGGGTGGCCGGTACCCATCTCCGGCAATGTCGCCGGAGGCGGCCTATGCAATCCGGTTATTGCGCGGCCTTAGCCGCGCTGCTCATTCGTCGCTAAGCGCAAAGCGCGTGCGACATCAATTGCCGGAGATGGGTACCGCCACCCGCCCTGACCGCTCGCTTAGAACTTCTGGTCGATCCAGGGCATCGTGTCGCGGAGGTCCTTGCCGACATCCTCGACCTGGTGCTTGGCGCCCTCGTCCCGCATGCGCGAGAGGTTCTCGCCGCCGGCGCGGTTCTCGGCGATCCACTCCTTGGCGAACTCGCCCGACTGGATCTCGCTGAGGATCTGCTTCATCGCCACCCGCGACTCCTCGCCAACGACGCGCTTGCCACGGGTCATGTCGCCGTACTCGGCGGTATTGGAGATCGAGTAGCGCATCCCCTGGATTCCCTTCTCGTACATCAGGTCGGCGATCAGCTTCAGCTCGTGCAGGCACTCGAAATAGGCGAGGCGGGGGTCGTAGCCGGCCTCGACCAGCGTCTCGAAGCCGGCCCGGACCAGCTCGGAGGCGCCGCCGCAGAGCACGGCCTGCTCGCCGAAGAGGTCGGTCTCGCACTCGTCCTTGAAGCTGGTCTCGATGATCGCGGCACGGCCGCCGCCGATCCCCGCCGCGTAGGCGAGCACGAGGTCATGGGCGTCACCGGTCGCGTCCTGGTGGACCGCCATAAGGCAGGGCACGCCGCGGTCTTCCTCGTACTGGCGGCGGACCAGGTGGCCGGGGCCCTTGGGGGCCACCATGCCGACGTCGACGCCGGGAGGCGGCTGGATCTGCTCGAAGTGGATCGAGAAGCCGTGCGCGAAGAGCAGCAGGTTGCCGGGTGCGATCCCGTCCGCGATCTCGGCCTCCCAAACCTCCGCTTGCCTCTCGTCCGGCAGCAGCACCATGACGACGTCACCGCGACTGGCCGCTTCGGCGACGTCGAGCACCTCCAGACCGGCCCCCTCGGCTTCGGCGCGGCTGGAGGAATCGGGACGCAAGCCGACGACCACGTCGACCCCGGAGTCCTTCAGGTTGAGGGCGTGGGCGTGGCCCTGGGAGCCGTAGCCGAGGATGGCGACGGTCTTGCCCTGCAGCTTGGCGAGATCGGCGTCCTTGTCGTAGTAGATGTCGTCCGTGCGCATGGCTGGGGAGGCTATCGGAGCGCTCTGCGCAGGAGCTTGCCCGAAGGGGTGCGGGGAAGCGCCGCCGCCAGCTCGACTCGCTTCGGGACCTTGAAGCCGGCGAGCTCCTCGGCGCAGTGGCGCCGCAGCTCGTCGGGCGTCGCCTGCGAGCCATCGACCAGCACGACCACGGCGGTCACCGCCTGCTGCCACTCGGGGTCGTCGCGGCCGACGACGGCGGCGTCGGCGACCTCGGGGTGGCGGAGCAGCACCTGCTCGACTTCGGCCGGAACGACGTTCTCACCACCGCTGACGATCATGTCGTCGATCCGGTCCTCGACGTAGAGGAACCCCTCCTCGTCGATGCGGCCGAGGTCGCCAGTGTGCAGCCAGCCGTCCGCGTCGACCCGGCTCGGCGCGACGGTCGGCCCTTGGACGAGGATCTCGCCGTCCTGGATGCGCAGGTGGGTGGTGAGCAGCGGCCGCCCCGCCGAACCGAGCTTGCGGCCCGCGTCGACGGGTGCCAGCGTGGTCACCTGCGAGCAGGCCTCGGTGAGGCCGTAGGTCTGGACCACGGTGGCGCCACGGCCGATCGCCTCTTCGAGCGGCTCCTCGGGCACCGGGCCGCCGCCGACCAGGATCGCGCGCGGGCCGGAGAGGTCGGCACCGGCCTCGAGCAGGCGGATCAGCATCGTCGTCACCAGCGAGACGACCGTGATCCCGTCCTCTTCAAGCGACGCGGCCACGCGGTCGGTGTCGAAGCCGTCGTGGAGGACCGCCGTGGTGCCGTAGATGACCGAGCGCATGACGATGCTCAGCCCACCGACGTGGCTGAGCGGCAGGCAGCAGAGCCAGCGGTCCTCGGGCTCGACCCCGATGTTGAAGGCCGAGCCGACGGCGCTCCAGAGGAAGTTGCCGTAGGTCAGCTCGACCGCGCGGGGCTCGCCACTGCTGCCGCTGGTTAGGACGCGGCAGCAGGGAGCGTCCATATCGTGCTCGCCGAGCAGCGGCAGGTCGGCCTCGGTCTGGGTCAACTGGCCAGGATCGCTGAGGTCGACCGTGGGCTCCTCGGCGGCGATCGCGGCGGCGCGCTCGGCAGCGGTGAGGCGCGGGCCGAGCGGCAGCAACACGCCGCCGACCTTCATCAGGGCATGAAGGAGCACCACCTGCTCGCGGCGCGGATGCATGGTCAGCGCCGCGACCGAGCCGCGCCGCACGCCGTGCGCCTCGAGCCGCCGCGCCACCCAGGTCGCCTCCGCCTCCAGCTCGGCGTAGGTGACCTCGGAGTCGTCGGCGACGAGCGCGATCCGGTCCGGACAGGTCTGCGATCTCTGGTCGAGCCAGTCGTCGAGCTTCATCGGGGCCGGGATATCGTTGCCGATATGCCGCAACGCCACAGGGACGCTCCGTCCGAGCAGGACCTCTACGCGCCGGTCGAGTGGGAGACCGCTGCCGAGTACGGGGACATCCGCTACGAGAAGGCGAACGGGATCGCCAAGATCACGATCGACCGGCCGGAGGTGCGCAATGCCTTCCGGCCGCAGACGCTGATCGAGATCTCGGCCGCACTGGAGCTGGCCCGCGAGGACACCGAAGTCGGTGTGGTCATTCTTACCGGGGAGGGGCCGAAGGCGTTCTGCTCGGGCGGCGACCAGACGGTTCGCGGTGACAGCGGTTACGTCGCCGAGGGCGCCTCGCTCGGCCGCTTCCACGTCACCGACCTGCAGGTGCAGATGCGGCGGCTGCCAAAGCCGGTGGTAGCCATGGTGGCCGGCTACGCGGTCGGCGGCGGCCATGTCCTGCACATCTGTTGCGATCTCACGATCGCCGCCGACAACGCCCGCTTCGGGCAGACGGGGCCGCGGGTCGGCTCCTGGGACGGCGGCTTTGGCGCGTCGCTGCTGCGCGACCTCGTCGGGACCAAGAAGGCGAAGGAGTTCTGGCTGCTGTGCCGCCAGTACGACGCCGAGCAGGCCCTGCAGATGGGCTTGGTCAACGCGGTCGTCCCGCTCGATCGGCTCGAGCCGGAGACGGTCGCCTGGTGCCGAGAGATGCTCGCGCTCTCGCCCTTCGCCCTGCGCCTGGTCAAGGCGAGCTTCAACGCGCACGAGGACGGCTATGCGGGGATCCAGCAACTGGCCCACGACGCCAACCTGCTCTTCTACGGCAGCGAGGAGGCTCGCGAGGGCCGCGAGGCGTTCAAGGAGAAGCGCCAACCCGACTTCTCCAAGTACCCGAAGCGACCATGAGGATCTGGCTGATGGCGGCCCGTCCGCGGACGCTGCCGGCGGCGATCGCACCGGTACTGGTGGGAACGGCGGCGGCCGCTGAATGGGTCGGGGAGCTGCCGCGGCCCGCGGCGTTCGTGGCCGCGCTGGTGGGCTCGATCTTCATCCAGATCGGGACGAACCTGGCAAACGACTACTCCGACGCGAAGCGGGGAGCGGACACCGCGGACCGGCTTGGCCCGGTGCGGGTGACCTCGGCCGGGCTGGTGACGCCGCGGCGGGTGCTCGTCGCCACCTGGGTTGCCTTCGCGATCGCCGTCGCCTGCGGCATCTACCTTGCCGCGGTCGCGGGGGTGGTGATCCTGCTGGTCGGCGCGGTCTCGATCGCCGCCGGCGTCCTCTACACGGGCGGCCCGCGCCCCTACGGCTACGCCGGCCTGGGAGAGGCCTTCGTCTTCCTCTTCTTCGGCCTCGTCGCCGTCAACGGCTCCTACTACGTGCAGGTGGAGCAGCTCGACGCGCTGCCGCTCGGCCTCTCCATCTCAGTCGGCTTCCTCGCCACCGCGATCCTCGTCGTCAACAATGTCCGCGACATCGAGACCGACCGGCGGGTGGGAAAGACGACGTTGGCGGTGCGGATGGGACGCCGCAACGCGATCGTCCTCTACAGGCTGCTCGTGCTCGGCACCTACGCCGTGCTGCCGATCGCCCTGCTCGCCGGCGAAGGCAGCATGCTGCCGCTGATCGCGCTTGCCTCGCTGCCGATCGCGATCCCGCCGCTGCGGGCGATGAGCCGCCGCACCGACGGGCCGGCGCTCAACGCCGCCCTGGCGGCCACCGGCGCGTTGTTGGGCGCCTTCAGCCTGCTGGTCTCGTTGGGTCTGCTGCTCGCCGCCTGACTCAAAAGAGGCCGAGTTCGCGTTTATGGTCGCTATGCGGTCATAAACGCGAACTCACCGAGGACGACGCGAGTGCGATGCTCTCCCAATGCAGATCGTATCGGTCGACGTCATCCCTTACGCCCTGCCGTTCCGGGAGCCGTACGTCACGGCGCGCGGACGACTCGAGCAGCGCGAGATGGCCCTGCTGCGACTGCGCTCCGACGAGGGGCTGATCGGGCTGGGCGAAGCCGTCCCGCTCTCGATGCGCGGCGGGGCGACGCTGGCGCAGGTGGTCGAGGAGCTGGAGCGGCTCGGCGAGCGTGAGACGCTCGACGAGGCGACGCTGAGCGGTGAGGCCGCTGCACTCTCCTCGCCGGCCCGCTGCGCGGCGCTGACCGCGCTCGCCGACCTGCGGGGCAGGCGGGCGGTGGCGGAGCACGGGGAAGTCGCCGGCGCCTCCATCTCGCCGGTGCGCTGCAACGCGACGCTCGTCGCCGGGGAACCGGCAACCGTCGCCGCGGAGGCGGAACGATGGGCGGCCGACGGGTTCACGTCCTTCAAGCTGAAGCTCGGAGCCGGCGAGGACCTGGCGCAGGTGCGGGCGGTCCGCGACGCGGTCGGCGCGACGGCGTGCATCCGGGTCGACGCCAACGGCTGCTGGGACCTCGAGACCGCGAAGCGGAATCTGGCCGAGCTGGAGCCGTTTGACGTCGAGCTCGCCGAGCAGCCCGTCGCGACCCTCGAGGAGGCAGCCGAGCTGGCGGCCTCGACCCTGATCCCGATCGCTGCCGACGAGAGCGTCCAGAACCGTGCCGACGCCGAACGCGCGGCGGAGACGGGCGCCTGCGCGATGACCGGAATCAAGCTCTCCAAGGTCGGCGGTCCGGAGGAGGCGATCGCAATCGGAGAGATCCTCCCCGCCTACCTGTCGAGTGCGCTGGACGGCCCGGTCGGGATCGCTGCCGCCGCGCAGGTGGCCGAGACGCTGAGCGAGGCCGGCGACCGGCCCGGGACCGGGCTGGCGCACGGTCTCGCCACGCAGAGGCTATTCGCATCCACCGTCGCCGCGGTGCAGTGCGAGCTGCGCGGCGGCATGCTGCACCTTCCGGAGGGGCCCGGTCTCGGGGTCGAGATCGACGAGGCGGCGCTGCAGAGGCACCGCCTCTAGCCTGCGTGGCGACTTTCACCCCCTATAGCACCGGAAAGTCGCCACACGTGGATCCGACCAACGCCAACACCGCACTCGCCTCGTCCTTCGTCGAGGAGCTGACCCGCTGCGGCCTGCGCCACGCCGTCCTATCCCCCGGCTCCCGCTCGACCCCGCTGGCGGTGGCGCTGTGGCGGCAGCCGGAGATCGACGTGACCGTGATCGTCGACGAGCGCTCAGCCGGCTTCTTCGCGCTCGGCGCCGCCCAGGCGAGCGGCTCCCCCGTCGCGATCCTCTGCACCTCGGGCACGGCGGCGGCGAACCTGCACCCGGCGATCTGCGAGGCCGACAACTCGGCGGTGCCGTTGCTCGCCCTGACCGCCGACCGCCCGCCGGAGCTGCGCGGGATCGGCGCTGGCCAGACCATCGACCAGCTGAAACTCTATGGCTCCTCCGTGCGCTGGTTCTGCGAGGTCGGCACGCACGCGGCGGACGACGACGGCCTGTTGCACTTCCGCTCGACCGCCTGCCGCGCGGTCGCCACCGCACGCGGCGCGGTGCGTCCCGGACCGGTCCACCTCAATTTCCCCTGGCGTGAGCCACTTGCCCCGGTGCCGGTTGAAGGCGCAGTCACCGCGCGCGATCCGCTGGCGCTGGAAGGTCGTGACGAGCGGCCGCTGACCGCCGTCACGCCGGTCGACCTGGAGCCCTCTGAGTTCCTGCTCGACGAGGTGGCTGGTCACATCGGTGAAGCTCGCTCTGGAGTGATAATCGCCGGCCGCCAGCTAGATCCCGAGCTGCGTGAGCCGCTCGCCCGCCTCGCCCGCGTCGCCGGCTTTCCGATCCTCGCCGACGCCACCTCGCAGGTGCGCTGTGGCCCTCATGACCGATCCCACGTCGTCACCACCTATGACCTCCTGCTGCGCGACGAGCCCTTCCGCGAGGCAGCCGTGCCCGACCTCGTCCTGCGCTTCGGTGAGATGCCGACCAGCAAGCCGCTGCGGTCCTGGCTGGCGAGCTCCGGCGCCGACCAGATCGTCGTCGACCCCGCGGGCGGCTGGAACGAGCCGACCCGGCGCGCGGCTGCGCTGCTGCGCGCCGACCCAACCGAGCTGGCAGCCGGCTGGGCGGCGCGGCTTGGCGAGGAGCAGGAGGAGCCGTCGAGATGGCTCGACGGCGAGCGAGCGGCCCGCGAGGCGATAGAGGCAGAGTTGGGAAGGCTCGACGTGCCGAGCGAGCCCGGACTGCAGCTGGCGCTCGGCGCCGCCTACCGGGACGGCGACCTCGTCTACACGGCCTCGAGCATGCCGATCCGCGACCAGGAGGCCTTTCTGCCGGCAAGCACCGCGGATGCGACCTTCCTCAGCAACCGCGGCGCCAACGGGATCGACGGTCTCGTCTCCTCCGGAATCGGCGCCGCTCACGCCACCGGCAGGCCCACCACGGTCGTCACCGGCGACCTCGGCCTTCTGCATGACATCGGTGGCCTCGCCGCGCTACGAGACGTCTCGACGCCGGTGCGGATCGTGGTGATCGACAACGACGGCGGCGGCATCTTCCACTTCCTCCCCCAAGCGTCGGCGATGGAGAGCGACGAGTTCGAGGCGCTGCTGGGTACGCCGCGAGGTGTCAGCGTCGCCAAGGCGGCGGACCTATTCGACCTACCGCATCGCCGCGTCGAGTCCCTGGCGCAGGTGTCCGAGACGCTGGCGGCCGGCACCGGCCTGATCGAAGTCCCGGTCGACCGCCAGACCAACGTAGACCTTCACCGCCGCCTCGCCACCGCCGTGAGCGCAGCCCTCGGTTGAGCGCCGGTGACCTTTGCCGGCCTAGGGCACGGTCAAGTCCCCAGCAGCTTGGATTAGCAGGCGATCCGGCCCGCGCCGCGGCCGGGGCCGGGCTGCCGGGCGGGGAAATGGAGGGAGAAGTGGTAGCCGCGCACCCGAGGCACCGGGACCGAGAGGCGCGACGGGCAGGTCTCGTCGGCGTTGATCTGCATCACCTCGGACTCGAGATCTCCGGAGTGGGTTTCGGTCGGAGCGCTCTTGGTCGTGTACGCGAGGCCTCGCCCGAGGGATCCCAGCTCGCTGGCCGCTCGGCCTTCGCCGGCGTGTCGGTGAGCCGGCGCCTGGACGATCGATCTGTGTTCATCGTGTAGAGGTCGACCGAGAATCCATCTCCCAGCTCACAGCACCGCGTGCCAGGAGCAGTATTCACGGCTGAACCGGCCCCCCGGTTCCAGATGCCCGCGCACGGACTTCGCGAGAATGCGATCAGCGATCCGTCCGGGGACCAGGCCGGGCCCGAGAACGGATAGGGAAGCGGGCGGGCGTGTCGGCCGCCGCCCGCCACCGTCGCCCGTTCCCCGAGCGCGGAATCGCTCGTCGCGACCGTGAGTGCACCCGGGCGCTCGGTGAATCGCAGGAAGGCGAGTCAGGGACCGTCCGGCGTCGTTGCCTTGGCGCTCCCGACGAAAACCGTAAGCGCCAACGCGATCGTCGTGGAGGCGAGCGCGTGCTGCGTCAGCATGCGATCCGGCCGGCTTCGCGGCCCGGCCCCGGCCGCCAGACGGGGCCGATGAGGAGAGCTTTGCGGAGCGAAAGAACCTTCCTCCTGCAGGTGCCGTCGGCGTTCATCTGAACGATGGCATTGCTGCCCGGGTTCATGAACGAGGCGACGGTCCCCAGCTGCGCGAAGGCGAGACGCTCGCCCGACGGGTCCCAGGTGACGCCGGACTCCTCGTCTCTGGGGGTTTGCGTAAGCCGGTTCGTCCGATTCCCGTCGGCGCTGCGTACGAAGACATCCGTGATCCTCGCGGTCGCGACACCTCCACCGTCGTTGCGTTCACTGTACTTACGCCCGTGGCGCAGGTACGCGATCTGCGATCCGTCGGGGGAGAATTCCGCACTGGAAGCGTTGCGGAGGAGCAGATCCGAGCCACTCCCGTCCAGTCTGATGGCGACGACAGCGGGCGGGCCCCAGTTCAAAACCCGCGTGGTGAGGACGGCCGTTCCGTCCGGCGAAAAGGACGTGGGGAAATGTTCGACGCCGAAACGCCAGGGAGTCAGCTGGCGAACGGAACCGTTTTCGGTCTCGACCAGCCAGACGCTCACCGCGTGTTCGAAGTATTCGCGGAATTCGCCAGGCCTCGGGCGCAAGACCCGGCTTCGTTCGCGGCGACGCGTGAACGCGATCGCCGTGCCGTTCCGTGAGAAGACGGGACCACCACCGCCCTCGGTGCCGACGATTGGCCGGGGGTGACCGCCGTCGGCGTCCACGACGAAGATCTTTGAGCCTTCGTCGTAAAGGTGCCCCGTAACACCGGCGAACGCGATCGTGCTTCCGTCGGGCGACCAGGTGGGCGGTTCTGGGAAGGGCAGGGGTCGCGTCCGCCTGAATCCCCGAACGAGCGCCAGGCCAGTCTGACCGGCCGGGTCCGTCGTCATCAGCGAGCTCGAATAGGCGCCCGGACCCAATTTCACGAACGCCAGCCGTGGGCCCTCGGGGGTTGCCCCCGGCGCCGCGCCGCCGCCCAGCACCGACAACAGCGCCACCACCGCCATTCCCGTCCCCACGGCCGGTCGGATCACGCGGCGCATTTTGACCTATCGCGGGGTCGCTCAGCGCGCGCTACTCGGCCAGCAGCGGCAGCAGCGCTTCGAGCTTGACCTCGGTCTCGGCCAGCTCGGCGGCCGGGTCGGAGCCGGCTACCACTCCCGCTCCGGCATAGAGATGCGCCACTCGGTCGCGCAGCAAGGCGCTGCGCAGGGCTACGCAGAACTCGCCGTCCTCGGTGGCGTCCATCCAGCCGACCGGGCCGGCGTACCAGCCGCGATCCATCCGCTCCAGGTCGGTGATCGTCTTCGCGGCGATGGACCATGGCTCGCCGCCGACCGCGGGCGTTGGGTGCAGGAGACCGGCGAGCTCGACCGCCGAGTGGGATTCGGCGAGCTGGGCGATGACCGGAGTCGCCAGGTGCTGGATGTTGGCGACCTTGACCAGCTCGGGCTCGGCGGCGGCCTCAACCCAGACTGCGTGGGGCCTCAGGGCACGGACGATCCGCTCGGAGACGATCCGTTGCTCGCGGCGGTCCTTGTCGCTGTGCAGCAGCTGCTCGCCGAGATGGTCGTCGACGGCGGGGTCGGAGCTGCGCCGGGTCGAGCCGGCCAAGGCGACGGTCGAGGCGCCGGCGCCCGAGCGCCGCACCAGCAGCTCCGGGCTCGCCCCGAGGAAGGCGGCTTCCGGCGTGCCGCAGCAAAAGCAGAAACAGGAGGGGAACTGCTCGCGCAAGGCAGCGAAGATCGCCGGATCGTGTGCCGAGGCCGCCTCGACGGTCACCTCGCGTGCCAGCACCACCTTGCTCAGCTCGCTGTCTTCGATCCGCGCGGTCGCTCCGGCGACAGCCCCTTCGAACTCACTCGGTGAGTGGACGCTGCGGATCTCGGGCCGATCGGTGAGGTGGGGATCGAGCAGCGGCAGCGGCTCATCGCGCAGGCCGGCCAGGCGAGCGGCGATTCGCTCCAGAGCCCGATCGGCGTCCTCGCCCGGCGAGACGACGAGGTTGACGGTCAGGAAGGCGCCCTCGCCTTGACGACAGAGCGACAGCTCGGGCATCGCCATCGAGGCCGGCGCGAAGGACGACCACTGAGGCGACGACGCGCCGTCCGGGTCAAAGGCAAAGCCGCCTGTCCAGACCGTTCCGGCGCCGGCCGGCAGCCCAGCAGGCTCCTCGACGACGGCGCCCTCGCGCAGGCGCAGGCACTCGCTGGCGACGTCCTTGAAGCGGCCGGCCCCGCGCGAGGTCGCCTCGTGAGCCACTCCCAGCGCGGCGAGCGCAAAGCCGCGATCGGGCTGCTCCCAGCAGAACCAGCGATCGGTTGCCAATCGCGAGGCGAAGACCGCAGCGCAGGGATCAATTCCCTTAATCGGCGCAGTGATGCTGACGAGGGTTCTCTTCCCTCGGGTGAGGGCGCGTTCGATCGCGGGCCGGAGGCTGGCGATCAGCTGGTCGGCGACAAACACAGAAGCCTTGCATCGGCCGTCTGACTTGAGAATGACGCGGTCCAGGTGCTGTCAGGCAAGGACGCAGGTCGCCGGAATGGCAGCGCCATTTTGGCGACCGAGGACGCCGTATGGCAGCGATCTGGGGCCGTCATTATCAGTCAGACCCGCGGGCGATGGCGATCTCGCCGGTCCTCACCATTTCGATCAGGCCGTGCGGGCGGATCATCCGCTCGAAGGCCTCGATCTTGTCGGCCGAGCCGGTCACCTCGATCGTCATCGTGCGGCGGGCGACGTCGACGATCTTGGCGCGGAAGATCTCGGCGAATTGGATGATCTCGGCCCGGTTCTCGACCGCGGCGGAAACTTTGAACATCGCCATCTCACGGGCGACCGTCTCCTCCGGCTCCATGTCGCGGATCTTGAGGACGTTGACCAGCTTGTGGAGCTGCTTGGTCACCTGGTCGATCGGGTGGACGGCGCCGTCCAGGGTCAGCGTGATCCGCGAGATGCTCGGGTCGTCGGTCGGCCCGACGGCCAGCGTGTCGATGTTGAAGCCGCGTCGCGAGAAGAGGCCGGCAATCCGCGCCAGTACACCGGGCTTGTTCTCGACCAGGATCGAGAGGATGTGCTTGCGCCCGCTGAGCTGGCCCGGGACGTGCAGGTCCTCCAGTTTGACCAGCTCGGGGGTCCCCGCCTCCATCAGCGCACTGCCTTCGGCGCCTCGACCATGTCTCGCGCCGCTTCCCCCGGCGGGATCATCGGATAGCAGTTCTCCTCCTGAGCGACGCGGACGTCGAGCAGCACCGGTCCGTCGGTCTCCAGCGCGCTGACCATCGTCTCCTCGAGGTCGGCGGCGTCCTCGCAGCGCATCCCGGTGGCGCCGAACGCTTCGGCCAGCTTCACCCAGTCGGGGCTCGGCCCCATCTCGACCGCGCTGTAGCGGCGGTCCCAGAAGAGCTCCTGCCACTGGCGGACCATGCCCATGTAGCCGTTGTTCATCAGGAAGACCTTGACCGGGATCTGTTCGCTGACACAGGTGGCCAGCTCCTGGCAGTTCATGATCAGGCTGCCGTCGCCGGCCAGGCAGACGACCGCCTCATCGGGGCGGGCGACCTTGGCGCCAACAGCAGCCGGCAGGCCGAAGCCCATCGTGCCGAGCCCGCCGGAGTTGATCCAGCGACGCGGCTTCTCGAAGCCGTAGTACTGCGCCGCCCACATCTGGTGCTGGCCGACGTCGGAGGTGACGATCGCGTCGCCCTGCGTTGCCCGGTGCATCGCCTCGACCATGAACTGCGGCTTGATCTCACCACCCGTTCCCGGCTCGTAGCGCAGCGGGTGCTCCTCCTGCCAACTGCGCAGCTGCTTCCACCAGGCGTCGAGGCGCGAGAGGTCGGTCTGCAGCGCCCGGTACTCGCGGGTCAGCTCGGGCAGGACCAGCTTCGCGTCGCCGACGATCGGGATGTGGGCGCCGATGTTCTTGGAGATCTCCGCCGGGTCAACGTCGATGTGGATGACTTTGGCGTGCGGTGCGAACTCGGACAGCTTGCCGGTGATGCGATCGTCGAAACGGGCGCCGATCGCGACGATCAGGTCGGCGTTGTCCATCGCCCAGTTGGCACTGACGGTGCCGTGCATGCCGAGCATCCCCAGCCAGTTCTCGTGCGATGCGGGAATCGCGCCGAGCCCCATCAGGGTGGAGGTGACCGGGAAGCGATCCGAGCCGGCCAGCTCGCGCAGCTCCTCGGAAGCGTCGGCGTTGACGACGCCTCCTCCGGTGTAGAGGATCGGCCGGCGCGCGTTGGCGAGCGCCTTGGCGGCGATCCTGACCTGCTTGATGTTGCCCTTGGCCATCGGCTTGTAGCCGGCCAGCTCGACCGGCTGGGTGCGCGGCGCGTAGTCGATGTCGGCCCGCGAGAGGTCCTGCGGCACGTCGACCAGGACTGGGCCGGGCCGGCCGGTCGAGGCGACGTGGAAGGCCTCGTGCACGTACTCGGGGATCTCGCGCGGGTCGGTGACCTGGAAGGAGTGCTTGACGAAGGGCAGCGTCGCGCCGAGGATGTCCGCCTCCTGGAAGCCGTCGGTGCCGATCAGCTCGGTCCGCACCTGACCGGTCACGAACACGGTCGGCACCGAATCCATCATCGCGTCGGCGATCGCGGTGACCAGGTTGGTGGCGCCAGGCCCCGAGGTCGCGAAGGCGACCCCGACCCGGCCCGAGGCCTTGGCATAGCCCTCGGCCGCGTGTCCGCCGCCCTGCTCGTGGCGGACCTGGATGTGACGCAGGCCGGCGTCTACCAGCGCGTCGTAGGTCGGCAGGTTGGCGCCTCCGGGGATGCCGAAGATGTGCTCGACACCCTCGGCCTGGAGGCTTTGCATCAATGCGTCGGCGGCTCTCATCGGACCCGCGATGGTACCAGCGGCACTATGCCCGGCCAGCAGGGGATTCCGGCGTGGCCACGGGCACTACCGCGAGAGGCTCTTGGCCGGGTTCCAGCGCGTGTGGGGGTCGATCGAGCTCTCGATCACGTGGTCTTTGTGGCGCTCGATCGCGTGGATCATCGACTCGACCAGCTCCTCGCCGAGCAGGGTCGGCTCGAGGCCCAGGTCCAGCAGCTTGGTGTGGATCGCGTTGTAGTAGTGCTCTTCCTTCTCGATCCGCGGGTTGTCGCAATGCTGGATCTCGACCGAGTAGCCGAGGTGCTCGGCGGCCGCCTTCACGAGCTCGGCCAGCTCCAGCACCGAGAACTGCTCGGTGAACTGGTTGAAGACCCGGAATTCCCCCGCATCGGCGGGGTTCTCGACGGCCAGCTCGACGCACTGCAGGGTGTCGCGAATGTTGAGGAAGCCTCGGGTCTGGCCACCCGAGCCGTAAACCGTGAGCGGGTGGCCGATCACCGCCTGCACGCAGAAGCGGTTCAGCACCGTACCGAAGATCTCGTCGTAGTCGAAGCGGGTGATCAACCGCTCGTCGCGGGCCGTCTCGTCGGTCTCGATCCCGTAGACGACACCCTGGTTGAGGTCGGTGGCACGCAGCCCCCAGGTGCGGCAGGCGAAGTGGATGTTGGTCGAGTCGTGGACCTTCGAGCAGTGGTAGAGCGAGCCCGGGAGCTTCGGGAAGGGCAGCGTGTCCTTGCGCCCCTTGTGCTCGATCTCGATGTAGCCCTCCTCGATGTCGATGTTGGGCTGGCCGTACTCGCCCATCGTGCCCAGCTTGACCAGGTGGCAATCGGGGACGTGGTCGCGCAGGGAGAAGAGCAGGTTGAGGTTGCCGATCACGTTGGTGTGCTGGGTCTCGACCGCCCGCTCGCGCGACATCATCGAGTAGGGCGCCGACGGCTGCTCGCCGTAGTGGACGACTGCTTCGGGCTTGGTCTCGGCGACCACGGCGTCGAGGAAGTTGCCGTCCTCGACGGCGCCGACGTAGCTGCGGATCTGCTCGCCGCTCAGCTCGCGCCACGCGTCGATCCGCTCGTCCAGCTCGCGGATCGGAGCCAGCGAGTCGGTGCCCGCCTCGCGATGCCAGCGCCGGCGGGAGAAGTTGTCGACGACCGCGACCTCGTGTCCGCGGGCCGAGAACCGCAGGGCGGTCGGCCAGCCCAGGTAGCCGTCGCCCCCAAGAATGAGAACGCGCATAGGTCGCGGCAGGGTAACGGACGGGGGCGACATAGCATCGGCGACATGAGCGAGGCGCGAACCCGTTTCGAAGGCCTGGCGGCGCGAAACGGAGGGCGGGTGGGCCTCTTCGCCCTGGTCGTGATCCTTCTCCTCGGGCTCGGCCTGAGGGTCGATTACGCCTGGGAGGGCCGAGCGCCGGTCTACGACGCGGTCGCCTACGAGCGAATCGCGGCCAACCTCGAGCAGGGGGAGGGCTTCACGCTGGGCGCGGGCGCCACCCAGCCGGCAAGCAACTACTCCCCCGGCGTCCCGCTTCTGGTCGGTGGCATCTATGAGCTGAGCGGAGGGATGCACGAACGCTTTGCACGAATCGTGCTGGCCCTGATCGGCTGGCTCTCGGTCCTCTTCGCCTATCTGATCGGGCGTCGCCTCTCGGGGCCGGCGGCGGGGCTGGCCGGGGCGGGCGCCGTTGCGATCTACCCGGCGCTCCTGGAGTACCAGGGAATGCTCATCGGCGAGCCGCTAGCGGCGACCCTGTTATCCGGAGCTGTGCTCGCGATGCTCTGCGTTCGCGACCGGAGACCAGCCGCTTATCGCGCGGGTGGCGCGGTGGCGGGGGTCCCCCATAGCGGAGGACGACGCGAAGCGGCGTCCGAGCACATGGGGGAGGGCCGCCGCGACATGACCCGCGCGCCACGGTGGTTGGTTCCGGGCTTGATGCTCGGGGCTTTGGCTCTGGTCCGACCCGAGTACCTCGGCATCTCGCTGCTCGTAGCTGTCGTGGTGCTGACCCGGGATCGCACCGAGTGGCGCACGGGTGCGGCCAAAGCAGCGATCCTGCTGGCAGGGGTCGCACTGGTCGTCGCGCCCTGGACGATCCGCAATGCAGCAGTGCTCGACCGGCTCGTGCCGGTGTCGACCGGCGGCGGGCAGGTGCTATTCGCCGGTTCTTACCTTCCCTCGGACGGCGATCCGGAGCGGGTCGGGCGCGAGGTGCTGGAGCGCCATCCCGGCCTCGCCAGGCGCCTGAGTTCGCCGTTTGTTGCGGATAGCGCCACTAACAACGAACGCGTCGAAACCGTGGTCGACCGTTTTCGGCTGGAGCAGATCCTCGCCGCCCTTGCCGCACAACGGCATGTGGGCGTGCCGAGCGATGAGGCGCTTGGGCGGATGGGTCGAGAGCGGCTCTGGGACGACCTCTCCGAGCGACCGCTGGAGTACGGTGGGTTCGTCGCCGCGAAGGTCTGGCGGGCATGGTCACGCGGGCCGCGTGAGGTGATGGAGCGGCCCGCCTGGGTGGCGCTGCACTGGGCTTTGGTCGGGTTCGGGCTGTTCGGTCTCGCCGTGCTGGCACGGCGACGGCCGTGGGAGGCGTTACTGATCGGCACGCTGCTCGTCGCGGTCACCGCGATCGTCGCGCTGCTGGTCGCCTCGCCACGGCGGGTGCTGGTGACGATCCCCCTGGTCGCGGCCCTGGCCGGCGTCGGTGCAACCGCCTCCTACACATGGCTTTGCTCGCGCGTCCGACATTGACCACACCCCAGTGGGGGAAAAGTCGGATGCGCTCTACGGACCTGCTCGCGGATAGCCTGCCGCGATGGCCGCTCTGAAGACCTGGCTGCGGGGCCTGCGCGATCGACACGGACGGACGACCCTGATCCTGCTCGCGCTGATCCTGGCCATCGGCTTCGGCCTGCGCGCCTATCGCGTGGTTGAGCCGCTGGCCACGCCGGGCGACGACTCTCGCGCCTACTACGCGCTCTCGAAGGCCCTCTACGAGGAAGGCAGCTACGGCGGGCCCGACTTCCGCGACTCCAGCGACTGGTCTCCCGGCGCCCCCCTCCTCTACGCCGGCTCCTTCTACGCCACCGGGGGCGCTCGCGAAGGCGCGGCGCGGATCGTCGAGCTTCTCTTCGGGCTCGCCGCGATCCTCGTCGTCTACCTGCTGGGGCGCCGGATCAACTGCCGCCCAGCAGGCCTGATCGCCGCCTTCGGCGTCGCCGTCTACCCCCCCTTCATCCACTCGACGGGTGCCCTGTTCAGCGAGCCGCCAGCCATATTCACCCTGCCCGCGGCTGTTCTCGCCTTTCTCTGGGCAACGGATCAGGGACCGACCACTCGGCGCGCGAGTCCTGTCGCGGCGGCCCTCCTCCATGTGCTCGGACGCCGCTTTGCGGCGCCCTCCGCTATGGGGGACCCCCGCCACGGCGCCACCCGCGCGATGAGGTGGTTGGCCCCGGGTTTGCTGTTTGGCGCAACCGCGATGATTCGGCCGGAGTACCTGGTGGTGGGCATGGCGTTCGTTCTACTGGCGGCGATCGGGGTCGCACAGCGGCGAGGCTTGAAGCCGGGCTTAGCAGCGGGAGGCTTGCTTGCCGTCGGGCTGATTCTGCCGATCGTCCCGTGGACTATTCGCAACGCCATGGCGCTCGATCGAGTGGTGCCGATCTCAACGGGCGGTGGCAAGGCTCTCTATGTAGGTACCTACCTGCCCACGGACGGGGAGTATCAGCAGGTCAAGGCGGAGCTAGTCAAGCGTTACCTCGGACGAGAACTGGAGCCGGGATCGGAAGCGCTCGACAGGATCGATCCGGCACCGCTCTTCGACCGCGTCGCCGCCCGCTACCCGGAGCTGCCTCGGGACGAGGCGCTCGGGAAGGTTGGTCAAGAGAACTTCTACGACTATTTGGGCGAGGACCCGGTCGGCTACGCCGCGATGACCGTGCGCAAGGTGTGGCGGATGTGGAGCGGGGGCGTCGGCGAAGCGATGAGCGCGACCGCCGGCAGGGTCGTTCAGGTGCTGATCGTGCTGCTTGGGATCGCGGGCCTTGGCGTGCTCGGCGCGCGGCGCCGCTGGTGGGACCTGGTCGCGATGGCGACCCCGATCGTCCTCGTCACGGCGGTCGGCGCCGCCTCGCTGGCGGCCCCGCGGCGCAACGAGGTCCTGATGGCACTCGTCTTTCCGCTTGCCGGCACGGCCCTGGCCTGGGCCGGTGCGGCCATATCCTCCAGCCCCCGATGGTCGTCGAGGCAGGCATCTTCCCCCCAGAGCTGACCGCGCTCCGCGCGGCCGGTCTGATCGTCGCGGCCGCGATCGTCGCCTTCGCGATCCTGCGCCGCCACAGCCTCCGCAACGTCGACGTGCTGATCTTGCTCGCGAGTGGGCTAGGGCTGGTGCTCGTCTCGGGCACCGAAGTCACCGATGCGCTGCTCTCCGCCTTCTCCTTCGAGCAGGGCAACGGCGGTCGCATCCTCGGCCTCGCCGTCTTCGCGATCTTCGTCCTCTTCCTGCTGATCCTGCGAGCCCTCTCCCAGGCCGCTCGCAACTCCCGCCAGCTCTCCGCCGTGCTCGAGGGCCTCGCCTGGGAGGAGTTCCGGCAGGCGAAGCTGCCGGAACGCTTCCGCGACAGGATCGCGATCGTCGTGCCGGCCTATGACGAGGCGGACAACATCGGCCACGTGCTCGACCGGATGCCGGCCGAGGTCTGCGGAGTGCGGACCGAGGTTCTCGTCGTCGACGACGGCTCGCGCGACGGCACCGGCGACATCGCCGCCGAGCACGGCGCAGTCGTCGCCCGGCACGTGATCAACCGCGGCGGCGGCGCTGCGCTGCGGACCGGCTACCGGCTTATGGTCGACTCCGGTGCCGAGATCGTGGTCACGCTCGACGCCGACGGCCAGCACCTGCCGTCGGAGATGGAGCGTCTGGTCAAACCGATCCTCGACGGCGAAGTCGACGTCGCCCACGGCTCCCGGGTGCTTGGTGACGCCGACCGCAACCACCTCGCCCGCGAGCTCGGCATCGTCTTCTTCAACCGCCTCGTCTCCACCATCACCCGCACCCACGTCACCGATTGCTCCAACGGCTACCGGGCGGTCCGCACCACGGTGCTCCCGCAGCTGGTCTTGCGCCAGGAACAGTTCCACACCTCCGAGTTCATGATCGAAGCGATCAAGCGCGGCATCCCCGCCAGGGAGGTGCCGATAACCGTCGAGCGCCGCCTGCACGGCCACTCGAAGAAGCCGGCCGTGGTCCGCTACGGCCTCGGTTTCGCGAACGCGATCGTCCGCACCTGGCTGCGCTGATCTTCGAAGAACGCACGGAACCTCGTCGGCCTGCCGACGCGGACGCGAAAGCGGGCTACGCAGCCGCGGTTGAGGCGCTTATGACGGAACGCTCGTCCGTTGCGGTTCAGATAGACGACGGCTCCCCCGTTCGTACCGCAGGGCAGGAGCCGCACGATCAGTCTCACGGTTCGACCCCTGCCCCCGCGGGCGCGTAGGATCACGAGTGGCGGCGGGCCGGCGACGGGCGTCGCCGCCGGTACCGCAGGCGGTGGGGGAACGGAATGGCAGCCGGGGCCGAAGTCCCCCTGGAGCCGAAAGACACCGCCGCCGTTCGAGACCACGTAGATCCGCCCGCACGAGTCCTCGCCGAAGGAGACGGGGTTGGCGACGGTCAAGCCCTCGGGGCGGTCGCTTTCCGGTCCCGCTGACGGACCGGAAAGGACGAGCGAGCGCAACTCCCCGACGCAGAAGTCGGCATACAGGTAGCGGCCGTAGAGGTCCGGCAGGCCGGAGTCCCGGACGACGTAGCCGCCCGTGATCGAGCAGCCGTGGGCACCGCCGTCACCGGGATCGTCGTGCGGATAGTCGAAGACCGGCTCCGTGAAGCCACTCCGGCCCTCGCAGGAGACGGGCGCATCGTCGTACTCGATCGAGCCCTCGCGGCAATTCCAGCCGTAGTTGGCGCCGGCGCCGCCTACCGCCTCAGGCGCCGGGCTCACTCCTAGGTCGACCTCCTCGCGGACTTCCTGGCCGACGTCGGCGATCACGAGATCGCCGCTCAGCCGATCGAAGGAGAAGCGCCAGGGGTTGCGGAGGCCGTAGCTCCAGATCTCGTCCGCCCCGGAGACGCCGACGAAGGGGTTGTCAGCTGGGACGACGTAGCCCGGTTCCGCGCCCGGACGGGGATCGATGCGCAGCACCTTGCCGAGCAGCGAGCCCAGGTCCTGACCGTTTTCGTCCGGATCCCCGACCCCGCCACCGTCTCCGGTCGAGAGGTACAGGTAGCCGTCGGGTCCGAGCTGGAGCTGGCCCCCGTTGTGGTTTTCGCGCGCCGAGTGGCCGATCGTGAGGACGCGCTCGCGGAGTGGCGCACCACCGCCTGGAGCGGGGCGAAAGGCATCGACGTGGATGTCGCCCTCGGCGCCGCCGGCCGCCGGCGTTCCCGTGTAAACGGCGTAGAAGCGCTGGGACGTGGGGAAGTCCGGGGCGAGGGCGATCGACAGCAGCCCACGCTCGCCCCCGCAGCAGCTGACCAGCGGCTCGAGATCGGCGAAGGGCGCGAAGCCGCCCCCGCCGCCGACCAGGACCCGTCCCTCCCGCTCGACGACGAAGAGCCGGTCGGGGTCCAGCGGATCGGAGGTGACGTAGATCGGCTGGTCGAAGCTGCCCACCGGCACGAGCGTCGCGGCCGGGGCGGCCGTCGTCCACGAGGGGAGGAGCACGGCGAGCGCAAGCACGATCTGGCCGAGGCGGCGCACCTATCTCTCCTACCCCACGCCGGGGTGCCGAACCTTGGCCGGATCGGGAAGAAAGAGGTCGGTTCCGCAGCGCGGGCAAACCTGGACGTAGAGCTTCACCGCTTTGCCGCAGGTGGGGCACTGCCGTTCGGGTTCGTGCTTCTCGGAGCGGTAGAGAATCACTGCGATCAGGCCGAGCGGCGGCACCACGGTGCCGATCAGTAGCCACAGCCAGAAGGAACTGCCCTTGCCGCGGCCGATTATCGCCGTGGCGAGGCCGAAGAAGAAGGCGATGACGAGGTACTCGAATCCCACGATGCCATTGTCGCGTCCAGCGGCCGCGGGTGTCCGATCGAGCCCAGCTCGGAGAGATCGCGGCGGAAGGGGAGGCTCGCGGTCCAGTCGATCACCGCGCGCACCTTGCGAGCGACGCCGGGAATCTGGCTCATGTGGTACGTCCGTGCCAGCCACCAAGCCGGGAAGCCGCGGAAGGTGCGGCGCCCGATTCGGCCGACGGCCTTGTAGCGGCCGAGATTGACGAAGGCGGCGCTGCTGCGGTACTGGAACGCCTCGGCAATCCCGATCCCCAGCTCGGCGGCGATGTTGCGAGCGGCGACGGGTTCCTGGCGTACCGCGTGCTGGGCGGTCGGCGGGCAGAGGCCGCCGCGAGGGTCGGGCGCCGCCGCACAGTCGCCGATCGCCCAGATCCCGTCCATGCCGCGCACCCGCAGGTGCTCGTCGACCGGGACCCGCCCGCGCTCGTCGAGCGGCACGCCCAGCTCGCGCAGGCTCGGGTGCGGCGCCACCCCGGCGGTCCAGACCACCGTGCGCGTCGGCAGCGTCTCCCCGGTCGAGAGGCGCGCCCGGTCTACGCTCACCTCCTCCAGGGTCGTGCCGAGCCGGATGTCGATGCCGCGGCCGCGCAGCTCGCGCAGCGCATAGTCGGCGAGGCCGGCGTCGATCTCGGGAAGCACCCGGCCGGTCGCCTCGACGAGCACCCAGCGCATCCCGTGCAGGCGGGCGCGGGGGTAGCACTCCATCGCGTCGGCGGCAAAATCCTGCAGCTCGGCGAGCGCCTCGAGGCCTGCATAGCCGCCGCCGACGAAGACGTAGGTCAGCAGCTCGTCGCGGCGCGCCGGGTCCTCGGCCGCGTTCGCCGCCTCCAGCGTTTCGACCACGTGATTGCGCAGCCAGATCGCGTCGGCGAGCGTCTTGAAGCCGATCGCGTGCTCGGAGAGACCCGGGACGGGCAGCACCCGCGACACCGAGCCGAGGGCAAGCAGGAGCTGGTCGTACGGAAGGCGCTCGACCTCGCCCTCGCGGGTGCGCAGATCGACGCTGCGCGCGCCGGGGTCGTGGCCCACGATCGCCCCCAATCGCAGATAGGTCCGCTCCAGGATCTCCCGCAGCGGCGTCACCACGTGCCGCGGCTCCAGCGTCCCGGCTGCCGCCTCGGGCAGGAACGGCGTGTAGAGGAGGAAGTTGACGTCGTTGACCAGAGTCAGCCGCGCCGACTGCTTCGGCATGATCCGCTCCAGCTCCCGCGCCGCCATCGCGCCGCCGAACCCACCTCCCGCGACGACGACGTTCCAGGCCATGAACCCAAGTTAGCACTTTGTAACAAGTTGTCACAAAGTGCCGTAAAGCACTTTCAGCTTCAACCCCAGACCGTTTGCAACTCGGCCCGTTGACAGACGGTGGTCGGGGGAGGTCTCGACAGCCTCCCCGCTGTTGCTCGGCGAGACCTCCCCCGACCACCCTTCGGTTAAAGCCCGAGTTGCTCCCGGATCAAATGGTTGACCTCGCCGCCGTCGGCGCGGCCCTTGGTCTCCTTCATCACGGCGCCGACGATGGCGCCGATCGCCTTTCCGTTGCCGGCGCGGACCTGTTCAGCGGCCTCGGGGTTGGAATCGACCGCGGCGGCGACGATCGACTCCAGCTCGCCGCTGTCGGAGATCTGGGCCAGCCCCTCGCGCTCGACGATCGCCGCGGGGTCGCCCCCCTCCGCGACCAGCGTCGCCAGCACGGTCTTGCCGCTGCCGTGGGAGATCTTCTTCTCGTGGACCATGGCGACGAGTGCCGCCAGCGCCTCGGGAGTCGCCTTCGAGTCGGAGACCCCGACGTTGGGGTCCTCCTGGCGCTGTGCTGCAGTCAGCTCGCCGGTCACCCAGTTGGCGACAACGCGAAACTCAACGCCGATTCCTGCCTGGGCAACGCGTTCGAAGTAGTCGGCGGTCTCAGGATCGGCGGCGAGCTGCGCCGAGACGTCCTCGGGCAGTCCCATCTCCTCCCGGTAGCGAAGCATTCGCGCCTCCGGCAGCTCCGGCAGCGACTCGCGCGCCTCGCGCAGCATCGCCTCGGTCGGCGCCAGCGGAACCAGGTCCGGCTCGGGGAAGTAGCGGTAGTCGTGCGCCTCCTCCTTGGAACGCAGCGGGGTCAGCGAGCCGTCCTCGGGATGGAAGTGGAGCGTCTCCTGGACGACCGTCCCCCCCGCCCCGATCAGCTCGCGCTGGCGCGCCAGCTCGGCCTCGATCCCGCGTTCGAGGAAGCGGAAGCTGTTCATGTTCTTCAGCTCGGTCTTCGTGCCAAGCGCCTCGCTCCCCGCCGGCCGCACCGAGACGTTGGCGTCGACCCGCAGGCTCCCCTCCTCCATGTTGACGTCGGAGACGTCGAGCTGGCGGACGGTGGTGCGCAGCAGCCGTGCCCAGGCGGCGGCCTCGGCGGCGCTGCGCAGGTCGGGCTCGGTGACGATCTCGACCAGCGGCGTGCCGCCCCGGTTGAAGTCGACCATCGAAGCACCCGAGCCGTGGATGCGTCCCGATCCGCCCAGGTGGATCATCTTCGCTGCGTCCTCCTCGAGGTGGGCGCGGTGTATGCGCACACCGCCAAGCCGGCCTGCCCCGGCGATCGGCACGTCGTACTGGCTGATCTGGTACGCCTTCGGGTTATCGGGATAGAAGTAGTTCTTGCGGTGGAAGATCGAGCGCGGCGCAACCTCGCACTCCAGTGCCGCGGCGATCTTCAGCGCGTAACCGATTGCCTCCTCGTTGGGCACGGGCAGGACGCCGGGGTGGGCGAGGCAGACCGGGCAGGTGTGGACGTTCGGCTCGTCGCCGAAGGAGGGGGAGCAGCCGCAGAACATCTTGGTCTTGGTCGATAGCTGGACGTGGATCTCCAGCCCGATCACCGCCTCCAGCTCAGCCATCGTCCCCTCCCTTCGACTTGGAGTAGAACCCGATTCCCTGTTCGAGCGCGTAGGCCGCCTCCAGCAGGCGCTGCTCGGCGAAAGCCGGCGCGGCGATCTGGAAACCGACGGGAAGTCGCGGCCCGCCGCCGTCTGGCTCAGCCAGCCCGGCCGGGATCGAAATCGCCGGGATGCCGGCAAGGCTCATCGGCACGGTGAAGAAGTCGTTCATGTACATCGCCAGCGGGTCGTCGGTCTTCTCGCCGAGCCTGAAGGCGACTGATGGGGAGGTCGGCGTCACCACGAAGTCGAACTCGGCGAAGGCGGCGGCGAAGTCCTCGGCGATCTTGGTGCGGACCTTCTGCGCCCGCCCGTAGTAGGCCTCGTAGTAGCCGGAGGAGAGCGCGTAGGTGCCGAGCATGATCCGCCGCTTCACCTCCTCGCCAAAGCCCTCGGCCCGGGTCGTCTCATACATCTCGATCAGGTCGCCGCCGTCGCCGGAACGCATCCCGTAGCGGACGCCGTCGTAGCGGGCCAGGTTGGAGGAGGCCTCGGCCGGCGCGATCACGTAGTAGGCGGAGATGCCGTGCTCGGCGTGGGGCAGCGGCGCTTCGGCCACCTCGCCGCCGAGCTCCTCGATCCGGGCCAGCGTCGCCTCGAAGACGGCGCGGACGCCGGGCTCGATAGCGTCGTGGGCAAGCTCAACCGGAGCCGCGAAGCGCAGTCCCTTCAGGTCCTCGCGGCTGGGCGCCTCGATGCCCCCTTTGATCCCGACCGAGGTCGAGTCGCACGGGTCGCGGCCCTGCAGCGCGTCGAGCAGCAGCGCCGCGTCGGTGACGTTGCGGGCCAGCGGCCCACACTGGTCGAGCGAGGAGGCGAAGGCGATCATCCCGTAACGGGAGATCGCCCCGTAGGTGGGCTTGAGGCCGACGATCCCGCAGAGCGCCGCCGGCTGCCGGATCGAGCCGCCGGTGTCGGTGCCGATCGCGCACGGGGCCAGCCCTCCCCCCACGGCGGCGGCCGACCCACCAGAGGACCCGCCGGGCACCCGCTCCCGATCCCAGGGGTTACGCACTGGTCCATACGCCGAGTTCTCGTTGGACGACCCCATCGCGAACTCGTCCATGTTGGTCTTGCCGAGCATCCGCGCCCCGGCCCCGCCGAGCCGCCGGACGGCAGTCGCGGTGTAGAGCGGCCGGTGCCCCTCGAGAATGCGAGACCCCGCCGTCGTCTCGACGCCCTCGGTGCAAAACAGATCCTTCACCGCGACGGGAATACCGGCGAGGGGTCCATCGTCGTCGCCCGATCCGTCCTCGGCCCGCCACAGGTATGCGTTCAGCTCGTCCCCGGCGGCGGCGTCCTGCCAGGCCTCGAAGTACTCGTCCCGCGAAAGCTCACCGGCCGCGATCCTCTCCGCCGCCTCGGCGACGCTCAGCTCCAGCAGCTCGCCCATCAGGCCTCAGCCTGCGGCGAGGGGACACGGAACGCCCCGTCGGCCGGATCGGGCGCCTGCTCCAGCACCGCCTCCCGCGGCCAGCTCGGCCGCGGCCCGTCCGGCCGCAGCACGTTCTCCAGCTCGACCACGTGCGACGTCGGCTTGACGTCGTCCAGATCGAGCTCCCCGATCCGATCGACGTGCTCGAGGATCCCCGAGAGCTCCCCCGCCATCCGCTCCAGCTCATCGTCAGAGAGTCGAAGTCTCGCGAGCTTCGCCACATGCAGAACTTGGTCCCTCTCGATCATGGGCGCGGATTGTAGGCACGGGATGTGGGCAGGGGGTGGAGCGTCTTGTACTTTTTCGGCGGCGCCAACCTCGGATGGCGGTACCCGCTCTTTCGAAAAAGTTAAGCGGAACCCCCTGCCCACATCCCGTGCCTGGCTGACTGGCCAGTATTGTGCGCGCAGCAATGCGGGGAGCGAAGGCAGAGAGGTTCGTGATCCTCAACCTGCGGCTGCTCGCCGTCAGTTTCGCCGTCGTCGGCATCCTCTTCATCGCGGCCCCCAACGGCGTCCTCGACACGATCTCCGACCTCGGCGACTCGCTCGGCGATTTCACGCGCGCGCCCCATGGCGAGGAGCAGCTCTGGCTGGCGCTCGCCTTCGCCTACATGGTCGTCATCGCCGGCATCTGCGCCGTCGCCCAGGCCGACGTCGTCCGCTACCGGCCGTTGCTGCTGGTCCTTGCCGCCGGCAAGACGGCCTCCTCGCTCGCCTCGCTCGGCTTCTACCTGTTCGACCAGGACGTCTTCATCTACCTGCTCAACTTCCTGGTCGACGGCTTCCTGGCGCTGGCGGCCGTCTGGCTGTGGTCGTTGGCCGGCAGGGCGGAACGTCCCACAGCCCCCGGCTGACAGCGCCCGCCGGGGCTGTCGACCGCCGAGCAACGCACCCTGAGCGCGATCTGCGAGGCGATGGCGCCGGGCCTCGACGGGCTGCCCGCGGCCGAGCGGGAGGTCGACGTCGCCGGCCCGGTCGGCAAGTTCCTCACCTCCCTTTCACCACGCATGCTGAAGCGGATCCGGCTCGCCCTGCGCGTCTTCGAGTGGCTGCCCTTCCCGTGGCGGTTCAGCCGCCTCGACGCCGCCGCCCGCGAGGGCTTCCTGCGGCGCATGGAGGGCTCGCGCTTCAACCTGCATCGTGAGCTGCTGCTGATGGCGAAGACCTTCACGACGATCGGCTACGCGATCGATCCCGGCGTTGAGCGACGGCTCGGACTCGAGACCAGCTGCCGCCTGAGCGACGGGGCGCTGCCAGAGCCGGCGGGGCCGCTGGGCGACACGAACCCCCCTGGCGAGGCCGAGGAATGCGACGTGGTCGTCGTCGGCTCGGGTGCCGGCGGCGCGGCTGCGGCCGCCGTGCTCGTCGAGGCCGGCCTCGACGTGATCGTGCTCGAGGCGGGCCGCAACTACGACCGCGACAGCTACCCGAGCGACCCGCTGGACGCGATCGCCTCGCTCTACCGCGACGGCGGCCTGACCATCGCCGAGGGCCGCCCGCCGATCCCCCTTCCGGTCGCGCGGACGATCGGGGGCACGACGGTGATCAACTCGGGCACCTGCTTCCGTGCACCCGAGGAGGTGCTCAGGCATTGGCGCGAGCGCTACGGGATCGGCTGGGCCGATGAGCTCACGCCGGACTTCGCCGAGGCCGAGGAGTTCCTGCGGGTGACGCCGCTCGATCCGGAGCGGATGGGCCGCAACGGTCAGCTGGCGATGGAGGGAGCGGCGGCGATCGGCGCCAGCGGCGGCCCGATCTCACGCAACGCCGGCAACTGCGTCCAGTGCAGCTCCTGCCCGTACGGCTGCCGGATCGACGCCAAGCGCGCAATGCACGTCAGCTACCTGCCGCGAGCCGCCGCCGCCGGGGCGCGGCTGCGCGCCGGCGTCGAGGCGCGCCGGGTGCTGGTCGAGGACGGCCGCGCGGCCGGGGTCCGCTGCCTGGTCACGCCACCGGAAGGCCGTGACGGCGGCAGCCGCCCCTACACCGTCCGCGCCCGCAGGGCGACGATCGTCGCCGGGGGGGCGCTGGGCACCCCGGAGCTGCTGCTCCGCTCGGGCCTCGGCGGCGACCAGGTCGGCCGCAACCTCCACATCCACCCCGCCTGCTGGGTCGGCGCCCGTTACGAGGAGGAGGTGCGCGGCTGGGAGGGCGTGATGCAGAGCTACTACGTCGACGAGTGGGAGCCGCAGCGGGTGCTGCTCGAGGCGACCTTCACGCCGCTGCCGTTCGGCGGAGCGTGGCTGCTCGGCTCTGGTCGCGAGCACCAGGAGTCGATCCTCCGCTTCGGCAACGTCGCCTCGATCGGGGTCCAGCTGGCGGACGAGTCGACCGGCAGGGTCGGAACGGCCCGCGACGGCTCGGTCCGGGTCAGCTACGGGCTGACCACCGAAGACGCGCGGAGACTCGCCTTCGGGATTGCCCGCGCCGCCGAGATCCACTTCGCCGCCGGGGCCACCGAGGTCTATCCCAACATCGGTCGCGCCCCGGTGCTGCGCCCCGGCGACCTCGCCGGCTTCGAGGCGACCGCCTTCGAGCCGTCCGAGCTCCGCCTCGAGGCCTTCCACCCGATGGGGACGGCGCGGATCGCCGCCGACCCCGCCGAGGGCGTCTGCGCGCCGGACGGCTCGGTCAACGGCGTCGCTGACCTCTACGTCGCCGACGCCTCGCTCTTCCCGACCGCGGTCTGGGTCAACCCGATGATGACCATCATCGCCCTTGCCAAGCGGGTGGCCGCCGAGGTGGCCGAAGCAACCCCGGCGGCCTGAAGGTCCTACTGGCCGGTCGGCGGCGGAGGCGGCGGCGGCGGGCTCTGCGGTGGCGGAGGCGGCGGCGGTTGCTGGCCTGAAGGAGGCGGCGGAGGGGGACTGCCCGCCGGTGGCTGACCGCCACCGGCGCTGCCGAGCCGGTCGCCGACGTCGCCGAAGGTCATGCCTTCCTCGCGCATCGCGCTGTAGCCGCCGTAGGCGATGCCGACCGCAGCGGCAAAGGCCAGGAAGATGCCGAGCTTGAGCGTGACGTCGACCTCGACTCCGCCGAATTCACCACCGCCACCAGGCTGATCGATTATCCGATAGAGGATCAGCAGCGCGGCAAACGTGCCGAGAGCGGCGACGATCGCGTTGAGGGAGATCGGAGGCTCGAGGTCGGCGTCAGTGAGGCGGACCACGGCAACCCCGATCGCGGCGACGATCGCCAGCATCAGGAAGATTGGGATCACGTCGAGGGCGTCCCAGGCGCTGCCGCCGGCACCGCTGACGTCGCCGGTGAAGCCGGGCACGCCGGACACCTCGACGCCGAACCAGTCGAAGAACATAAAAACGAAGAGGAGGATCGCGGAGACCGCGGCGATCTTCTCCCCCGTGCTCAGCTTGTCAGCTTCCATCTGCAAATCCTCCGTGGGCTAGGGGTCGATCCGACACTACACCCGGGCTCGGGCGGCAGCCAGGGTGTTGACGAGCAGCATCGCGATCGTCATCGGCCCAACGCCCCCCGGAACCGGGGTGATCGCCGCCGCGACCTCCGCCACCGGCTCGAAGTCAACGTCTCCGCAGAGTCCGTTCTCGGTCCGATTCATGCCGACGTCGATCACCACAGCCCCGGGCTTGACCGCGTCGGCGCCGAGCAGGCTCGGAACGCCGACAGCCGCGACGAGCACGTCGGCGCGACGGCAGACGGCGGCCAGGTCGCGGGTGCGCGAGTGACAGGCAGTGACCGTTGCGTTGTCGCTCAGCAGCAGCCGCGCGACCGGCACACCGACCAGCTTCGAGCGCCCGACCACCACGGCTTCGGCGCCCTCCAGCTCGACCCCCTCGTGGCGCAGCAACTCCATCACACCGGCCGGCGTGCAGGGGACCAGGCCGGGTGTGCCGTGGGCGAGCAGGCCGGCATTGGCCGGGGTCAGGCCGTCGACGTCCTTGAGCGGCTCGATCGCGGCGACGACCGTGTCAGGGTCGATCTGCGAAGGCAACGGCAGCTGCACGAGGATGCCGTCGACCTCGTCGTCGAGGCCGAGCCCGCCGATCAGCTCGAGCAGCCTGCTCTCCGCGGTATCGGCGGGGAGATCATGGTGCACCGAGCGGATTCCGACCTCCTCACAGGCTCGGTGCTTGCTGCGGACGTAGATCTGCGAGGCGGGATCCTCGCCGACCAGCACGGTCGCCAGCGTCGGTGCCCGACCGAACTCCTGCGCGTAGACGGCGACCCCGGCGGCAACCTGCTCCCGCACCGTGGATGCGACCGCCTTGCCGTCGATCAGACGCGCCGCCACCGCCGTCACCGCTTGCGGATCGGTGCGTAGTCGGCCATCAGCTTGCGCTCCGCGCCATCGCCCGAGAAGCGGACGACGACCACCCCGCCGGGCTCGACGGCGGTGACGACGCCGTCGCCGAAACTGGCGTGGACGACGTCGTCGCCGGTGCGCAGGGCGGGGGCGGGGTCGAGCGACTCCGCCCCGCCCGCGAACGTCTCGGCCTCCCAGGCGGTGCCGGCTCCCGGAGCACTGGAGTGTCGCTCAGTCAGCTCGGCCGGCAGCTCGTCGACGAAGCGCGAGGGCAAGTTGCGCTCGGCGCGGCCGAAGAGCCGCCGTTCCCGCGTCCAGGTCATATAGAGGCGCCGCCGCGCCCGGGTGATGCCCACATAGCAAAGGCGCCGCTCCTCCTCTTCGCCACCCTCTTCGAGCGCCCGCATGTGCGGGAAGGCTCCATCCTCGCAGCCGATCACGAAGACCGTGTCGTACTCCAGCCCCTTGGCGTTGTGCAGCGTCATCAGGGTGATCGCCGACTCATCGCTGAGCCCGTCCTGCTCGGTGTAGAGGGAGATCTGCTGCAGGAACTCCTCCAGCGGCGAGACGTCTCCCCCACCCTCCAGCTCGCGGTTGACGTCGAACTCGCCGGCGACGCCGACCAGCTCCTCGAGGTTCTCCGCCCGTCCCTCGGCCTCGATCGTGCGCTCCGCGGCCAGCGCCTCCAGGTAGCTGCTCTCGCACAGGACGGCTTCGAGCAATGAGGCGACCGGAGCGGAGTCGGCCTGGGCCCGCAACCCCTCCATCGTCTGGTGGAAGCGCGAGACCGCCTTGATCGCCGCCGCGCCCAGGCCGGGCACCTCCTCGGCTCGCCCGGCAACCTCCCAGATCGGCAGCCCCGTGGTGTTGGCGTGGGCGGCGAGCCGTCCTTGGCTCGTTTTGCCGATTCCGCGGCGGGGAGAGTTGACGATCCGCGCGAAGGAGACCTGGTCGGCGGGGTTGACGATCAGGCTGAGGTAGGCGATCGCGTCCTTGACCTCCGCCCGCTCGTAGAACTTGGTGCCGCCGATCACCTGGTAGGGCAGCTCGTAGCGGACCAGCGTGTCCTCCAGCACCCGGCTCATCGCGTTGGTTCGGTAGAAGACGGCGACGTCCTCGCGCCGCACCCCGTCCTCCTCGCCGAGCCGCTCGATCTCCGCCGCCACCCAGCGTGCCTCCTCGTGCTCGTCGGCGAGCTCGGAGAGCTGTAGCGGCTCCCCGCCGGAGAGCTCGGTCCAGAGCCGCTTCGGCCTCCGTTCCCGGTTTCGCTCGACGACCGCGTTGGCGGCCGAGAGGATCGTCTGGGTCGAGCGGTAGTTCTGCTCGAGCTTTACGACCTCGGCCTCGGGGAAGTCCCGCTCGAAGTCGAGGATGTTGCGGATGTCGGCGTGCCTGAACCCGTACACCGATTGATCCTCGTCCCCCACCACCATCAGATTGCCGTGCTCGGAGGTGAGCAGCTGCAGTAGCCGGTACTGGGCGTGGTTGGTGTCCTGGTACTCGTCGACGAGGACGTGGCGGAAGGTGCGGCGCCAGCGCTCGCGCACCTCGTCGAAGAGCTCCAGTGCGTTGACGGTGCGGACCAGCAGGTCGTCGAAGTCCATTGCGTTGGCCTCGAGCATCCGCTTCTCGTAGAGCGCGTAGACCTCGGCCGCGGTCTCCTCGAAGATGCTGCCCTGTGCGGCCGCGTAGGCAGAGGCGTCGACGAGCTGGTTCTTGGCCCCGGAGATCTGCGACCGGATCGCCCGCGGCGGGTAGCGCTTCGGGTCGACGTGCAGCTCCTCCATGCAGCGTTTCAGCATCCGCAGCGAGTCGGACTCGTCGTAGATCGTGAAGCCGCGCGAGTAGCCGAGCCGCTCGGCGTCAGCGCGCAGCATCCGTGCACAAGCCGAGTGGAAGGTCGTAACCCACATCGCCCGCACCGAGCGCCCGACCAACGCCCCGACCCGCTCGCGCATCTCGTTCGCGGCCTTGTTGGTGAAGGTGATTGCCAGGATCTCACCCGGCCGGGCGGCGCCGGTCGCCAGCAGGTAGGCAATCCGGTGGGTCAGCACCCGGGTCTTACCGGAGCCGGCACCGGCAAGGACGAGCAGCGGTCCCTCTCCATGGCAAACCGCCTCGCGCTGCGGCTCGTTGAGGTCCGCGAGCAGGCGCTCGGCGCGGTTGGCGCCGGGTTCGGTCGGGGCGCCGCCGAAGTCCTCCAAACCCTCTCGCGAGGTCTCCGAATCGGTTTCCTGAAGCATCGCCCCGAGCATAGAGAGGCAGGCGGCGGGCGCGGCTGTGGCGAGTTACCCGTGAAATAGACCGGAAACTCGCCACACTCTGGATAAACGCTCCCGTCCGGGGCGGTCTATCCTCCGGCGGAGGAGCGGCCGGTGCGAGGACGCATCTCTCCCTCCGCGAACCGCGGCGGGTCGCCGCCATCGAGCTCGGCGATCCGCTCCTCCAGCCTGCCGATCCGCTCGGAGAGCGACTTGATCGCCTCGGCGATCGGATCGGGCAGGTGAATCCAGTCGGCGTCGGGCCCTTCGACCCGCTGGCCTTCGACCTTCACGAGATGGCCAGGGTTGCCGACCACGGTCGAGCCGGGCGGCACGTCCTCGACGACGACCGTGTTGGCGCCGATCTTCGCCCCGTCGCCGACCGAGATCGGCCCAAGCAGCTTGGCGCCGGAGCCGACGGTCACGTTGTCGCCCAGTGACGGGTGCCGCTTGCCCCGCTGGAAGCCAGTGCCGCCGAGGGTGACGCCCTGGTAGAGGGTCGCCCGCCTGCCGATTTCCGCAGTCTCGCCGATCACCACACCGGAGCCGTGGTCGATGAACAGCTCGGGTCCAATCTTCGCCGCCGGGTGGATCTCGACCCCGGTGACGGAACGGGTCAGGTAAGCGATCGCGCCCGGAAGCAGGGGCACGCCGGCGCCGTGGAGGGCATGGGCGACACGGTGCGCGAGCAGCGCCTGCACGCCGGCCCAGCTGGTCAGAATCTCCAGGGTCGACACCCCCTGTGCGGCCGGGTCTCGCTCGCGTGCCGCCCTGACGTCCGCCTTGATCTCACATGAGACACGCGTCAGCAGACCCGCCATTCCCGGACGCGGAAGGTCCATGTCTGGTTCCTCAGGCATTCGCGGGAGCAGAGGAGGTGGCGGTATATGTCGTCATGGTGAGAAGAAGGGTAGGGACATGTAGCGCTCGCCCGAGTCGCAGATGACGGTCACCACCCTCTTCCCGGCCAGCTCCGACCGCGCCGCCACCTCGAGCGCGGCCTTGATGTTCGCCCCTGCCGAGATTCCCGCCAGAATGCCCTCGCGCCGGGCGGCGAGCCGCGCCGTCTCCAGTGCGTCCTCGTCGGAGACGGCGATCGTCTCGTCGATCACCGAGCGATCGAGCGCTGCGGGGACGAAGCCGGCGCCGATCCCCTGGATCTTGTGCGGCCCCGGGGCGCCGCCGGAGAGGACCTGCGAGGTCGCCGGCTCGACCGCGACCACCAGTGCTTCCGGCCTGCGTTCGCGCAGCATCCCTCCCACCCCGGTGATCGTGCCGCCGGTCCCGACACCAGCGACAAAGGCCCCGACTTCGCCGTCCGTGTCACGCCAGATCTCCTCCGCCGTCGTGCGCCGGTGGATCTCCGGGTTGGCGGGATTGGAGAACTGCTGCGGCATGAAGCCCTTACGCTGTTCGCAGATCTCTTCTGCCAGCCCGACCGCCTCCCCCATCCCGCCGAGTGAAGGGGTCTCGCGCACTTCGGCGCCGTAGGCACGCAGCAGCTTCGCTCGCTCGCGGCTCATCCCCTCCGGCAGGGTGAGGATCAGCTCGTAGCCGCGTGCCGCGCAAACCATCGCCAGCGCTATCCCGGTGTTGCCGCTGGTCGGCTCGACGATCGCCGAGCGCCCCCGCTCGATCAGCCCCTGCTCCTCGGCCGCGTCGATCATCGCCACCCCGATCCGGTCCTTGACCGACCCTCCGGGGTTGAAGTACTCGAGCTTCGCGCAGACCTCCGCCCCCAGCCCCTCGCCGAGGCGGCTCAGCGAGACCAGCGGCGTGTTGCCGACGACCGCAGACGCCTCCGCTCCGACCCGCATCAGATGAAGTACATCCCCGAATCGGCCTCCTCGAGCTCGCGGCGGGCTACTTCGGCGATCGTGGTCTGGCCGAAGACCTTGCGCAGGGCGGTGACGCCCTCTGCCCAGATGCCGCCGGCCTCGTCGGCCTCCTGGCCGACCTTGCCGTCCAGGGTCTGGACGACCTCTAGCACGGATATCTCGTCGGCGGGGCGGGCGAGCGTGTAGCCCCCTTTCATCCCTCGGTGGCTGGTCAGGAGACCTGCCCTGCGCAAGGTCGAGAAAAGCTGCTCAAGGAACTGCTCTGGGATTTTCCGGCGCTCCGCGAGCTCCTTGATCGGCACCGGTCGCTCGCCGGAGCGGGCCAGCTCCGCCATCGCGACCACGGCGTAACGGGACTTCGAGGTGATCGAGATCACGACAGTCTTTCTACCGCACGGCGCGGACTCGCTGGGCTAGGATCGTCTCTTGGGCTCCGAGCGCCCACATTGCCTTGTGATCGATCCTCATCCGCTGGTCCGGCTCGGCGTGCGCGACGCGCTGGGCGGCGACTTCGAGGTTCACGAGAGCCATAGCCGCGAGGACGCGGTGGGGTTGATCCGCGATGTCGGAAGCATCGACGTGGCGATCGTCGACCTGCGTCGCAGGTCCGACGTCGACGGCGCCCTGGATGGCGGCGAAGCGATCAGGACACTGCGACAGGCCGAGCCCTCGCTCGGAATCGTCGCCCACGGTGATCGGGCCGAGCGCCACATCGCCACCGCCGCCCTGCAGGCCGGCGCGATGGCCTACGTCTCACGCATGACAGCCGCCGAGGCGCTGCTCGAGGCGGTCCGGGCGGCCCTCGCCCACGAGCGCTTCATCGACCCCGCCGTCCCCCCGAAAGGGAGCCGGGGCAAACTGACGCGTCGCCAACGGCAGATCCTGCAGCTGCTCGCGAATGGGGAATCCACGACTGTCGCGGCCAGAGAACTGGACCTCAGCGAGGAAACTGTCAAGACCCACACCAAGAACGCCGTAGCTCGCTTGGGAGCAAGGAACCGCACGCATGCCGTCGCCATCGCGCTCAGGGAGTCCCTGATCGAGTAACGCTAGGAAGCTCTTTCTCAGACCTCGAGCGCGAGTCCTGGCGAGCCGTTCCTCGCGGGGGGTGGCGCCGATCTGGAGGACCCACCCCGAGGAGCTACCGCACCGCAGGGGTGGTGGTTCCAGATCGGTGACAGGACCCGCCGGCCCGGACCGCTAAATCCAGCCGCGATCGCGGGCGGTAAGCACCGCCTGCGCGCGATCCACGGCGCCGATCTTGCCGTAGACGTTGTGCAGGTGGGTGCGGATCGTCGAGACCGAGAGCTGCATCTCCCCGGCGATCTGCTTGTAGACCATGCCCTCGGAGAGGTGGCGAAGCACGTCCAGCTCGCGTGCCGAGAGCGGGCAGGGCTCGCGCACACGCTGGGTGTCTTGCCGCGAGTAGGGAAGCTCGTAGAGCACTTCGCGCAGCGCATCGGAGCCGAGCCCGCAGCGGTTTGCCATCGCCCGCAGGCGCTCCGGCGTCACCGCCTCGCCTTGCGAGTAGTGGGCGACCATGTCGGCCGTCGAGACCACCGCGGCCAGGCCGTCCGCGTCCTCCGAGTGATGACGCTCGATCGCAACCGCGATCCGCTGCGGGAAGTTCCAGCGCCTCGCCAGCACCCCGCCGACCAGGGCGTGGTCGATGCCGAGCTGGTCGCGTTCTTCGCGGAGCCGCTGCTCGGGGGTGAGCGAGGTGGCGTCGAAGTAGCTTCGCCTGCCCGGGTGCAGCTTGGAGACCACGAGCCGCCCAATATCATGCAGGAGCGCCGCGACGACCAGCTCGTCGCGTTCGGGCCAGCCGATCGCGCGACCGATCCGCTCCGCGGCCTGCTGGGTGGCGAGGGCGTGGACGCGGAACTGCTCGGGGCGCAGTTCCCAGCCGCCGTTGGGCTCGAAGAAGTCGAAGACGGGCGAGGTGCCGGCAATCGCCAGCACGCCGGAGGGCTTCAGCGTTTCGATCGCCGCCGGCACGCCGCCGATGTCTCCACTGCTGCCGGAGCGATTCGCAAAGCGCAGCACGGCGATCGTCAGGGCGACATCGGCCTCGACTACCTCGACCAGCTCGCCGATGCGGGCGGTCTCTGCGGTGGCGGCGCGCATGACGCGAGCGCGGGACTCGATCAGGGTCGGGAACTTCTCGACGGCCTCAAATGCGGAGGCGAGCCGCGCGCCGGGTGCCGCGGGTGCGTTGCCTCCTTTGCCGTGCAGGGCGTCGGACTTCCGCACCTTTCCGTTCCCATGTGGCTTCGTCGAAGACATAGAGGCTCGCTCGCACACGTCATCGGCAGGGGAGGACGCGCGGTTTAGCGCCTGCCTCCTCAATAGTGAGGTCTAATTTGCTCCGGCTTGTCCAGACCGGCGAGCAGGAAAGCCGCCGGTTATCCGTCAGGAAAGAAGCCGCTCGATTGCCGCGTCGATCCGCCGCAGCGATTCCTCGCGGCCCAGAACCGCCAGCGATTCGAAGATGCCGGGCGAGACCGTGCCGCCGCTGATCGCAACCCGGATCGGCTGGTAGACCCGCCCCGGCTTGACGCCCAGCAGCTCGGGCAGCGGTGTCAGTGCCGCCTCGACCGCGGCGCTGTCGAAGTCGTCGGTCCTGGCCAACGCCACGCGGACCGCGCGCAGCAGGTCCACCGCCCCGTCCACCATCGTCTTGCGCCAGGCCTTCTCGTCCTCGACCGGAGGGCCGAAGAGGAAGCCGATCAGCGGCCAGACCTCATTCAGCGTTTGCGCTTTCTCCTGCGCAATCTCGCACGCCGCGCGCAGCCGCTCGTCGGGTTCGCGGCCCAGGTGCCGGGCGACCGCCCGCGTGTACTCGTCTTGCGGCATCTCGCGCATGTAGCGGCCGTTGATCCAGCGCAGCTTCCTCTCATCGAAGATTGCCGCTGCCCTGCCGACGTCCTCGACCCTGAAGCGCTCGACCAGCTCCTCGGTCGAGATCAGCGTCGCGTCGTCGTCCGTGCCCCAGCCGAGCAGCGCCAGGTAGTTGCGAACGGCGGCGGGCAGGTATCCGGCCTCGCGCAACTCCTGCACCGAAGCGGCGCCGTGGCGCTTCGAGAGCTTGCGGCCGTCGGGGCCGTGGAGGAGAGGCAAGTGGGCGTAGCGCGGCGGGTCGTGGCCGAGCGCCCCGAGCACCAGCAGCTGCTTCGGCGTGTTGGAGAGGTGGTCGTCGCCGCGCACCACATCGGTGATCCCCATTTCCGCGTCGTCGACGGCAACCGCGAAGTTGTAGAGGACCGAGCCGTCGCCGCGGGCGATCACGAAGTCGTCGTAGCTGCGGTTGGGGAAGCGGACCGGGCCACGGATCAGATCCTCGACCACGGTCTCCCCCTCGTCGGGGACGCGCAGGCGGATCGCCGCGTCGGGCTCGTCGACCGGCTGGCCTCGGTAGCCGCGGTCGGCGCCGTGCTCGGCCTTCCACGCCTCAACGTCCTTGGCCGTGGCGGTGTCGCGATAGGCGACGCCGGACTCGATCAGCCGCCGCAGCGCAGCCCCGTGGCGATCCGCGCGTGAGGCCTGGGAGATCGGGCCCTCGTCCCAGTCCAGCTCCAGCCAGCGCAGCCCGTCGAGGATCTGCTCTACGTTCTCCGCGGTGGAGCGCTCGCGATCGGTGTCCTCGATCCGCAACAACAGAGAGCCGCCGGTTCGACGGGCGGCGAGCCAGTTGTAGAGTGCCGTCCTCGCGCCACCGATGTGCAGCACGCCGGTCGGCGAGGGAGCGAACCGCAGTCGGATTGGAGAGTTTTCGGGCACGATGCTGGTCGGCGCGCATGTTTCCACCTCGGGCGGATTGGTGAAGGCCGTCGAACGCGGCACCGAGCTCGGCTGCGAGTCGATCCAGATCTTCAACCAAAGCCCGCGAATGTGGCGGCCGACCAAGCACGGGCCCGAGGACTTCGCGGCGTTCAGAGAGGCGATGGGCGCCTCGCCGGTCGAAGCGATCGTGATCCACGCCGTCTACCTGATCAACTGCGCGACCAAAGATCGGGAGATGCGGGCGAAGTCGCTTGCCTCGCTGACCCACGCCCTGCGCATCGGTGACGGGATCGGTTCGGCCGGCGTCGTGCTCCACCCGGGCGCTCAGAAAGGAGAGCCGTACGGCCCCTCGATGAAACGGGCCGCCAAGGTGATCGCGGCAGCCCTGGCCGACAGCGAGAGCTGCCCGTTGCTGCTGGAGCAGACCGCCGGCCACAAAGGGTTGCTGGGACGGGACTTCGACGAGACGGCCGAGCTGATCGAGCTGGCGGGCGGCGGCGAACGGCTCGGCCTCTGCCTCGATTCCTGCCACCTCTTCGTGCAGGGCTACGACATCACCGACGCCAAGCACCTCTCCGCCGTGCTCGACGAAGCCGACGAGAAGGTCGGCTTCGAGCGTCTGCGCTGCGTCCACGTCAACGACGCCGCCGCCCCACTCGGCTCCTGCCGCGACCGCCACGCCAACGTCGGCCGGGGCGAGATGGGCAAACGCGGCCTCGCGGCGTTCCTCTCCGAGCCGCGCTTCGATGGCCTGCCGGCGACCCTGGAGACGCCGGGGCCGGACAAGAAAGGGCCGGACCGCAAGGAAGTGCTGGCCGCGAAGCGGCTTCGCAAAGCGGGGCTCGAGCGGCGGCGGAAGTGAGGGACGGCATCCGCTCTCCCGGGAATTGATGTCGCACGCGCTTCGCCGCCGCAGGCGGCGACATCAATTCGCCCAGAGGACGGCCGGGCTTCCTATCGGACGGACAGGATCAGCGCATCCGACATTGACCACACTATGGTGGGGTAAAAGTCGGATGCGCTGTGCTCGACGCACGGCGACGGGACCGCCTACGCGGCCCCGTTCCTCCCGCCGTCAAGCTCTGACCGGCTAGCGAATCTGGACGCCGGAGATCGCCCGGGAGATGACCAGGCGCTGGATCTCGGAGGTGCCCTCGAAGATCGTGTAGATCTTCGCGTCGCGGTGCATCCGCTCTACCGGGAACTCTCGGGTGTAGCCGTTGCCGCCAAGGATCTGGATCGCCCGCTCGGTCGCCCAGACGGCGACCTCGCCGGCCTTCAGCTTCGACATCGAGCCCTCGGCATTCTCGAACTTGTGGCCGTTGCGGCCCATCCAGGCGGCGCGCCAGACGAGCAGCCGGGCCGCGTCGATCTCCATCTTCATGTCGGCGAGGGTGAAGGCGATCGCCTGGTTCTCGATGATCGCGCGGCCGAACTGCTGTCGCTCTTTGGCGTAGTCCAGGGCGTACTCGTAGGCGGCGCGGGCGATGCCAAGGGCCTGGGCGCCGACCGTCGGCCGGCTCGCCTCGAAGGTCTGCATCGCCGCCTGCGATTTGGAGCGCTTGCCCTCGCGGACCCGGGCCAGCCGCTCGTCCAGCTTCTCTTTGCCGCCCAGCAGGCAGGAACCCGGGATGCGGCAGTCGTCGAGGTGCACGTCGGCGGTATGGGAAGCGCGCAGGCCGTGCTTCTTGACCTTGGCGCCCTGCTCGCAACCTTTCGTCCCGGGCGGGATCACGAAGGCGGCGTGGCCGCGGGAGCGCAGCTCGCGGTCGACGGTGGCGATCACCACGTGGACGTCGGCGATGCCGCCGTTGGTCGCCCAGGCCTTCTGGCCGTTGAGGACCCACTCGTCCTTTGCCTCGTCGTACTTGGCAGTCGTGCGAATCGCCGCCACGTCTGAGCCCGCGTCGGGCTCCGAAGAGCAGAAGGCGGCTACCTTCGGCTCCTCTGGTGTGCCGAAGCACTGCGGGATCCACTCGCCCATCTGCTCAGGGGTCCCCTGCCCGAAGATCGCGGCGACGGCGAGCGAGGTGCCCATGATCGCCATGCCGATGCCGGCGTCGCCCCAGAACAGCTCCTCATTGGCGATCGGCAGCGTCAGCCCGGTCTCGTCGGCCCAGAACTGGCCGAGCGCTTCGAAGCCGTAGAGGCCGATCTTGGCCGCCTCTTGGATCACCGGCCAGGGCGTCTCCTCGCGCTCGTCCCACTCCTCGGCGGCGGGCCGCACCACGCCCTCGGCGAAGCCGTGGACCCAGTCGCGGATGTCCTTCTGGTCCTGGTCGAGCTCGAGCGTGAACTTGGGGCCTTCGGGCGCGGCGCCATCGCTGCCGGCTGCCTCTGCCACGACCTGCTCTGCCTCTGCAACCGCGGAAGAATCGCTCATAGGACGAATCCTACACGGAAACATGTCGTTATATGGATAGTGCTAGACGTTGCGCAAATCGAAGGCCCTGAGACCTTCTGGGCCGCCGTCGGAGCAGTCGTAGAAGCGCCGGTTGACGCAGTCATACTCGCTGCCCAGGCCGCCATAGGCCTGCTCGACCGAGAAGGGGCAGTGGGGCAGCGCCCCACCCGTCATCTTCACCCCGCCGAAGCCGCCCGGCTGCAGGACGGCGTCCAGCTCGACCTTGGCGCCAAAGACTTCCTGCATGCAGCCGACATACTGGGTGCCGGTCAGCGCATCGACGAAGCTGTAGAGGAAGCGACAGCCCATCTCGACGCAGCCCCGCGGCTCGACCATCTTGTCGCAGAACGAGCGGCATTGGCGACACTCACCCGTCTTCTGACGCGTAGCCGGCATAGGGGAAGTCTAGGGACCGATCTACGCCGCAAGGGCATCGGGACCGAGCACCTGATTCAGCTCGGCGTGCAGCTTTCCCGAGTTGCGGACGCGGTAGCTCTCGCCGAGCCTCCACTCGCTCGCGCTTCCGTCGCCGTCGGGGATCGCCACGTACACCGGAGCGTCCCCCCTGTTGTGCTCGATCACCGCCTTCAGCTCGTCGAGCAGCTCCGGCCGGTTCCGCTGCTCGGCGTCGATCGTCAGCTTCAGCGGCTCCGACGGCGTCGACGCTGCGGCGCCGGCACGGGCAATCTCTTCGCCGTCGGGCTCGAAGCGCTCCGCCTCTTGGACGACGAGCTTCGTCTCGCCCCGCTCCTTGTGGTCGATCCGGCCCCGAACGAGGACGACTGCATCGGGCGCGATCACCGTAGCGCTCTCGGCCTGATCCGCCTTGAACACCAGCATCTCGACCTGACCTTCGACATCATCGAGGGTCGCGAACATCATCTGGCTGCCGCTCTTGGTGCGGATCTTCTTGCACTCGGCGACGATCCCGCCGACCGTCACCCAGGAGCCGTCGGGCTTGTCGGCAAGGGCGGAGAGTGGACAGTCGACCCGGGCGCGCAGGGCGTCGCGCACCTCGGAAAGCGGGTGCGAGGAGAGGTAGGTCCCCAGGGTCTCCTTCTCCATCGCAAGCAGCTCGCGACGGTCGAACTCGCCGGCCGGGACCGGCGGGCGGTGCTGTGACTTCGAGCCTCCCTCCCCGCCGCCGTCACCGAAGTCGAAGATCGATCCCTGCCCGAGCTGGGCATCCTCCTGCGCTTTCTGGCCCGCCGCCTGCGCCGCCGGCAGCGCCTCCAGCATGCCCTTGCGGCTCGCGCCGGTCGAGTCGAGGGCACCGCACTTGATCAGGCACTCGATCGCCCGCTTGTTGACGGCGCGTGCGTCGACCCGCTCGCAGAAGTCCCAGATCGAGGCAATCTCGGCGTCCTCCCGCGCCCGCAGGATCGCCTCGACCGCAGCGTGGCCGACGTTCTTGACCGCGTCCAACCCGAAGCGGATCGCCTTCTCACTGACGACGAAGTCGTGCCCGGATGAGTTGACGTCAGGCGGCAGAACCTCGATCCCCATCTCCTCGCAGCGGTTGACGAAAAAGGGAACCTTGTCTTTGGTGTTCATCACCGAGGAGATCACCGCCGCCATGTACTCGGCCGGATAGTTCGCCTTCAGATAGGCCGTCCGGTAGGCGATCAGCGCGTAGCAGGCGGCGTGCGACTTGTTGAACGAGTAGTCGGCGGCCGCCTCCATCAGCGACCACATGTCCTTCGCCACCTTGGACGCCGTGCCGGAGGCCTCCATCCCGTCGAGGAATTTGGCCTTCATCGTCGCCATCAGGTCGCGCTTCTTCTTGCCGATCGCCTTGCGCAGGTCGTCGGCCTCGGCCGGGCTGAAGCCGGCCATGCGCTTGGCGATCTCCATCAGCTGCTCCTGGTAGAGGACGCAGCCGTAGGTCGGTTCGGTGATCGGTCGCAGGCGCTCGTCGGGATAGGTGACCGAGGACGGATTGCGCTTGCCCTTCGCGTAGTCGGGGATGTAGCGCATCGCGCCGGGCCGGTAGAGCGATACGAGGGCGACGATGTCGTCGAACTCGGTCGGCCGCACCTTCTTCATCGCCTCGCGCATGCCCTCCGACTCGAGCTGGAAGACGCCGGTGCCCTCGCCGCGGGAGAGCATCTCGAAGGTCTTGGCGTCGTCCACCGGGATCTCACCCATCTCCAACTCGACCCCACGCGAGCGACGAATGATCTCGACCGCGTCCTCGATCACGTCGAGGTTGCGAAGGCCGAGGAAGTCCATCTTGAGCAGGCCGATCTCCTCGATCGGGCCCATCGAATACTGGGTGACGACCTTGTACTGGCGCTCCGCCTTGCCCCCTGCCCCTCCGTTGCCATTGCCGTTGGCGCCGCCCGAGCCACTGCGGTCCTCGGCCAGCTGCAGCGGCACGATCTCCTGCAGCGGACGGTCGGCGATCACGACCGCGGCGGCGTGGATCGAGTTGTTGCGGACGATGCCCTCGAGGCCCTGGGCAACGTCGAGAATCCGTTTCGCGTCGGGCTCGCTGTCGTAGGTCTGCTTCAGCTCCTGCCCCGGCCTCAGGCATTCCTCGAAGGAAGGATTGCGACCGAGGATCGGCTCGGGGATCTGCTTGGCGAGGCGGTCGCCGGTGCCGTAGTCGAAGCCGAGCACACGGGCCGCGTCGCGGGTCGCGGCGCGCGGTGCCATCTTGCCGAAGGTGACGATCTGGGCGACCGACTCGCGTCCGTATTTTTCGGCGACGTAGCGGATCACCCGCTCGCGGCCACGCACCGAGAAGTCGATGTCGATGTCCGGCATCGATTTGCGACCGGGGTTGAGAAAGCGCTCGAAGAGCAGGTCGTTGGAGAGCGGGTCGAGGTCGGTGATGCTGAGGCTGTAGGAGACGATCGAGCCCGCCGCCGAGCCACGACCGGGCCCGACCGCGATCCCGTTCTCCTTGGCGAAGCGGATGAAGTCCCAGACGATTAGGAAGTAGGAGGAGAAGCCCATCTCCTCGATCACCCCGAGCTCGAACTCGAGCCGCTCCATCGCCTCGGCCGGGGCCGGATCGCCGTAGCGGGCGCCTAGGCCCTCGCCGGCAATCCGGCGCAGCATCGCCTCCGGCTGGGAGCCGTCAGGCGTGGGGTACTGCGGCAGCAGCAGCTTGCCCAGCTCGATCTCGATCTCGCATCGCTCAGCGATCTCCGTCGTCGTCGGGACCGCCTCCGGCCACTCGGCGAAGGACGCGGCCATCTCCTCGTTGCTCTTGAGGAAGAACTCGTTGGTGTCGAAGCTCAGCTTCGGCGCCTCCAAGGTCGACTTGGTCTGCACGCAGAGCAGCGCGGCGTGGTTGTCGAAGTCCTCGCGACGCAGATAGTGGACGTCGGCGGTGCCGACCAGGGGCCGGTTCAGCTCGCGGGCGAAGCGGACGATCCCCTGGTTGGCCTTCTCCTGCTCGTCGATCCTGTTCTTCTGCACCTCGAAGTAGACCTGCTCGGGGCCGAAGGCCTGGATCAGGTCGTCGAGGTGGGCGCGGGCGTCGTCTGGCCGCTCCTCGACCAGACGGCGGCAGAAGCGCGACTGCAGGCAGCCGGTGAGGACGATCACGCCCTCGGCGTGGGCGGCGAGCAGCTCCATGTCGACGTTGGCCTTGCCGCGCGAGAAGCCCTTCAGGAAGCCGGCCGAGGTGAGCTGGACGAGGTTGGCGAAGCCGGCGTCGTTCTCGGCCAGCAGCGTGAGGTGGTTGCGCTCGTACTTGGGCCGCTCCTTGACCGCTTCGACGTCGTCGACCAGATAGGCCTCCAGCCCGACGATCGGTTTGATCCCATACTTGCCACAGGCCTTGTAGAGCTCGACGGCGCCGTTCATGACGCCGTGGTCGGTGAGCCCGAGGGCGGGCTGCCCAAGCTCCGCGGCCCGCGCCGCCATCGCGTCGATCTTGCAGGCGCCGTCGAGCAGCGAGTACTCGCTGTGAGCGTGGAGGTGGACGGCGGTGGGCGAGCTCACGGGTCAGGCGATCATGCCAAGCGGCGCAGATGCCAACCCTCCCCAAAGGCGCGCCTTCCGCGCTATCTCCGTGCCTAAATTCACGCTAAAAGCATGCTGAGAAGAAGTTAGACGGGGCTAACATCGATCCGATGCTGGCGAACGACGGCGATTCCATGGGGGGGCGGATCCTCGTCGTCGAGGACGATGAGGAGATCGTCGACGTCCTGCGCCGCTCGCTGCGGGCAGAGGGGTACGAGGTCCGCGCAACGGCCGACGGGGTTGAGGCACTCGACCTCGCCGCCGGGTACATGCCCGACCTGGTCGTGCTCGACCTCGGCCTGCCGCGGCTTGACGGCGTCGAGGTCTGCCGCCGCCTGCGCGCCGAGGGCGACGTGCCGATCCTGATCCTGACCGCGCGGGCCGAAACGGAGGACCGTGTCAGCGGCCTCGACAGCGGTGCCGACGACTACCTGGCCAAGCCCTTCGAGCGGGTGGAGTTGCTGGCCCGCATCCGGGCGCTGTTGAGGCGCAGGCCGCCCCGCGGCGTGGCCTCACTGCAGGTCGCCGACCTCATGCTCAACCCCGACACGCGCGAGGTGCGGCGTGGTGAGCGTGAACTCGAGCTGACCAACCGCGAGTTCGAGCTGCTCGAGCACCTGATGCGCAACGAGCGCCTCGTCGTCTCCCGCGAGCGACTGCTCGACGAGGTCTGGGGCTACGACCCGATGGCCGCGACCAACACGGTCGACGTCTTCATCTCCAACCTGCGCCGCAAGCTGGAGGCGGACGGTGAGAAGCGGCTGCTGCACACCAAGCGCGGTGCTGGCTACGTCCTGAGAGCGCAGGCCTGATGGCACAGGCCCGAACCCGCCTCAGCCCGGCAAACTGGCCTGTCCGTTGGCGTCTCGCCGCGACCTCCGCCGGTCTGACCCTGGCTATCCTGCTGATCTTCGGCGCCGCGATCGGCGGCATCGCGACCGAGCGCATCCGCAGCGACTTCAATCGAGAGGTCGACGGCGCCGCCCAGACCCTGGCCGCCGAACTGCGAATCGTCAGCACCCCGACCGGCTCCTACCTGATCCGTGGGCCCGGGCTGGACGACTTCGCCCTTCCCAACGACGCCATGGTGCGCGTCTTCGACGCCCGCGGCAGCCTGCTGACGCAGAGCACCGACGCCGCCGACCTCGGCCCGCCGCGGGAGGGCGTCGGACAGGTTAGCGACATGCGCGTCGCGACCGCGCGGATCGGCGGCGGCAGTGGCAGCCTGACCGGCTACGTCCAGTACGCCCGCGACGTCGGGCATGTCGACTCGACGATCGAGCGGCTCTGGCTTCTGATCGCCGCCGGGGTAATCGGCGGCACCCTGCTTGCCAGCCTGGCCGGCGCCGCCATCGCCGCCCGGGCGATGCGGCCGATCTCGACACTCACCGCGACCGCCCGCAAGATTGCCGACACCGGTGACCCCTCCAGCCACATGCCGGTGCCGCGGGGCGACGATGAGGTCGGCGAGCTGGCCCGGACCCTCGAGCAGATGCTGCGCTCGCTCGACGCGGCCCGCTCCGAGCGCGAAGCGGCCCTGCGCAAGCAGCGCGAGTTCGTCGCCGACGCGTCGCACGAGCTGCGCACGCCGCTGACCAGCATCCTCGCCAACCTGGAGCTGCTCCAAACCGCGCTCGAGGACGCTGAGCACGCCGAAGAGCGGGCGATGGTCGACTCAGCGCTGCGCTCATCGGCCCGGATGAGCCGCCTGGTGGCCGACCTGCTCCTGCTCGCCCGTGCCGACGCCGGCCGAATCAGCGCCCGCACCCGCTGCGACCTCGCCGAAGCAGCCGGCAGCGCCGCCGCCGAGGTGGCGCCGACGTTCGGCGAACGCGAGCTGCAGATCGAGAACGATCGAGCGCTTCCCGTCGACGGCAATCCCGACGAGCTGCATCGCATGGTCCTCAACCTGCTCGACAACGCGGTCCGACACACGCCCCCCGGGTCGGCGATCGAACTGCGCCTGCACGCCGAGGACACCGAGGCGGTAGTCGAGGTCGCCGACGACGGCCCCGGCGTGCCGCCGCAGCTGCGCGAGCAGATCTTCAATCGCTTCGTGCGGGGAGACGGCCCAGCCGACACCGCCGTAAGCGGCGGCAGCGGCCTTGGCCTGGCGATCGTCAAAGCCGTCGCCACCTCCCACGGCGGCAGCGCCGAAGTGACCGACTCAGAGCACGGCGGCGCGCTCTTCCGCGTGCGGCTGCCGCTTGGGAGGGCTCAGACCTCGACGACGACCGGCAGGATCATCGGCCGCCGCCGCAGCTTCTCGTAGACCAGCTTGCCAATCGCGTCGTGCAGGTCTTCCTGAATCAGATGCAGCTCGCGGGTGCCTGCCTCGGCGGCGTCCTCGAGGCAGTCCTCAACCACGTCCTGCAGCTCTTCGACCAGCGCACCGGCCTCCTCGAGGAAGGCGACGCCGCGGAAGATCACCTCGGGATCGGCGACGACGCTGCCGTCGTCTGAGGAGATCGTCGCGACGACGATGAAGATGCCGTCGGCGGAGATCTCGCGACGATCGCGCAAGGCGACGTCGTCGGGCTCGCCGACGTTGACGCCGTCGACGAACATCACCCCGTTGTGGATGTCTTCGCCGAAGCGGGCGCCACCCTCGTCGATCTCGAGCGGCAGGCCGTTGTGGCCCTGGAAGATGTCCTCGCGGGCGACGCCGACCGACTCGGCCAGCCCGGTGTGCAGGCGCAGGCGCTGGTGGTCGCCGTGCACCGGCATCACGTACCGGGGTTTGGTCAGGTTGAGCATCAACTTGATCTCCTCCTGCCAGCCGTGCCCAGAAGCGTGGATCGGCGCGTCCTTGGCGGTGATGACAGAGGCGCCGATCTCGTAGATGCGGTCGATCGTCTCGTTGACCGCCCGCTCGTTGCCGGGCACCGGCGTCGCCGAGAAGACGACCGTGTCACCTGAGTGCAGCTCGAGGTCGCGATGGTCCTTGTTGGCCATCCGCCGCAGCGCCGAGAGCGGCTCACCCTGGCTGCCGGTCGAGATCACGACGACCTTCTCGTCGGGGAAGTTCTCGATCTCCTTGGGCTGGATGAAAAGGCCCGAAGGTGCATTGGCGATCCCCAGATTGGAGGCGATGTTGAAGTTCTTGCGCATAGAGCGGCCGACCAGGGCGACGCGGCGGTCGAGCTTGACGGCGGCGTCGATCACCTGCTGGACGCGGTGGATGTTGGAGGCGAAGGAGGTGACGATGACCCGCCCCTTACAACCGCCGATCGTCTCCAGCAGCGCCGGCCCGACGCTCGACTCCGAAGGCGCGATCCCGGGCCGGTCGGCGTTGGTCGAGTCTCCGCAGAGGAGCAGCAGGCCTTCGCGGCCCAGCTCGGCGAGCCGGGAGATGTCGGCCGGGCGGCCGTCGACCGGCGTCTGATCGAACTTGTAATCACCGGTCATCAACACCTTGCCGAGCTCGGTCCCGACGATGACCCCGCGCGCATCGGGAATCGAGTGGGAAAGGTGGACCAGCTCCAACTCGAACGGCCCCGCCTGGACCCTCTCGCCGGCCGGCAGCTCCTGCAGGGGCGCCTCCTTCAGCTTGTGCTCATCGAGCTTCGAGCGGACCATGCCGATCGTCAGCATGCCGCCGTAGACGACCGGCACCATGCCGATCTCACGCAGGACGTAGGGCAGCGCCCCGACGTGGTCCTCGTGACCGTGGGTGAGGACGATCGCCTCGATGTCCTCGGCGCGGTCGCGCAAGTAGGAGAAGTCCGGCAGGACGAGGTCGATCCCGAGCATCTCGGCCGTCGGGAACATCAGCCCGGTATCGACGACGACGATCCGGCCGCCGTACTCGATCACGGTCATGTTCTTGCCGATCTCCCCCAGCCCGCCGAGGGGTAGCACTCGCAGCTTCGCTGCCATGGGCTAGGCGCCTACCGGTATGCCGACGGACTCGAGGGCCTCGCGTATCGAGGCACGCTGCTCGGCGTCGACCGGCACCATCGGCAGGCGCAAGTTGCCCGAAGGGATCAGGCCGGCGATCTCTAGCGCAGCCTTGATCGGCATCGGGTTGGTCGTGACGGCGAGCGCCTCGTACAGGAGCCTGAGCCCGTCGTCGATCTCTCGAGCCCGGGCCAGGTCGCCGGCCTGAGCCGCATCCCACATCTCGCGCATCTGCGGCCCGACCACGTGGGAAGCGACCAGGATGCCGCCAGCCAACCCGAGCTCCAGCGTTCGCAGGAAGACGTCATCGTTGCCGGCAAAGACACCGAGGCCCTCGATCGGTCCCAGCTCCTCGTTCTTGGCCTGCTTGACGGCAACTACGCTATCGATCTCGGCAAGCTCAGCGAGATCCTCCGGCGGCACGTTGACCACCACCCTGGAGGGGATGTTGTAGGCGATCAAGGGAAGCTCCGGCACCGCCTCGGCGATCGCCTCGAAGTGGGCTCTCAGGCCCGCCTTGTTCGGCTTGTTGTAGTAGGGCGTCACGATCAGCGCCCCCTCCGCGCCGGCCTCCGCCGCCGCTCTCGTGAGGGAGATCGAGTGACGGGTGTCGTTGGTGCCGGTGCCGCAGATGACCGTCGCCCGCTCGCCTATCTCGGCAACCACAGCCCGCAGTAGGGAAACGTGCTCCTCGTCATCGAGCGTCGCCGCCTCGCCCGTCGACCCAGCGACCACGACTCCGTGCGAGCCGTGCTCGATCAGGTGCACCGCAAGTCGTCTCGCCGCCGTCTCGTCGACCGCCCCGCTCTCCTCGAACGGGGTCGCCATCGCCGTCAGCACTCCTTCGATCTGCGCCATCGCCCTCAGGGTATCCGGATCGTCAGCGGTCAGAGCAGCTTCTCGAGCCCGACCGTGAAGCGGTCGGGGAGGTCGGCGACCCTGCGCACCGCGAGCAGGACGCCGGGCATGAAGGAGCTGCGGTCGATCGAATCGTGGCGCAGCGAGAGGGTCTGGCCCTCGCCTCCGAAAATCACTTCCTGATGGGCGACCAGTCCCCGCAGGCGCACCGAGTGGATCGGCTCGTGGACGTTGCCGCCAGCCTCGTCGATCAACTGCGCAGTCCGCTTCGCGGTGCCCGAGGGCGCGTCGCGCTTGCGGTCGTGGTGGAGCTCGACGATCTCGCACTCGGGCATGTGGCGGGCGGCGAGCTGCGCGGCCTCCATCAGGAGCACCGCGCCGATCGCGAAGTTGGGGGCGACAAAGCAGTTTGCCCCGCCCCTCTCGGCCAGTTCGCGAGCGGCGTCGAGATCGAATCCGGTCGTGCCGACGACCACATGGACGCCGGCCTCTAAGCAGGTGCGAACGTTCTCCAGTGCAGTGTCGGGAGTGGTGAAGTCGACCACGACGTCGGCTGCGCCGAGCGCCTCGGCGAGCTCGACCCCCAGAGCCGGATCGACCCTCGCGACCAGCTCCATGTCGCCGGCGCCCTCAATGGCTCCGCAGACGGTCTCCCCCATTCGGCCGGCAGCACCCGAGACGGCGACTCGGATCATGCTGCCGCCAGACTCTCGCTGATCGGGTTCAGCGCCTTGCGGAAGCAAGCCTCGTCGGGGCCGACGCAGGCGGCTGAGAGGCGCTCCGCTCCGTACAGCTCGACGGCCAGCTCGCTGACGTCGGCGACGCTCACCGCGTCCACTTTCGCCAGCATTTCGTCGAGGCTCTCGATCGGCTGTCCGAATAGCGTCGCCCGCGAGATCCGCGTCATCCGCGCCGCGGTCGACTCCGAGGAGAGCACCAGACGTCCCTTCACGTTCTCCTTGGCACGAGTCAGCTCTTCGACCGAGACCGGCTCGGAGCGCAGCCGCTCCAGCTCGGCGCCGATCACCGCACAGGCCTCTTCGACGTTGTCCTCCCGGGTGCCGACGTAGGTCGCGACCATGCCCGAGTCCGTGTACTGCTCGCTGTAGGAGCCGACCGAGTAGGCGAGGCCGCGCTTCTCGCGGATCTCGCGGAAGAGGCGCGAGGAGGTCGAGCCGCCGAAGATCGAGTCGAGCACCGCTAGCCCGAAGCGGCGCTCGTCGTCGCGAACGATGCCCGGCGCACCGAAGCAGATGTGGTACTGCTCGGTGTCCTTGAGGTAGAAGCTGAGCCGTGCCTCGTCGTCGAGCGCCGCCGCCGCGGCGCCGTTTCCACCGGGCGACGGGGAGACCAGCCGCTCGGCCAACTCGACGATCCGCTCGTGCTCAAGGTGGCCGGCGGCACCGACGACCAGGTTGGCCCCGGTGTAGCGCTGGCGGTGGTAGGCATCGATCTCGGGGACGGGGATCGAGGCGATCACCTCCGCCTCGCCGAGGACGCGGCGGCCCAGCGGGTGCTCGCCGAAGACGGCGCCGGCAAGGACGTCGTGGACGCGGTCTTGCGGCTCGTCCTCGTACATCGCGATCTCCTCCAGGACGACCTCGCGCTCGGAGTCGATATCCGGGTAGGTGGGGCCGAGCAGCATTTCGGCCAGCAGGTCGAAGACCTCATCGGTGTGCTCGTCGAGGAAGCGGGCGTGGAGGTGGGTGGTCTCCTTGCCGGTGGCGGCGTTGACCGAGGCCCCAAGCCCGTCGAAGCGCTCGGAGATCGCTATCGCCGAGTAGCGCTCAGTCCCCTTGAACAGCAGATGCTCGAGGAAATGCGAGACGCCGGCCTGGGCCGGCGTCTCGTTCCTGGAGCCGGTGCGGACCCACAGCCCGAGCGCAACCGAGCGGACCGAGGGAACCTCCTCGGTCACGACCCGCACTCCCGAGTCCAGTCTGGTCACTACAGCTCCGCTCAAAGGAGGCCTATCCCGGTAGGGGTGGAACGTCTTGTACTTTTTCGTCACTACCTTGAGGCGTCAGCGGCATCCGTTTCACCGAAAAAGTCAAGTGGAACCCCTGCCGGGATAGGTCTCAGCTACGCTCGCGCTCACGCCTGCGACCGCCGCCACCGCCGCCGCGACGGCCCTCGCGATCGCCGCCGTTGCGCCGCGGT